>JAESGS010000165.1_pt1 | contig 94912 bp, 94 predicted proteins | sample 9269761 | NCBI WGS metagenome assembly JAESGS01 (sample SAMN15741799, study PRJNA653493) | algae metagenome | isolation source: Cyanosarcina radialis HA8281-LM2 and co-occurring heterotrophs from damp... | place: USA: Makauwahi cave, Hawaii | collected 2011-01-06 | reverse complement strand
ATCCGCCGCGATGCGAAGAAGGGCCTGGCCACCCTGTGCATCGGCGGCGGTCAGGGTGTGGCGCTGGCCATCGAGCGCTAAGCCAAAGCCGTAGCTTGGGTCGAGGGGCGCAGCCCCGAAGCCCAACCAGGCAACGACTATAACCAGCTCGGCCTCGTGCCGGGCTTTGTCATTTCCACCCCAACCCCAGGCTCAGCCAACCTCGCATGCCTGGCCGTCAGCCCCACTTCACAACCATAAAAAAGAGGCGTCATCCATGTTCAACACCCTCACCGGCCTGAGCGTGAGTCTGGTACAGCGCTACCTACCCTCACCCTTCGTGTTCTCCGCGCTGCTGACCCTGGCCGTGCTGGTCGCCGGCATTTCCTCCACCGGCCAGTCGCTGCCGGCCATGGTGCAACACTGGAGCAGCGGTTTCTGGACCCTGCTCGGTTTCGCCATGCAGATGGCGCTGATCTTCGTCACCGGCCACGCCCTGGCCAGCGCCCCGGTGGTCAACCGCCAGCTCGACCGCCTGGCCAGCCTGGCGCGCACGCCGGGCCAGGCCATCATCATGGTCACCCTGGTGGCGCTGCTCGGCTGCTGGATCAACTGGGGCTTCGGCCTGGTGATCGGCGCCGTGTTCGCCCGCGCCCTGGCGCGCCAGGTGCAAGGCGTGGACTACCCGCTGCTGGTGGCCTCGGCCTATTCCGGCTTCCTGGTCTGGCATGGCGGCCTGGCCGGCTCCATCCCGCTGTCCATGGCCACCGGCGGCCCGGATCTGGCGCGCATCACCGCCGGCGTGCTGAGCGAGCCGGTGAGCATCAGCGAGACCCTGTTCAGCCCGCTGAACCTGACCATCGTCATCCTGCTGTTCATCGGCCTGCCGCTGCTCAACCGTGCCATGCACCCGCGCCAGGACGCCAAGGTCGCCGATGCCGCCAAGCTGGTGGAATCCCACGCCCAACTGCCGGAGCGCGAAACCCCGGCGCAGCGCCTGGACGACAGCCGCATCCTCGGCCTGGCGTTGGTGGCCATGGCGGCGATCTACCTGTTCAACCACTTCGCCAGCAAGGGCTTCGTCCTCGGCCTCGACGTGGTGATCGCCATCTTCCTGTTCTGCGGCCTGCTGCTGCACGGCACCCCGGAGCGCTACATGCGCGCGGTGGACGAGAGCGTGCGCGGCATCGGCGGCATCGTCCTGCTGTTTCCCTTCTACGCCGGGATCATGGGCATGATGATGGGCGCCAACGCCGACGGCATCTCCCTCGGCCGGCAGATCACCGAGGCCTTCATCTCCTGGTCGTCGGCCGACACCTTCCCGCTGCTGGCCTTCCTCAGCGCCGGCGTGGTCAACGTCTTCGTGCCGTCCGGCGGCGGCCAGTGGGCGGTGCAGGGGCCGATCATGCTGCCGGCGGCGCAGGCCCTCGGCGTGTCGCCAACCGTCACCGCCATGGCGATCGCCTGGGGCGACGCCTGGACCAACATGATCCAGCCGTTCTGGGCCCTGCCGCTGCTCGGCATCGTCGGCCTCGGCGCGCGCGACATCATGGGCTACTGCCTGATCATGCTGCTGTATTCGGGCGTGGTGATCTGCGGCGCCTTCTACTTCCTCGGCTGACCGCCCTGCCCGCTCGCCGACGCGAGCGGGCCCGCTCAATCGCCCATCAAGCCCCAGGCCTTGGCCATCGCCACCGCCTGGGTGCGGCGCTGCACGCCGAGCTTGACGTTGATCCGCCGTGCATGGGTCTTGACCGTGTGCAGGGAGATGAACAGGCGGTCGGCGATCTCCTGGTTGGAACAGCCCTGGGCGATCAGCTGCAGCACCGCCAGCTCGCGGCCGCTCAAGGGGGCCTCCGCGGCGGCCGCCTCGCCCTCATTCGCAGCCGGCAACGGCAACTCGTCGGCGACGAACCACAGGCCCTGATAGTTCAAACGCTGGCGCAGGGCCTGCCCGGTCTGCCTGGCGCGAGTCGCCGTCGGGGCATCCGTGCAGGCCTCGGCATAGCTCAGCCAGAACTCGCAGGCCAGGGCCTGACGCCCCTCGCTCAGCGCCCGCTCGAGCAGCCGCTGCAGCGCCTCGCCAATGTCGCGGCCCTGGTCCCGATCGAGCAGCAGCAAGAGGTGATGCAGGCGCGGCAACAGGTCGGGAAAGTTGGGCGGCGGTAGCATGACCTGATGCCTGCGCCAGTGTTCGAGCACCCGGGTGAGCGCCTCGCGGGCGCGCTCGTGATGGCCCTGCCACGACCACAGACGGCTGCTGACGAGCAACAGCACGCCCCGATAGAGCGAATCCGCCACCCCCTGGCGCTGCATCAGGCGCTCGGCCTCGGCCAGGCGGGCGAAGGCCGCCGCCAGGTCGCGCTGGCGCGCCGCCAGCTCGGCCAAGCCGAGGTAGCCATGGAAGGCGCCGGGATCGCCATGTTCCAGGGCAACCGCGAGGCCGGCGTGAAATTGTTCGCGGGCCTCCTCCGCACGGCCCAGGCGCAAGGCCAGACGCCCCAGGCGCAGAACAATCCGCCCGCACACCGGGGTGTTGCGCAACACCCCGCCGTCCGGCTGCTCGAGCACCCGCCGCAGCAGCGCCTGGGCGCGGCCGAACTCGCCGCGGGCCTCCAGTAACAACGCATGATCGAGTTCCAGCAGCGCCTCGAACACCAGGCTGCCGCAGCGCCGCGCCTGCTTCAGCGCCTCGTAGCCCAGCAGCTGGGCATCCTCCAGGCGGCCCTCGCCGATGGCCATCTGGGTCAACACCGAACGGCACAGCAACGCCTGCGCCCAGGCCCCCTCCGGCAGCATGGCCAGCGCCTCGAGGACATGAGCGCGGGCCTCCTCGGCGCAGCCGCGGCCATAGGCGGCGATACCGCGTATGGCCTGCCACTGGGCGAACAGCTCACGCAGCCGCTCGCCATCGCCACGCGGCTGAAAGCGCGCCAGCTGGTCGGCGCAGTCCTGCGCCTCGTCCAGGCGTCCCACCAGCAACAACGCCCAGGCATTGAGCAGGATCAGCCGCGGCGTACTGGCCAGCAGGTCCTCCGGCAGTTCGCCGCGCCAGCGCAGGATCAGCGCCAGCTCCTGCCCCTGCAGCAACTGCTCCTCGGTGAAGCGCTCGAGAAAGCTCGCCGCCACCTCCGGCTGTCCGCCGAGCAGCGCGTGCTCCACCGCCGGTCGTACCTCGCCGCGGGCGGCGAACCACTGGCTGGCGTGCAGGTGCAGGCTCTGGCTGCCGCCGCCGACGCGTCGCTGCAGCACCTGGGCCAGCGGCGGGAACAGCACGAACCAGTCGGCGGCGCCCTCCAGCGCCTCGATGAACAGGCCGCGGGCGCGCAATGCCTGCAACCAGGCGGCGCCCTCGCCCACCCCCAGCAGGTGCTCGCACAGCTCGGTGCAGAAGCGCGGCAGCTGCGCCAGTTGCAGCAGCGCCTGCAGCAGTTCGTCCGGCAGGCCGCGCAGCACCTCGTGCTCGACGTAGTCGCGCAGCAGTGCGCAGCCGGGCGCGGCAGCCCCCTCGCGCTCGCCCTGGACGGCGAGCAGGCGCAAGGCCGCCGGCCATCCCCAGGTCTGCGCCCGCAGCGCCTCGGCGCCGGCCACGCGGCGGCCATCGAACTGCGCCAGCCAGGCATCGACCTCGGCCAGGCTGAACGCCAGGTCGGCGCTGCCCAGTTCGAACAGCTCGCCCTCGAGCAGCAGCCGGGGCAGGTTGCAGGCCGGGCGCCGGCGGCTGCCGAGCCACCAGTTCAGCCCCGGCGCGGCGGCGGCGAGCATGCGGTCGAAACAGGCATCGAGTTCGGCGTCGGGCTCGCGCGGGTAATCGTCGAGCATGATCCACAGCGCGCGTGGCTCTTGCGCCAGCGCCGCCAGCAGCTGGGCCTCGGTGAAATCGGGCGGGTAGCCGAGGGCCACGGCGAGCTGTCGGCAGAATTCGCCCGCCGACCAGGCCTGGCCAGCGCAACCGAGCCACACCGGCAGGCGCCCGGCGGGACAGGCACGGGCGCAATCGGCGAGCAGCACCGACTTGCCGAAGCCGGCCGGCGCGATCAGCAGACGCAGGCGGCAATCCTGCTCGAGCAGGCGCTGGATCAACGGCTCGCGGCGAATGTGCCCCGGCGGCTGGCGCAGCGGCACGCCCTTGCCGCAGGACGGCACGACCAGGGGCGTGGAGGGAGCGTAAGCGGTCATAGCGGCTCTGAATTGTTCTTATGCGGGGACCGGCTGATTGCAGGCTAGTGTGCAATCCCCGCGGCCGACAGCTGTATCACCGGCCCTGATGAGGACCAATAAAAAAGGCGGCCCGCAGGCCGCCCGAACATGGAGAGACGCTTGACCCGGACTCAACGCACCCCGGCGGTACGCAGCGCGGCGGGCGTGTAGTCGGCGCCGGTGGCCTTGAAGCCGAAGGCGTAGGCGGACTTCTCCTCGTTCTTCATACCCAGCGCCAGATAGCGACCGGCGATCAGGTCGTACAGGGCTTCCAGGGTGTAGCCCGGCACCTTGTGGTTGTAGTAGCTCTGCGCATGCCCCTCGGCTACCCGCCACAGCTGGCCGCGGCCGTCGTAGTGGTCGACCAGCGCCAGCTGCCAGCTGTCCTCGTCGAAGTACATGTGGCGCTTGGCGTAGATGTGGCGCTCGCCGGACTTCAGCGTGGCCTCCACTTCCCAGACCCGGTGCAGCTCGTAGCGGGTCAGGTCCTGGTTGATATGCCCGGCCTTGAGCACGTCGTCGTACTTCAGCGTGGGCGAATCGAGCTTGTAGCTGTTGTAGGGGATGTACATCTCCTTCTTGCCCACCAGCTTCCAGTCGTAGCGATCCGGGGCGCCGGAGAACAGGTCGAAGTTGTCGGCGGTGCGCATCCCGTCGGCGGCGGTGCCCGGGCCGTCGTAGGCGACCTGCGGGGCGCGGCGCACGCGGCGCTGACCGGCGTTGTAGAGCCAGGCCAGGCGCGGTTCCTTGACCTGGTCGATGGTCTCGTGGACCAGCAGCACGTTGCCCGCCAGGCGCGCCGGCGCGGTCACCCGCTGCTTGAAGTAGAGCAGGACGTTGCTCGCCTTGTCCGCATCGATGTCGGGCATGTCGGCGGGAAACGCCACCTCGTCCTCGAACCGCACCAGGCTGTAGGAACCGCCGGTCTGCGGAGTGGCCTGGGTGATCCAGCGCCGCACGTTGCCGCCGCGGTAGCGGGTGATGTGGTTCCACACCACCTCGATGCCATTCTTGGGGATCGGGAAGGCGTAGTAGCGGCTGTCGGCGAAGTTCTGCAGGCCGTTGCCGCCGTCCACCGCCGTGGTATGGAGGGCGCTGCGCTTGGCTGCGGCGTAGATCTCGTCGGGCACCGCGGCGCTGCGATGAGTGGGGTAGACCGGGATCTTGTAGCTGTCGGCGTAGCGCTTGAGCATCGCCAGCTGGCCGGCGGACAGCTTGTCGCGGTACTGCTCGGCATTGGCCGCGGTGATGGTGAACAGCGGTTGCTCGGCGGCGAACGGGTCGGCGAGGAAGCCCTTGCCGTCGACCGCGCCGGCGTTGCTCGGCAGGCCGCCGGTCCAGGCGGGGATGCTGCCGTCGGCGTTACCGGCCATCTCCGCGCCGAGCGGGGTCAGGCTGGTGCCCAGTTGCGCAGCCTCCTGCTCGGAGACGGCGGCCATCACACCGGTCGCCAGCAGGGTCAGGGCCAGCGCTCCGCTTTGCAGGATTCTTGTAGTTTTCATCGGGTACGGATCCTTTGCGCGTGGTTGATCAGAAGTTCACACCGAAGCTCAGGGCCACGAAGTCGCGATCGGTGATGGTGTTGTACTCACCGCCGAAGAAATCGGTGTAGCTGAGGCTGGCGTTGTAGGTGTTCTGGTAGTCGGCATTCAGGGCGATGCTGATGGCCTTGCTGCCCTCGTTGAAATTGGGCCCGTAGCCGTCGACGTCATGCGACCAGGCCACGCTTGGCGTCAGGTTGACCCCGGCGAAGACGTTGCTGTAGTCGGCGCTGGCGCGCAGGCGGTAGCCCCAGGAGGTGTCGGTGTGGAAGCCGTCGCCCTGGCATTCGTCCGGGTTGGCGGCATTGAACGCGGCGCACACACCCGGCGCGCTGAACTCGCCGGCACCGTAGATCGGGTCGCGGCCGAAGCGCAGCTCGCTGGGGTCGTCCTTGATCCCGCCGATGTGGTTCCAGCCCACCTCGCCGAGCAGGGTCAGGCGGCTGGCGCCGAGCACCCGATCGATGAACTGCACCGCGGTGAGCTGTGCCTGGGTGAAGGGCTTGCGCTCGTAGCCGTGGAGATCGGCGCTGGCGACGTTCTGCGCGTGACCGCTCTCGAACACCGGGTTGAACGGCAGGCCGAGGGCGGCGAAGGACAGGTCGGTGGAGTTGATCTGCATCGGCATGTTCGGCCGGTAGCTGATCTCGCCGGACAGCGCGGTGCCGCCGACGTTGGTCTGGAAACTCAGGCCGTAGAGGCGGATGTCCTCCGGGTACTCGATGAAGTAGCGCGCGTTCGGCGCACCGGGAATGAAGCTGACGAAGTTCGGCGTGGTGGTGCGGATGGTGCTGAACACCGGGTTGCGGCTGTGGTAGTTCAGCGCGTAGAGGCCGAACTCGGTGTCGTTGAGCTGCTCGGCGAACCAGCGCAGGGCCAGGCCGTACTGGCCGCTGTCGCGCGCGTCGCGGTCCCCGGCGCGGGGAATGTAGGCGTTGTCGACGAAGGAGTTGGTCGACTCGCCCGGCGGCAGGTCCGGGCCGAACACCACGAGACGATCCTCGCAGCCGTCGGCGACCACGTCGGAGGTGGAGAAGAAGGTGCCGCAGTTGTCGACCACGGTCTGGTCCCACTCCAGCTGATAGAACACCTCGGCCGAGAAGTTGTCGCTCAGGCTCTGCGAGACGTAAAGCATGTTGACCGGAATCAGACCTTCCTTGATCTCGGCGCCGGGGCGGCGGAAGGCGGCGACGTCGATGGGGTTGATCGAGTTGATGCTGTTGCCGATAAAGGTGCTCTCGCCCCAGCTGACCACCTGCTTGCCGACCCGCACGCTGCCCGGCAGATCGCCGAGGCTGTAGTTGTGGTAGATGAAGGCGTCGAGGATTTCCGCACCTGAACTTTGCGCGGCGGTCTTGCGGTTGTGATCCTCGATGTCGTAGAACAGCCGGCTCTCGTCCTTGGTCTCGAAGTCGTACCAGTACTTGCCGCGGACGAACACACCGGTGTCGCCGTACTTCAGCTCGAGGTCGTGAATGCCCTTGAAGATCTTCGAGAAGGTCTCGCCCTTCTTGAAGTTCAGCCGGCCGTCGTCCGAGGTGCGCGAGGAGGCCTTGCCGCCACTGGCGACGGAGACGAAATCCGGGTCTGCGCCACGCACCGACCAGCTGGCGCCGACCGACAGCGAGCTGTCGAACTGGCCCTCGATCTCGCCGATATTGAAGGTGATGGCCTGCGCGGGGGCGGCGAATCCGACGGCGATGGCCAAGGCCAAGGTGTGCGGCTGGAAGATTCCGGGCCCTGTTGTTCTTGTCATGCGGGTCTCCTGAGGTTGGGGTACGACTGCCCTGCACCCTACGCAGCGACCGACGCCCGGATAAGCGCACCAAGGAGGGATTTCATCTGTCGCCCGAAAGTATGAATGGCGCCCTGGCGCGGGCGGCGCGCGACCACCCTCAGGCTGCTGAATGACGGAACATCAGGCCAACGGGGAACTTTCCCAGGGAGCGCGCCGGTGTTGCGTGGCGTTCAGCGCCAGCGATCGAGCAGGTTGACCGCCAGGCGATCCAGCCAGCCCCACAGGCGCTGCTGCAGGCGCCCCCACCAGGGCCGCGCGCGCCACTCGTCGAGGGTGATCTCGGCGCTGGCGGCAAAGTCGGCGACGAAGCTGGCCGTCACCGCGGCGGTCAGCTCGGGGTCGAGCGCCTCGAGGTTGGCATCGAGGTTGAAGCGCAGGTTCCAGTGGTCGAAGTTGCATGAGCCGACGCTGACCCAGTCGTCCACCAGCACCATCTTCAGGTGCAGGAAGCGCGGCTGGTACTCGAAGATGCGCACCCCGGCCTTGAGCAGGCGCGGGTAGTAGCGCTGGCCGGCGAAGCGCACCGGCGGATGGTCGGTGTGCCGGCCGGTCAGCAGCAGGCGCACCTCGACGCCGCTGGCCGCGGCCCGGCGCAACGCCCGGCGTACCTTCCAGGTCGGCAGGAAATAGGGCGTGGCCAGCCATACCCGATGCTTGGCCACGCGCAGCGCGCGCACCAGCGACTGCAGGATGTCGCGGTGCTGCGCCGCATCGGCGTAGGCCACCCGGCCCAGGCCCTGCCCCGCCGGTGGATTGCCTGGCAGCTTGCGCAGCCCCGGCAGCCGCGGCGGCTGCCAGGCGAAGCGCGCCAAGCAGGCCTGCCACTGGTACTCGAACAGCTGCTGCCAGTCGTGCACCAGCGGCCCTTCGATCTCCACCATGACCTCGTGCCAGGCGCTGTCGGCCTGCTCCGGCAGCCAGAACTGGTCGGTCGCGCCGGTGCCGCCGACATAGGCCAGGCGCCGGTCGACCAGCAGCAGCTTGCGGTGGTCGCGCTGGAAGTTGCGCAGGCCGCGGCGCCAGCGCAGCGGGTTGTACCAGCGCAGCTGCACCCCGGCCGCCTGCAGGCGCTGGCGCAGCGCCTGGCCCAGGCCGGCGGAGCCGAAGGCGTCGAACAGCCCGCGCACCGCCACGCCGCGCGCCGCCGCCCGACACAGCGCGGCGACCAGGCGCTCGCTGCACTGGCCGTCCTCGACCAGGTACAGCTCCAGCTCGACCTGGCGCTCGGCGGCGTCGATGGCGGCGAGCATGCGCGGGAAGAACTGCGGGCCGTCGAGCAGCAGGGCGAAGCGGTTGCCGCCGCGCCAGGGGAAGATCGCGCCGCGCATCAGCGAGCGGTGAAGATCAGCACCGCACCCACCGGCACCGACAGGCTGATGGCGGACAGGTCGGCCACCTTGCGCAGCGCCTCGATGCCGCTGGCCAGGCCGAAGTCCTCGGCGTGCAGCACCAGCGGCGCCAGGCTGACCACCTGGAAGCGGCGGTCGTCCAGGCGGGTGACCAGCAGCTCGGCCTCCAGCTGGCGCGCGCGCTCGTTGAGGGTCAGGGTCAGCGGCAGGCGCAGTTCCAGCTGCGCACCCGGCGCCAGGTCGGTGAGCTGCGCCAGGTTCACCTGCGCGGCGACCCGCGCCTCGGGCAGGCGCTCGGTGTCGAACAGCATGGCGCGCAGGCGCTCGTCGCGCAGCGGGATGCCGGTGCTCAGCGAGTCCAGCTCGATACGCAGGCGGGCGCGGCCGTCGGCGGTGATCTGGCCGTGCAGGGTGAGGAAGCGGTGCACCTCCGACAGGTTGCCGGAATGGGTGGAGATGAAGGACAGCCGCGAGGACTCGTTGTCCAGGTACCAATCGGCCTGGACGGGCAAGGCGGCAGCCAGCAGCAGGGCAAACAGCGAACGACGCATGGGGACTCGGCAAACGGCATGACCAGGCGCAACGATAGTCGCCGCAGCCGGGCTTGCAAAGCCCGGCGCCCTGCTCCGGTGCCATTGGCTCAAGATCGTGGGGCTAGGCTCCCCTCTCCCATTGCGGGGAGAGGGTTGGTCGCTAGTCGTTCGGCAACAGCTGGCAGCCCTGGCGCGCGCCCAGCCAGGCGGCACTGTGGGTGCGGCCCAGGCCGCTGGCGGTCACCCGCTTGCCGGCCGTATCGTCGAGCAGGCTGCCGATCGGCACGTACTGGGCGACGTAACCTTCGCAATAGGCCGCCGGATGGCCGCTGACGTAACGGCAGGAGCAGTACTCCTTGGCGGTGTAGGCGCCGATGATGTCGGGGAACGCCGCCAGGTGCGCGCGATTGGGCCAGGCCAGGGCGATCAGCACGATGACCAGCAACAGCAGCAGGGTAAGCCAGGGACGACGACGGATCATGGCTGCACCTCCTCGGCGAAGGCCGCACGCACGCGCTTGAGCAGTTCGTTATGACTGTAGCTGCCGTCGCGGTCGTCGGCGTAGCGCACCACCACCAGTTTCTCCTCGGGCAGCACGTACAGGCCCTGGCCCCAGTGGCCGAGGGCGGCCAGGGTATCGGCCGGCGCATCCGGCCAGGGCCTCGCGGCGCCGGGCAGTTCGGCGTTGAGCCACCAGTGGGCGCCGGGTACCGCGTCGCCGGGCTTGGCCGTCTGCGGCTGGTAGCCGGCGAACGGCGTGGCGACGAACTCGACCCAGGCCGGCGGCAGCAGCTGGCGCTCGCCCCAGCGGCCGCCGCGCTGCAGCAGCAGGCCGACGCGGGCCAGGTCGCGGGCGCTCATGTAGGCGTAGGACGAGGCGACGAAGGTGCCGGCACCGTCGCGTTCCCAGGTAGCGCTGGCGATGCCCAGCGGCTCGAACAGCGCGGTCCAGGGGTAGTCGGGGTAGGCCTCGGCGCCGACCATGCCCTTGAGCGCGGCGGCCAGCAGGTTGCTGTCGCCGCTGGAGTAGCGAAAGCGCACCCCCGGCGCGGCGTCGGCGGCATGCGCCGCGGCGAAGCCGGCCATGTCGTCGCGACCGCGGGTGTAGAGCATGGCGATCACCGAGGACTTCAGCGGCGCGTACTCGTAGTCCTCCTGCCAGGCCAGGCCCGAGGCCCAGTTGAGCAGGTGACCGACCTTGACCTGCGGGTGCTCGGCCATCGCCGGGTAGTACTTGGCCACCGGCGCGTCCAGCTTGAAGCGGCCCTCGCCGTAGGCCACGCCGAGGGTGGTGGCGAGCAGGCTCTTGGCCATCGACCAGGTCAGATGGGCGCTGTCCGCCGTGGTCGGCGCGGCGTAGCGTTCGTAGACGATCCGGCCGTCGCGCACCACCAGCAGCGCATCGCTGCGCACGCCCAGGCGCGTGGCGTCGTCGCGCGGCGGGAAGGCGTAGGCCTCCAGCGCGGCCAGCGCCGGGCTGTCGCTGTGGGGGGCGGTTTGCCAGTCCGGCTGCGGCCAGGACTCGGCCCGGGCGATGCCGGCCAGCAGGCTGAGGCCGAGCAGCAGGCTCATACGGCGAAGGGAAAAGGGGCTCATGGGCGGCCTCGCTAGGAAATCGAGGCGCACCCTAGCACGGAGCCGGTGACCGCTTGAAGCGCCGCGCCGCCCCTGCACGCGGGCAAAGGTGGGTTGGCGCCGAGCGCAGCGCAGCCCAACGGGGAGCGCGCCCCATCGCAGCCAAGCCACCGAGCGCGCCTCAGCTCGGCAGGCGATAGTCCTCCGGCCCCATCAGGTCGAGGCCGCATTCGAGGTTTTCGATCCAGTAGAGGAAGGCGCTGATCATCTCCGCACCGACGAAGGGCCGGCCGTGCTGCGGCACTATCATCGCCACGTCCATCTCGCGGACCATCGCCGCCCACAGCCGGCAGGCCTTGTTGCCGGCCATGTAGCGGCGGTGGAAGCCCTCCATGTTGGGTAGGTGATTGACGAAGTCGCGCACCGGGTTGGCGTCGTCCACCAGCGAGGCGCCCATGTCGCCGGAGAAGAGGATCTTGCTCACCGGGTCGTACAGCTGGAAGTTGCCCACCGAATGGAGGAAATGCGCCGGCACCGCCTTCAGCGTGCACTGGCCCAGCACGATGCTCTGGCCGCGGTCGGGCAGCGCGATGATGCGATCGAAGGTGTTGATGCCGCGGCTCAGCGCCAGGTAGTTGGCGGTCAGGTGCGGCAGAAAGCGCGCCCACAGCTTGGAGCAGATCACCCGCGCCCGGGTGTGCAGCAGCCACTTGTCCAGCGAGGCGATGATGTCCGGGTCCTGGTGCGAGGCGAAGATGTAGGTCAGGTCCTGCACCGGGATGTGCTTGGACAGCTCCAGCGACAGCGGTGTGTAGGTTAGGTCGCCGCCCGGATCGAGCAGCAGGTACTGCTCGTGGTCGGTGATCAGGAACTGGTTGGACTGCACGCCCTCGCCGCTGACCAGGTCATCGAACATCAGGCATTGGTGGCTGCCGTTATCGAACAGCACGATGGGCTCGCGGCGCATGGAAACCTCGTAGACGAAACGCGAGGCAACCTTAGGGCCGCGCCCTGTGCGGCGTACTGATATGGATCAAGCCCGGGCGACAATCTGCCGCGCCTTCTCCAGGCGCTTGGCCCGCGCGCCTTCGGCGATCTGCAGCAGGCCCTGGTCGCGCTGCCACAGCGCCGCCCAGGGCGCCGGGCCGGCGGCGAAAGCGGCGTCCAGCTCGGCCGCCAGCGCTCGCTGCTGGGCGAACAGGCCGGCCAGCAGCAGGTGCGTGGGCGCCGCGCTCGGGCACTGCCGGGCCACCTCGGCGCAGCCGGCCAGCTGCGCCAGCAGGCGCAGCTGCAGGGCCTCGGGCCAGGCGCATTCCTGGCCGACGCCATGCAGCCAGGCGCACAGCGCGGCGAGCACGTGGACGTCCTCGATGCTGCGAAAGGGTTTCACGTAGTCGGCCCAGCCGTCGCCGGCCAGACGCTCGCACTGCGCCTGCTGCAGATGCAGGCGGGCGTGGCCGATATCCGGCATCAGCGGCAGTGCCGGCAGCGCCTCGATGCGCACCCCGGGCGCGCCCTGGCGCACCACGCCGAGCACCAGGCGCGGCGCCTCGCCCGGGCCGTCCTCGCGCGCCGCCACCAGCAGCCAGTCGGCGCACTCGGCGGCGGTGACGAAGTCCTTGCGCCCGTCGATATGCAGGCCGTCGATACGTGTGTGCATATCCGCCGGCCGCGTGCTGCGCCCTTCGGTGACGCACAGCGCGCCGGCCGACCAGGGCGCCGCCGGCCACAGCACGCGCAGCGCCGCCTGGTAGCCGGCGAGAAAGGCCAGCCCCGGCGTCGCCGCCAGGCGCCCGCCGAGGGCCAGCTCGAACGGCTGCGGCGCCCCGCCCAGGCGTTGCAGCAGCCGGCCGTACCAGTCCTCCAGGCCCTGTTCGGCGCTCAGGCGGGCAGCGGGTTGCAGCAGGGTTGACCAGGGCATCGCGTATTCCCTCCAGGCAACGGCCGGCGGCCGTCACACAAGCATCAAAAAAGCTTCACGGTGGTGACACCGCGGCTACCTAGCCTGACTTTGCCCAACAAGATCGACCGGCTGCAAGTCCCGAAAGCCGGCGTTAAGGAGGCTCAGGCATGACCCAGACTGCACCCAACACCGCCCGCCGCCTGCAGGCCGAACGCCTGGTGGGTCCCGCCGCCCTGCGCGAGGCCCAGGCCCTGCGCTACCGGGTGTTCAGCGCCGAATTCGACGCCAAGCTCAACGGCGCCGAACTGGGCCTGGACATGGACGACTACGACATTCACTGCCGGCATATCGGTGTGCGTGATATGAACAGCGGCGAGCTGGTGGCCACCACCCGCCTGCTCGACCACCAGGCCGCCGCCGGCCTCGGCCGCTACTACAGCGAAGAGGAATTCAGCCTGCACGGCCTGGCCGGGCTGCAGGGCCCGGTGCTGGAGATCGGTCGCACCTGCGTCGATGGCGCCTACCGCAACGGCGCCACCATCGCCGTGCTCTGGGGCGAACTGGCCGAGGTGCTCAACGAGGGCGGCTACCGCTACCTGATGGGTTGCGCCAGCATCTCCATGCAGGACGGCGGCATCCAGGCCCAGGCGATCATGCAACGCCTGCGCGAACGCTACCTGTGCACCGAACACCTGCGCGCCGAACCCAGGCACCCGCTGCCGCAACTGGACGTGCCGGGCAATGTCATCGCCGAGATGCCGCCGCTGCTCAAGGCCTACATGCGCCTGGGCGCGAAGATCTGCGGCGAACCCTGCTGGGACCGCGACTTCCAGGTCGCCGACGTGTTCATCCTGCTCAAGCGCGACGAGCTGTGCCCGCGCTATGCCCGCCACTTCAAGGCGGCCGTTTAGGTTGGGCTGAGCGCAGCGATGCCCAACGGGCGATGTGCGGCCACACGTCGGCGTTGCGCCGCCCCGCTCTCGTTGGGCTCCGTCGCTGCTCGACCCAACCTACAGCCAGACAGCCAGGCATCGCCAAACGCTCCTGTGCATGGATAATGCCGCCACTCATCCTTAAGCGGAGGCCCCGATGGCCCAACTGCGTCTGTCCCTTCGCCTGGCCCACCTGCTGCTGGTAATCGCCTGCGGCGCCCTGCTGGCCGGCGTGGTCAGCCTATGCGAACGCCTGGTGCGCCACGACCTGATGGCCCTGCGCCAACGCCTGACCCGCTGGTTCCTCGCCCGCCTCAGCGGCGCCCTGCCGTTTCGCGTGCGCGTCGAAGGCGAGCTGCCGGCCCAGCCCATGCTGTGGGTCGCCAACCACGTGTCCTGGACCGACATCCCGCTGCTCGGCGCGCTGCAGCCGATCTCCTTCCTGTCCAAGGCCGAGGTGCGCACCTGGCCGCTGGCCGGCTGGCTGGCGCACAAGGCCGGCACCCTGTTCATCCGCCGCGGCTCGGGCGACAGCAACCTGGTCGGCCAGCAGCTGGGTCGCCATCTGCAACGCGGCCGCCACCTGCTGATCTTCCCCGAGGGCACCACCACCGACGGCCTGGGCCTGCGCACCTTCCACGGCCGCCTGCTGGCGAGCGCGATCGACAGCGGCGTGCCGCTGCAACCGGTGGCCATCCGCTACCTGCGCGGCGGCCAGCCGTGCCCGGTGGCGCCCTTCGTCGGCGACGACGACATGCTCAGCCACTTGCTGCGCCTGCTGCGCAGCCAGGCCGGCGAGGTGCAGATCCAGCTGCTGGCGCCGATCGCCAGCGCCAGCGCCAGCCGCAACGATCTGGCGCGCCAGGCGCAGAGCCGCATCGCCGCCGCCCTACAGCTGGACGCGCCGGCAGCCCAGCGCGAGGCCGCCTGAAGCCCACACCAGGCCGGCCACCCAGGAGCTGTGGGCGGCGCTGATTGCAGCACAGGCCTTTCTCAGGCCGACGGCGGCACGATCAGCGCATCGCAATCCACTTCGGCCAGCAGACGACTGGCCACGCTGCCCAGGACGAAACGCGCGAGTCCCTGGCGCGCATGGGTGCCGAGCACCAGCAGATCGGCGCCCGACTGCTGCAGAGCCTCGCCGATCACCCGCTCGGGAGAACCAAACGCGACATGCAGGCACTCAGCTGCCAGCTCCACCCCTTCCTCGCGAAGCTGGGCGACAGCCTGATCACGGGCGGCGCTGCGCTGATTCTCCAGCAACGCCGGGCCGAGCCCCGCCTCCGTCATCGTGCCACTCGAAGGCAGCTCCAGGGCGCAGGCCGCGGCGAGATCCAGCGAGTTCAGCACCCCCAGATCCCGTGCCCGACGCAAGGCCTGCTGCGAAGTGCCGCTGGATAGATCCAGCGCCAGCAGCGCGCTACGGTACTCGTGCATCACCGGCCCATTGACCCGCAGCACCGGCAGATGGCTGCTGCGCACCAGCCGCTCGAGGGTGGTGCCGGCGAAGAAATCGCGCAACATCGATTTGCGGTGCGCCCCCACCACCAGCAGGTCGGCCGCCAGCTCCTGTGCACTCGCCACCAGCAGCGAGGCCGGGTCGCCACTGTCGACCACCACTCGCGGCCGGCTGCCGGCCTGCTCGGCCAGACGCTCGGCCTGCGCCTGCAGCAGGGTCTCGGCCTGACGCACCTGATTCTTCACGAATACCGTCGGCGCATCGTCATCGACCGCATGCACCAGGCTCCAGTCCCCGCCGCCCTGACTTCGCACCAACTGCACGGCGCGCTGCATGGCATGTGCCGAGCGCTCGGAAAGGTCGGTCGCCACCAGTATCTTGTTCATCTCATCCTCCTCGGCAGGCATCTGGCCCGCTCCGTCGAGCGCCTGGACAGCCCCCCCCGATGCTTGATGCAGATCAGGCCAGGCGCGGAGAAACCGACTAAGGTCCTAGCGGGACATCGAACAGAGACACCCGAATGGACACTCGGCTCCCTGAACACTCTGACAACGCCTGGCACGAACTGACTCCACAACAAGCACTGGAGGCCCAGCGAAGCTCGTCGAGCGGCCTGGAGCAGCGCGAGGCCACCACTCGCCTGCAGCTGCACGGCCCCAACCGGCTGCCGCCGCCCAAGCGGCGCGGCCCGCTGCTGCGCCTGCTGTACCAGTTCCACAACGTGCTGCTGTACATGATGATGGCCGCCGCCCTGATCACCGCCCTACTCGGCCACTGGGTCGACACCGGGGTGATCCTCGCTGCGGTGCTGATCAACGTGGTGATCGGCTTTATCCAGGAAGGCAAGGCGGAAAACGCCCTCGACGCCATCCGCAACCTGCTGTCGCCGCATGCCCTGGTGCTGCGCGGCGGCGAGCGCCTGGAGATCGACGCCGAGCAGTTGGTGCCCGGCGATATTGTCCTGCTCGCCTCCGGCGACAAGGTGCCGGCCGACCTGCGCCTGCTCAGCGTGAAGAACCTGTTGGTGGAGGAAGCGGCGCTGACCGGCGAATCGCTGCCGGTGGAGAAATCCCTGGCCCGTTGCCAGGCCGATGCCGCCCTCGGCGACCGCCGCTGTATGGCCTATTCCGGCACCCTGGTGGCCAGCGGTCAGGCCAGCGGCCTGGTGGTGGCCACCGGCGCCGCCACCGAACTGGGCCGCATCGGCGCCATGCTGCAACAGGTGCAGGCAATGACCACGCCGCTGCTGCGGCAGATCGAGCAGTTCAGCCGCTGGCTGGCGCTGGCCATCCTGATCTTCGCCCTGGCCACCTTCGCCCTCGGCACCTTCTGGCACGGCCAGGACCCGGCCGAGATGTTCATGATGGTGGTGGCGCTGACCGCCGCGGCCATCCCCGAGGGGCTGCCGGCGCTGATGACGGTGATCCTCGCCCTCGGCGTGCAGCGCATGGCCGGGCGCAACGCCATCATCCGCCGTCTGCCGGCGGTGGAGACCCTGGGTTCGGTGACGCTGATCTGCTCGGACAAGACCGGCACCCTGACGCGCAACGAGATGACCGTGCAGCGCGTGGTCAGCGCCAGCCGCATCCTCAACGTCAGCGGCGTCGGCTATGCCCCGCAAGGCGCCTTCCACCTGGACGGCGCGTTGATGGAACCGGATGCCGCGCTGCTGGAAATCGCCCGCGCCGCCGCGCTGTGCAACGACGCCCAGCTGCAGCAGGACGCCGGCGGCACCTGGCGCCTGCAGGGCGACCCCACCGAGGGTGCGCTGCACACCCTGGCGCTCAAGGCCGGCCTGGACGCCGCCACCCTGCACGCCCAGTTGCCGCGCAGCGACGCCATTCCCTTCGAGTCCGAACACCGCTTTATGGCCAGCCTGCACCATGACCACCAGGGCCATGGCCTGATCTACCTCAAGGGCGCGCCGGAGCGGGTGCTGGAGATGTGCCGCGAGCAGCGCGGCGCCGACGGCGGCAGCCAGCCGCTGGACGCCGATTACTGGCGGCGCCAGGCCACCGACCTGGCCGCCCGCGGCCTGCGCCTGCTGGCCATCGCCAGCCGCCCGGCCGACGCCTCCCAGCGCAGCCTGAGTTTCGCCGACGTGGAAAGCGGCATGTGCCTGCTGGCGCTGGTCGGCATCATCGACCCGCCGCGCGAGGAAGCCATCGCCGCCGTCGCCGAATGCCAGCGCGCCGGCATCCGGGTCAAGATGATCACCGGCGACCACGCCGAGACCGCCCGTGCCATCGGCGCCCAGCTGGGCATCGGCGTCGGCCTGCCGGCGCTGACCGGCGCCGAACTGGAGCTGCTCGACGAGCGCCAGCTGCGCCAGGTGCTGCCCGGCGTCGAGGTGTTCGCCCGCGCCAGCCCCGAGCACAAGCTGCGCCTGGTGCAGGCCATGCAGGCCAGCGGCGAGGTGGTGGCGATGACCGGCGACGGGGTCAACGACGCCCCGGCGCTGAAACGCGCCGACGTCGGCGTGGCCATGGGCGACAAGGGTACCGAGGCGGCCAAGGAGGCGGCCGAGGTGGTGCTGGCCGACGACAACTTCGCCACCATCGCCGGTGCCGTGCGCGAGGGCCGGGCGATCTACGACAACCTGAAGAAGTTCATCCTCTTCGCCCTGCCCACCAACGGCGGCCAGGCGCTGATCGTGATCGCCGCCATCCTGTTCCAGCTGACCCTGCCGCTGACCCCGGCGCAGGTGCTGTGGATCAACATGGTCACCTCGGTGACCCTGGGCCTGGCGCTGGCCTTCGAGCCGGCCGAGGCCGGGCTGATGGACCGCCCGCCACGGGCGCCGAACGAGCCGCTGCTGTCGGGCTTTTTCGTCTGGCGCGTGCTGCTGGTGTCGCTGCTGATGGCCGGCGCCGGCATCGGCCTGTTCCTCTGGGAGCTGGACAATGGCACCGGGCTGGACAGCGCGCGGACCATGGCGCTGAACGCGGTGGTGATGTGCGAGGTGTTCTACCTGATCAACAGCCGGCGCATCTTCGCCTCGGTGCTCAGCCTCGACGGCCTGTTCGGCAGCCGCGCCGTGCTGCTGGCCATCGCCGCCTGCCTGCTGCTGCAGACGCTGTACACCTATGCCCCGCCGCTGCAGCGGCTGTTCCACTCCACCGCGCTGGATGCGGCGCAGTGGGCGCGGGTGGTGCTGGCCGGGCTGGCGCTGTTCGTCGTCGCCGAGCTGGAGAAATGGCTGATCCGCCGTTTGCGCCTGCAGCCGACGGGGTAACCTCGGTGCGCGCGGCGCACCGGGGCAATCGCCTCAACCCCGCTCGCCGCGGGCAAAGGCCATCAGCTCGGGGTAGAAGGCGCGGAAATCCTCGCTCAGCGGCTGGTACAGGCGCTCCAGTTCCCCCAGGCTGCCGTCGAGCAGCTGCGGCCGCGACAGCCGCCGCTGCATGCCGGCGATCACCTGCTCCAGCACCGCGAACTCGCGGTAGCTGCCGAGCCAGTCCTGCGCCGCCATGCGCGGCGCGATCAGCGCCAGGCGCCCTGGCAGCTGGGGCTCGTCGGCCAGCACCCGGTACACCCGCGCGGTAAAGGCCTCCAGCGGCTGCTCGGCGTAGTCGGCCCAGTCGCGCGCCAGGCAGTGGTCGAAGAACAGATCCAGCAGCATGCCGGCCGTGCGCCGCCGCGCGGCGGGGAAGCGCGCCCGCGCACGCGCCTGCAGCGGGTGGCTGTCGGTGAAGGCGTCGATGCGCCGGTGCAGGCGGATGGCCGCCTCGATTTCCGCCGGCCACTGCCCGCCCAGCGGCCCCTTGACGAAATCGCCGTAGAGGCTGCCAAGCAGTTGCGGCGGGGCAGCGCCGCCGAGGTGCAGGTGGGCCAGGTAGTTCATGCGCCGAGCTTAACCGGCCGCCTCGCAGAATCGAAGCCGTCGATAACGGCTATCGGCACAAACGATCTGTATATCGCCACAGACCGATATAAGGTTCGTCCCGTGCCGATACAGCGAACCCACACCATGGACCTCGACGCCATCATCAAAGCCCTCGCCCACCCGGTGCGGCGCGACATCCTGCACTGGCTGAAGGAGCCCGAGCGCCACTTCGCCGACCAGGAGCATCCGCTCGAGATCGGCGTGTGCGCCGGCAAGATCAACCAGCGCTGCGGGCTGTCGCAGTCCACCGTGTCGGCGCACCTGGCCACCCTGCAGCGCGCCGGTCTGGTGAGCAGCCGCAAGGTTGGCCAGTGGCACTTCTTCAAGCGCAACGAGGCGACCATCCAGGCCTTCGTCGAACGCCTCGGCCAGCAACTCTGAACATCCTTTTCCCAATCGCTCCCCACGGAGGATTCACCATGCCCACGCTCTTCGACCCGATCCAGATCGGCGACCTCGCCCTGAACAACCGCATCATCATGGCGCCGCTGACCCGCACCCGCGCCGACGAAGGCCGCGTGCCCAACGCGCTGATGGCCGAGTACTACGTGCAGCGCGCCTCGGCCGGGCTGATCATCAGCGAGGCCACCGCGGTCACGCCGATGGGCGTCGGCTACCCGGACACCCCCGGCATCTGGTCGGAGGCGCAGATCCGCGGCTGGAGCAACGTGACCAAGGCGGTGCACGCCAACGGCGGCAAGATCGTCCTGCAGCTGTGGCACGTCGGGCGCATCTCCGACCCGATCTACCTGAACGGCGAACTGCCGGTGGCGCCGAGCGCGATCAAGCCGGCCGGCCACGTCAGCCTGGTGCGCCCGATCAAGGAGTTCGTCACCCCGCGCGCGCTGGAAACCGAGGAAATCGCCGATATCGTCGAGGCCTACCGCCAGGGCGCGGAGAACGCCAAGGCCGCCGGTTTCGACGGCGTGGAGATCCACGGCGCCAACGGCTACCTGCTCGACCAGTTCCTGCAGAGCAGCACCAACCAGCGCACCGACCGCTACGGCGGCAGCCTGGAGAACCGCGCGCGTCTGCTGCTGGAAGTCACCGATGCCGCCATCGAGGTGTGGGGTGCCGGCCGCGTCGGCGTGCACCTGGCGCCGCGTGCCGACGCCCACGACATGGGCGATGCCAACCGCGCCGAGACCTTCACCTACGTCGCCCGCGAGCTGGGCAAGCGCGGCATCGCCTTTATCTGCGCCCGCGAGCAGGAAGCCGACGACAGCCTGTCGCCGAGCCTGAAGGAAGCCTTCGGCGGCGTCTTCATCGCCAACGAGCGTTTCACCAAGGATCAGGCCAATGCCTGGCTGGCCGAGGGCAAGGCCGATGCGGTGGCCTTCGGCATCCCCTTTATCGCCAACCCGGACCTGCCGGCCCGCCTGCAGCAGGACGCGCCGCTCAACGAACCGCAGCCGCAGACCTTCTACAGCGCCGGCCCGGTGGGCTATATCGACTATCCGCGGCTGTAAGCCCGGCAACGAAACGCGCCGCTGAAGCGCCTCCCGCGACACCCACAGCCTGTGGGAGGGGCTTCAGCCGCGAGCGTAAACGCACAAGCCCCGCATTGCGGGGCTTGTGCGTTTACCGCGGCGCCTCAGCGCGCGTCGAGCTGCTGCTGCAGGTTGATCACCTGGCTCTGCAGGGTGTTGATGTTGCGCGTCATCTGCGCGCGGAAGGCGTCGAACTCGGCGGTGTTGGGGCCGGCGCTGGCGGCCGGGCGGCTGTCCAGCTCGCTGCGCAGCACCAGCAGGTCCTGTTCCAGGCGCTGGATGGCCTGGGCCGGGTTGCCTTGCTGCTTCAGCGTGTCGATCTCGCCGCTCAGGCTCTTGATCCGGCCATCGAGCTTGGCCAGTTCGGCCTGCGCCGCCTTGGCCTCGCCCTGCGCGCTCTTCAGCGCGGCCTGCTCGCTGCTCAGCGCCTGCAGGCGCTTGTCGAAGGCGGCGCTGGCGCCGAGGCCGCTTTTCAGCTCGCCGCCCAGCTGCTCGAGGCGCTTGTCCAGCGCGGACTGCGCGCTGGCAGCCTGTTGCTGCTGCTTGCCCAGCTCGGCGAGGCGATTCTCCAGCTGCTTGACCTGCAGCTTGAGCGCCTCACTGCCGCTGGTGACGTTCGATTCGGTGGCCACCACCTTGCCGGAGATGTCCTGGATGCGCCCGGCGGCCTCCTCGCTGATGCGCGCGAAGCTTTCCTGGGTCGCCACCAGGCGCTGCTCCATCAGGCCGATCTGCTGCAGGCTCCACCAGCCGAGGCCGCCCAGGGCGATGCTCAGCGCGCCGACCAGCGCCCACAGCGGGCCGGTGCTGGCGCCTTTGCCCGCCGCCGGGCCGGCCGGCGCGCGCTGCTGGCGCGGGGCCGGCTCGTCCTGGGGCTCGGCGAATTCCTCGCGGCGCCCGGGCGTCAGGCTGGGCAGGTGATCGAGCTCGTCGTGGGCATCGTTGCGCATGGTCGGACCTTTGTCTGGAACGGGGGAAACGAAAGTGCCGCGCAGTATACCGATTCGCCGATGGCCGATCAGCGCCGCGCCAAGCAGGTGCGCGGCGCACCGACGAAGGGCGCGACAGCCTCATCGACCCGCCGCCAGCCCCGTGGTTCCGCGTTTTTTGAACTGGTACGCAGTTTGCTCAGGATCATTCGAGTTCAGCGACGGGCGGCCTTGGAGCCGCTCGTGCTCCGCGGCACGGCGCCGCGGGCGATGGGCAGCCGGGCGAGGGAATACGCCCGGCCCGGTCACACAGGCGTCAGGACGAGGCCAGGGGTGACCCTTCAACCAACCTGGGGGAAGCGGCATGGAACTGAACAAAGCGCTATTGGACTGCATGCAAGCCTTGCGTCGCCGGCTGCGCGACGAACTGGCCCTGGATATCCGCCTGAGCCAGAGCGATGCGGTGATCGCCATGCTCGGCGGCTGCCTGCAGTCGAGCGACGAAGAAACCCGTCGGCTCGGCCAGCGCCTGGCCGAACTCGCCGATCAACGCCCGCCGACGCCCGCCGCCAAGCCGGTGGCCAGCGTGGCGCTGCCACAGGCGGCGGCCAGCGGCTCGGTGCGCATCTATCGCGGCCAGCGCGTCTATGCCTGAGTGGTTGGCAGGCGACACTCCGCCTGGCCGTGCCGACTCTGCCGGGCTCAAGGCCGTTCGCGGCTGAAGCCGCGCCTGCCGGACGACCTGCGACCGCGCTTGATCAGGCGCGCGACTGCACCTGCCACCAGGTGCAGAACTCGTCCAGCGCATCCCACAGGCTGGCCCTAGGCTCGTAGTCGAGGTACTGCCGCGCGCGGTCGATATTCAGCGAGAAATCCCTGGCCATCACCGCCACGCCGAGGCGGAACAGGCTCGGCTCCGGGCGCCCCGGCAGCAGCTTGCACACGCCCTCGTTGAGGCAGGCGGCAGCGTAGGCCAGCGGGTAAGGCACATGGCGGGTCACCGGTGGCAGCTCCAGGCGGCGCAGCACGTAATTGACCACGTCCCACAGCGGCACCGGCGCGCCGTTGCTGATGTTGTACACCTGGCCCAGCGCCGGGCCGGCGGCCAGCAGGGCGCTGAGCAGGGCGTCGTTGAGGTTGTGCACATTGGTGAAGTCGACCTTGTTCAGGCCGTTGCCGATGATCGCCAGGCGGCCCTTGCGCTGCATGCCGATCAGCCGCGGGAAGATGCTGGTGTCGCCGGCGCCGGTGACGAAGCGCGGGCGCAGGGCGATCACCTCGAGGCCGAACTCCTGGGCGGCGAACACCTGCTGCTCGGCCAGGTACTTGGTCTTGCCGTAGTGATCGGAGAAGCGCTTGGGCACCTGCTCCTCGCGAACATCGACATGAGATTTTCCATCGAAATAGATCGACGGCGACGAAAGGTGCACCAGGCGCCGCACCTTCTGCTTCAGGCAGGCCTCGATGACGTTCTCGGTGACCGTCACGTTGGCCTGGTGGAAATGCGCGTAGTCGCCCCACACACCCACCGCGCCGGCGCAGTGCACCACCGCCTCGACGTCGCGGCACAGCGCCAGGGCCAGATCGGCGTCGCCGAGATCGCCCTGGACGAACTCCGCGCCGCGCTTGATCAGGTGCTGCACGCCCTCGGCGCGGCGGCCGGTGACCCGCACCGCCAGGCCCTGTTCGAGCGCGAAGCGGGCGAAACGCCCGCCGATGAATCCGCTCGCGCCGGTGACCAGAATCTTCATCGCCACTCCCCCGTGGTGCTGCCGTTTGCCGCACTCTAGCAGCGCCACGCCGCCTGCGCGCTGTCGGCGGCGGCCAGAACAGCGACCGCACAGGCCGATGGATGGGCGCTGCGCCGCCTCGACGCGGGTATAACGGCTACCCTGCACGACACCCCATCGACGCAACAGGACGCTCCCATGGCCAAGCAACACTGGATGATCTACGGCGCCAACGGCTACACCGGTCACCTGCTCGCAGCCGAGGCGCAGCGCCAGGGCCTGCGGCCCATTCTCGCCGGCCGCAACCCGGCGGCGGTGCACGCCCTGGGTAGCCTGCTGGGGCTCGACTGCCGCATCTTCGACATCCAGCAGCCGCAACGGGCACGCGAGGCCCTGGCCGACGTCGCGGTGGTGGCCCACTGCGCCGGGCCCTTCTCCGCCACCAGCGCGCCGATGCTCGATGTCTGCCTGGCCAGCGCCAGCCATTATGTCGACATCACCGGCGAAATCTCGGTGTTCGAGGCGGCGTTCGCCCGCGACGCGCAATTCCGGGAGCGCGGCATCGTGGCCTGTCCGGGCGTCGGCTTCGACGTGATTCCCAGCGACTGCCTGGCCGCCTGCCTGCACCAGGCGCTGCCCGACGCGACGCACCTGGCGCTGGGCTTCGACACCGCCAGCGGGCTGTCGCCGGGCACCGCCAAGACCACCGTGGAAGGCCTGCACCTGGGCGGCAAGGTGCGCCGCGCGGGGATCGTCACCGACGTGCCGCTGGGCTATCGACGCCGCACCATCGACTTCGGCCGCGGCGCCAAGGACGCCGTGACCATTCCCTGGGGCGACGTCGCCACCGCCTACCACTCCACCGGCATCGGCAATATCGAGGTCTACCTGCCGGCGCCCAAGGCGCTGGCCATCGGCATGCGCCTGCTCGATCCGCTGCGTCCGCTGTTCGGCCTGGCCAGCGTGCAGGCCTGGCTCAAGCGCCAGGTGGACAAGCGCGTGCAAGGCCCCGACGCGGCCAGCCGCGAGCGCCTGCGCACCTGGCTGTGGGGCGAGGTGCGCAACGCCGCCGGCGTCGTGCGCACGGCCCACCTGCAAACCGCCAACGGCTACGAGGTGACGGTGCACGGCAGCTTGCTGGCGGTGCGCCACCTGCTCGACTACCAGGGCCGCGGCGGCTACTTCACCCCGTCGCAGCTGTTCGGCGCGCGCTGCGTGGAACAGCTGCCGGGCTGCGGGCCGATTCTTATCGATAGCTAGCACGGCGTACCGGCGCCGTGGACAGGCCGCCGGCTTGTCCCGGGCCGGCCGCCTGGTTCGCGCCTAGCCCTGTTGCACCAGGGCGCCGGCGGCGGCGCGGCGCAGCTGCTCGGTGAGCCCGGCCAGCAGCTCGCCGCCGTTGCGCCAGTGATGCCAGTACAGCGGCACGTCGATAGAACGCCCGGGCACCAGTTCCACCAGCGCGCCGCGCGCCAGCTCGCCGCGCACCTGCAGCTCCGGCACCAGGCCCCAGCCCAGGCCGCCTTCGGTCAGGCGCACGAAGCCTTCCGAGGACGGGCACAGGTGGTAGGCGAAGCCGCCCGCCACGCCGAGCTCGGCCAGGTAGCGGTGCTGCAGCTGATCGTCCGGACCGAAGACGATGGCCGGCGCCCGCGCCAGCGCCGCGGCCGTGACCCCGTCGGCAAAATGCCGGGCGACGAAGGCCGGGCTGGCCAGCGCGCGATAGCGCATCGCCCCCAGCGCCAGGCTGCGCGCGCCGGCCACCGGGCGCTCGGCGGCGCACACGCAGCCGGCCACCTCGCCGGCGCGCATGCGCTTGAGGCCGACCTCCTGGTCCTCCACCACCAGCTCCAGCAGCAACCGCTGGCGCGCGCAGAATCCGCCCACCGCCACCGCCCACCAGGTGGCCAGGCTGTCGGCGTTGAGGGCGATACGCAGGCGCTCCGGGGTCGCCGCCTCGTCCAGCGCCGGCACCTGGCCCTGCAGGTCGCGTTCGAGCAGACGCACCTGCTGCACATGGTTGAGCAGGCGGCGGCCGATCTCGGTGGGGGTCGGCGGCGTGGCGCGCACCAGCACCGGCTGGCCGACCCGCGCCTCAAGCAGCTTGATCCGTTGCGACACGGCCGACTGCGACAGGCCCAGCACCTGCGCCGCACGGTCGAAGCCGGCCTGCTCCACCACCGCCGCCAGGGCGGCGAGCAACTTATAGTCGAACAATCGATTTACCTAATGAGAGATCAGCAATATTGGTTTCTCTTATACCGCCACAGCCCCCAGACTCGCCAGCACTCAGCCCATTTCAGGAGCCTGCCATGTCCGGCGAAACCAACCTCGCGCGCCTGCTGCAGAGCATGACGCCGCACCTCAACCCGGGGCAGTACGTGTTCTGCTGCGTCGCCACCGATCGCGACTGCAACGCCCTACAGCCGCTGGCCAGCATGCGCGAAGGCGAGGGCCTGAGCCTGGTGCTGCCGCGCGAAGTCGCCGATGCCCATGGCCTGAGCTACGACTACGTCGCCGCCTGGATCACCCTTGAGGTGCACTCCTCGCTGGCGGCGGTGGGCCTGACCGCGTCCTTCTCCGCCGCCCTGGCCCAGGCCGGGATCAGCTGCAACGTGATCGCCGGCGTTCATCACGACCACCTGTTCGTGCCCCTCGAACGGGCCGAGAAGGCGCTGTCGACCCTGCACGCCCTGGCGGCGGCGTCCATGCCGGAGCCCCGGTGATGTGGCAGAGCTACAGCAACGGCCTGCTGGTGGCCATCGGCCTGATCATGGCCATCGGCGCGCAGAACGCCTTCGTCCTGGCGCAGAGCCTGCGCCGCGAGCATCACCTGCCGGTGGCGGCGCTGTGCATCCTCTGCGACGCCGTGCTGGTGGCCGCCGGGGTGTTCGGCCTGGCCGCGCTGCTGGCGCAGAGCCCGACGCTGCTGGCCATCGCCCGCTGGGGCGGCGCCGCGTTTCTGATCTGGTACGGCAGCCAGGCCCTGCTGCGCGCCGCACGCCCGCAGTCGCTGCAGGCCGTCGACAGCCCGCCGCGCTCGCTGCGCGCGGTGCTGCTCGCCGCCCTGGCGGTGACCCTGCTCAACCCGCACGTGTACCTGGACACCGTGCTGCTGATCGGCTCGCTCGGCGCCCAGCAGCCGGTGCCCGGCGCCTATGCCGCCGGCGCCGCCAGCGCGTCCCTGCTGTGGTTCGCCAGCCTGGCCCTCGGCGCCGCCTGGCTCTCGCCCTGGCTGGCGCGACCGCTGACCTGGCGGCTGATCGACCTGGGCGTGGCGGCGATGATGTTCGCGGTGGCCGCGCAGCTGATGCTGGGGGCTCTGTAGTCGCGCATAATCCCCTGGCCTCTTACGCCAGGAGCAACAATGGATACCTTGCACAGCATGCGCGTGTTCGTCCGGGTGATCGACGACGGCAGCTTTACCGCCGCCGCCCAGGCGCTGGATCTGTCCACCGCGCAGGTGTCGCGGCTGGTCGCCGATCTGGAGCAGCAGCTGCAGGCACGCCTGCTGCACCGCACCACCCGGCGCCTGGCGCTGACCGAGACCGGCGAGCGCTACCTGGAGCGCTGCCGGCAGATTCTCGCCCAGGTCGACGAGGCCGCCGCCGAGGCGCGTGGCGCCCACCTCACCCCCAGCGGCCGGCTGCGCGTGCACACCATGACCGGCCTCGGCCTGCAGCACCTGACGCCGCTGATCGCGCGCTACGCCGAACGGCATCCGCAGGTGGTGGTGGAGCTGACCCTGGCGCAGCGCACCCCGGACCTGCTGGAAGACGGCCACGACGTGACCATCGCCTTCGCCCGCGACCTGCCCGACTCGCAACTGGTGGCGCAGCGCCTGGGCCCGGTGTACAGCGTGCTGTGCGCCGCACCCAGCTACCTGGCCGAGCACGGCGTGCCGCAGCAGCCGGGCGATCTGCAACGGCACCGTTACCTGCGCCTGACCGACCCGCTGTACCGCGGCCAGTGGGATTTCGGCGACGAGCAGCTGGACGCCCTGCCGGCCGAGAGCTTCCAGGTCAACGTCGCCGAGGCGCTGGTCAAGGCGGCGCAGGCGGGCATGGGCTTCTGCCTGCTGCCCTCGTTCGTCGCCAGCCAGCCGCTACGCGAGGGGCGCCTGCTGCGCATCCTGCCGCAGCACCGCCTGCGCGCCCTGAGCATCTACGCGCTGTACCCGTCGCGGCGCTTTCTCGACGCCAAGACGCGCACCTGGGTGGATTTCCTCAAGGCCGAACTGCCGACGCTGCTGGCCGCCGACGAAGCGGTGCTGGACGACCCGGCCTGCTGGGCGGAGGCCGGGCAATTGTTACGTCACAGGTAAAGGTCATTCACCTGTCGCTGTCTGTTTCATGGTCCTGCGCGCCACTAGCATGGCTGCGAACCCACGAAAAACCCGCCAGAGGATCGCCCCATGAAACAGCTTCTCACTGCCGCCAGCCTGACCCTCGCCACCCTGCTCGCCGCCCAGGCCTGCCTGGCCGAGGAATCCTCCGCCTTCGTCGAGCACCACGCAAAGCTGCAGCAAAACGCCGGCTCGGCGCAGCAGCAGGCGCAACGTACCGCCGACGCCTCCCAGCAACAGGGCTGAGTCCTTCCTCCCGGCGTCGACCTGCTAGCTCCTCGTCGACGTCCCTGGGCCGCCTGCGCGGCCCCTTTTATTCACTCGCGGCGGCGTGCCAGCCGCTGCCGATTCGAGGTCACGATGAAGCATCTCGCCTGGTTACTCCCCCTGTCCTTCGCCGCCGCCCTGGCCCACGCCGACGAGCCGCAGCATTACCACTACGGCATGCACCTGGACGTGGCCAAGGTCATCAGCCAGAGCCTGCCGCACGGCTGCGAGGTGGGCGAGGCGCGCATGGTCTACCTGGACTCGCAAGGCCGGCAGCACAGCCTTATCTACCAGCGCCAGGGCGAGGACTGCCATTACTGAGCGCGTCACACGCCCACTGATCGGAGACCGGCTCCGCCCTGCTACAAAGTTCTCTGACAAGGCTACCCTGAGTGGGTAGCACCCATCCCTCCCTGCCCCTCCAGGCGAGCGAATTCGGTTGCACCCAAGCAACGTGAGGCCAGTCAGATCGCAGCAGGCGCAGCCATGTCGAGCCCTACCCGCCCATCGCGACAGCATCCCCCTCGAATCCCGCGCCCCCTGAAAACCTGGCTTAGGCCAAATTTCAAACACCCGAATCAACGTCCGTCGCACCAAGCGAAATCAAAGGTTGCACCTGGTTGCACCCAAGATGGATGCGGGTTTAATCTCCCGCAGCTTTTTTGCCGTGCATCACCTGACAAGTAGGACTCCCCATGGCCACCACCACCCTTGGCGTAAAACTCGACGATGCCACCCGCGACCGCCTGAAGCAGGCCGCCCAGTCCATCGACCGCACCCCGCACTGGCTGATCAAGCAGGCGATCTTCAATTATCTGGAGCAGATCGAGGGTGGCCTGACCCCCGCCGAGCACGCCGGCCTGGCCGCTGCCGCCGGCGAGGAGGCGGTGGAGCACCTGAACGAGGCGGGCCTGCAGGTGTTCCTCGACTTCGCCGAGAGCATCCTGCCGCAGTCGGTGCTGCGCGCCGCCATCACCGCCGCCTACCGCCGCCCGGAAACCGAGGCGCTGCCGATGCTGCTGGAGCAGGCGCGTCTGCCCAAGGCGCAGGCCGAAGCGGCCGACAAGATGGCCTTGGGGATTGCCGAGAAGCTGCGCAACCAGAAGAGCGCCGGTGGCCGCCAGGGCCTGGTGCAGGGCCTGCTGCAGGAATTCTCCCTGTCGTCGCAGGAAGGCGTGGCCCTGATGTGTCTGGCCGAGGCGCTGCTGCGCATCCCGGACAAGGCCACCCGCGACGCCCTGATCCGCGACAAGATCGCCAACGGCAACTGGAGCCAGCACCTGGGCCAGAGCCCGTCGATGTTCGTCAACGCCGCCAGCTGGGGTCTGCTGATCACCGGCAAGCTGGTCGCCACCCATAACGAGGAAGGCCTGTCGTCCTCGCTCAACCGCCTGATCGGCAAGAGCGGCGAGCCGGTGATCCGCAAGGGCGTGGACATGGCCATGCGCCTGATGGGCGAGCAGTTCGTCACCGGCGAGACCATCGGCGAGGCCCTGGCCAACGCCAGCAGCATGGAAAGCAAGGGCTTCCGCTACTCCTACGACATGCTCGGCGAAGCCGCGCTGACCGAGGAAGACGCCAAGCGCTACCTGGCCTCCTACGAGCAGGCCATCCACGCCATCGGCAAGGCCTCCCACGGCCGCGGCATCTACGAAGGCCCGGGCATCTCGATCAAGCTCTCGGCGCTGCACCCGCGCTACAGCCGCGCCCAGTACGACCGGGTGATGGACGAACTGTTCCCGATCCTGCTCGGCCTGACCAAGCTGGCCAAGCAGTACGACATCGGCCTGAACATCGACGCCGAGGAAGCCGACCGCCTGGAAATCTCCCTCGACCTGCTCGAGCGCCTGTGCTTCGCCCCCGAGCTGGCCGGCTGGAACGGCATCGGCTTCGTCATCCAGGCCTACCAGAAGCGCTGCCCCTACGTGATCGACTACGTCATCGACCTGGCCAAGCGCAGCCGCCATCGCCTGATGATCCGCCTGGTCAAGGGCGCCTACTGGGACAGCGAGATCAAGCTGGCCCAGGTGGGCGGTCTGGAAGGCTACCCGGTGTACACCCGCAAGCCCTACACCGACATCTCCTACATCGCCTGCGCGCGCAAGCTGCTGGCCGTGCCGGAAGCCATCTACCCGCAGTTCGCCACCCACAACGCCCACTCGCTGTCGGCCATCTACCAGCTCGCCGGGCAGAACTACTACCCGGGCCAGTACGAGTTCCAGTGCCTGCACGGCATGGGCGAGCCGCTCTACGAGCAGGTGGTCGGCTCGCTCAAGGACGGCAAGTACGCCCGTCCGTGCCGCATCTACGCCCCGGTCGGCAGCCACGAGACGCTGCTGGCCTACCTGGTGCGTCGCCTGCTGGAAAACGGCGCCAACACCAGCTTCGTCAACCGCATCGCCGACCACAGCATCTCGCTCAAGGACCTGGTGCTCGACCCGGTGCAGCAGGTCGAGCAGATGGCCGCCCAGGAAGGCACCCTCGGCCTGCCGCACCCGCGCATCCCGCTGCCGCGCGATCTGTACGGCGAGGCCCGGCTGAACTCCGAAGGCATCGACCTGGCCAACGAACACCGCCTGGGCTCGCTGTCCTCAGCGCTGCTGTCGTCGACCAACAATAGCTATGTCGCCGGCCCGATCCTCGGCTGCGACACGCCGAACCCGGGCCCGGCCGAGCCGGTGCGCAACCCGGCCGATCAGCGCGACCTGGTCGGCCATGTGCACGAGGCCAGCGAGGCCGACGTCAAGAGCGCGATCCTCTGCGCCCAGTCCAGCGGGCAGATCTGGCAGTCGACCCAGCCGGCCGAACGCGCTGCCGTGCTGGAGCGCGCCGCCGACCAGATGGAAGGCGAGATGCAGCAGCTGATGGGCCTGCTGGTGCGCGAATCCGGCAAGACCTTCGCCAACGCCATCGCCGAGGTGCGCGAGGCGGTGGACTTCCTCCGCTACTACGCGGCGCAGGCGCGCAGCTTCAGCAACGACAGCCACCGCCCGCTGGGCCCGGTGGTGTGCATCAGCCCGTGGAACTTCCCCCTGGCGATCTTCACCGGCCAGGTGGCCGCTGCCCTGGCCGCCGGCAACACCGTGCTGGCCAAGCCGGCCGAACAGACCTCGCTGATCGCCGCGCAAGCCGTGCGCATCCTGCTCGAAGCCGGCGTGCCCGGCGGTGCCGTGCAGCTGCTGCCGGGCCGCGGCGAGACCGTCGGCGCCCGCCTGGTGGGCGACGAGCGGGTGCGCGGGGTGATGTTCACCGGCTCCACCGAAGTGGCCGGCATCCTTGCGCGCAACATCGCCGGGCGCCTGGACGCCCAGGGCCGCAGCATTCCGCTGATCGCCGAGACCGGCGGCCTCAACGCCATGATCGTCGACTCCTCGGCGCTGGCCGAGCAGGTGGTGGTCGACGTGGTCAACTCCGCCTTCGACAGCGCCGGCCAGCGTTGCTCGGCGCTGCGCGTGCTGTGCGTGCAGGCCGACGTGGCCGACCGCGTGGTGGCAATGCTCAAGGGCGCCATGGCCGAGTACCGCGTCGGCTCGCCGGAGCGCCTGCACACCGACATCGGCCCGGTGATCGACCACGAGGCCAAGGACAACATCGACAACCATATCGCCAAGCTGCGCGAGAAGGGCCGCAAGGTGTTCCAGTGCGCCCGCTTTGAGGCCGAGGAGCTCAAGCGCGGCACCTTCGTGGTACCGACCCTGATCGAGCTGGACAGCTTCGACGAGCTCAAGCGCGAGATCTTCGGCCCGGTGCTGCACGTGGTGCGCTACCAGCGCGCCGACCTGGCCAAGCTGCTGCAGCAGATCAACGACAGCGGCTACGGCCTGACCCTGGGCGTACACACCCGCATCGACGAGACCATCAACCAGGTGGTCAGCAGCGCCAAGGTGGGCAACCTGTACGTCAACCGCAACGTGGTCGGCGCCGTGGTCGGTGTACAGCCGTTCGGCGGCGAAGGCCTGTCCGGCACCGGCCCCAAGGCCGGCGGCCCGCTGTACCTGTACCGCCTGCTGTCGACCCGTCCGCAGGAAGCCGTGGCCCAGCAGCTGGCCGGCGACAACGTGCAGGCGCTGGACGTGCCGACCGAGCTGGCCAAGGCACGCACCGCCTTCGCCGAGTGGGCGGCCAAGCAGGAGCCGGCCGTTGCCGCCCTGTTCGAGCAGTACCTGGGCCTGAGCCAGAGCTACAGCAGTCACCTGCTGAGCGGCCCGACCGGCGAGCGCAACAGCTACACCCTGCTGCCGCGCGAGCGCGTGCTGGGCCTGGCCGACGAGCGCGGCGACCTGCTGGCGCAACTGGCCGCCACCCTGGCCGTGGGCAGCCGCGCGCTGTGGCTGGAAAGCCAGCGCGGCCTGTACGCCGAGCTGCCCAAGGAGGTACAGAAGTGCATCGCGCTGGTCGCCGACTGGAGCACGGTCGACGCCGAGTTCGACGCCATCCTCCATCACGGCGACTCCGACCAGCTGCGCGAGGTCTGCCAGCAGGCGGCGCAGCGCAAGGGCGCCATCGTCAGCGTGCACGGCCTGAACAAGGGCGAGACCGACATCCCGCTGGAACGCCTGCTGATCGAGCACGCCCTGAGCGTCAACACCGCGGCAGCCGGCGGCAACGCCAGCCTGATGACCATCGGCTGATCGCCCGTGCCCGGTCGCCGCGAGGCGGCCGGGGGTTGCCGAAACCTTGCCCGGGAAAGCTGCCCGAAAGCTTTCCCGGGCATGCTGCGCCCGCCAAAGGGCTTCAAGGAACAGCATGAACGTACTCTTTATCGGCTACGGCCGCATGGGCAGCGCCATCGGCGCGGCCTGGCTCGAGGCCGGCCTGGCCCAGCGCCTGGTCGCGGTCGACCCGCACGCGCCGGCCGACGCCGCCGTCGCCCATTACCCGGCGCTGACCCAGGTGCCGGCCCAGCCCTTCGATCTGATCCTGGTCGCTACCAAACCCGGCCATGCCTGTCAGGTGCTCGGCGAGTTGCCCGACGCCCTGTGCGAGCACGCCGTGGTGGTGTCGGTGGCCGCCGGCGTCACCTGCGCCAGCCTCACCGCCGCCCTGCGCGGACGCTGCCCGGTGGTACGCGCCATGCCCAACACCCCGGTGCTGGTCGGCGCCGGCTGTACCGGCCTGTATGGCGACGCCGAGCTGGATAGCGGCAAGCGCGAACTGATCGGCCGCCTGTTCGGCGCCGTCGGCAGCGCCAGCTGGGTCGAGCGCGAAGAACTGCTGGACGCGGTCACCGCCATCTCCGGCAGCGGCCCGGCCTACTACCACCTGTTCAGCGAGGCGCTGGCCGATGCCGGTATCGCCCTCGGCCTCACTCCCGAACTGGCCAGGACCCTGGCGGCGCAGACCGCCTTCGGCGCGGCCTCGCTGCAGACCCAGGCCGGTGCGGATTTCGTCGAACTGCGCACGGCGGTGACTTCGCCCAACGGCACCACCGCCGCCGCCATCGCCGTCTTCGAACAGGATCAGGCCCTGCGCCGCCTGGTCGCAGCGGCGGCGCAAGCGGCCCAGCGCCGCTCCCAGGAGCTTTCCCAAGGCGCCTGACCGGCCGCGCCAATTGGCGCGGCCAAGCGCGACACGGCTGCCTGCAGTGGGCTACCCGCCCGGTGTCGCGTTTCCTCCTCTCCGGGCTCGTTTCGAGTCCAGGCACCAGCCTACCCGGCCAGTGCAGCAGCGGGGCCATCCGCCCCGCTCACCCCTCTCCCCGGCCGGCCCTGGCTGGGAAAAAATTTCATTTTGCCGTCCTTGCATTGCCATAAAAGCTGACTAGCGTTTCAACAGTCGGACGTCGCACAACGCCCGGCGCAGAGCTGTCTTCCTGCCCCCCAGGTGCTCTTCAAAAACGGCTGATCGCTTTCGCGCAAGTGCGTTTGCGCAGTTGCCAGCAGTCCGATTGACGCAGATCAGCACGGCTGCCCATCCAAACGCGCTCAATACCGTAGTCGCTCCCCGACATGGAGGTAACGAGATGTCCGATTCGACCCAGAAACTGCGCCTGGCCGCCTTGATCGCCCTGGTGGTCGGCTCCATGGTCGGCGGCGGGATCTTCTCCCTGCCGCAGAACATCGCCGCCAGCGCCGGCGCCGGCGCCACCCTGATCGGCTGGCTGATCACCGGGGTGGGCATGCTGATGCTGGCCTTCGTGTTCCAGACCCTGGCCAACCGCAAGCCCGAGCTCGACGGCGGGGTGTACGCCTACGCCAAGGCCGGCTTCGGCGACTACATGGGCTTCTCCTCAGCCTGGGGCTACTGGATCAGCGCCTGGATCGGCAACGTCAGCTACATGGTGTTGCTGTTCTCCACCCTCGGCTACTTCTTCCCGGTGTTCGGCGAAGGCAACACCCTGCCAGCGGTGATCTGCGCCTCGGTACTGCTCTGGCTGCTGCACTTCCTGGTGCTGCGCGGAATCAAGGAAGCGGCCTTCATCAACACCATCACCACCATCGCCAAGATGCTGCCACTGGCGCTGTTCATCGTCATCGCCGCGGTGGCGTTCAAGCTCGACGTGTTCACCAACGACTTCTGGGGCAGCGGCAACCCCGAGCTGGGCAGCGTGATGGACCAGGTGCGCAACATGATGCTGGTCACCGTCTGGGTGTTCATCGGCATCGAGGGCGCGAGCATCTTCTCGGCCCGCGCCGAGAAGCGCAGCGACGTCGGCAAGGCCACGGTGATCGGCTTCATCGGCGTGCTGCTGCTGCTGGTGCTGGTCAACGTGCTGAGCCAGGGCATCATGGCCCAGGCCCAACTGGCCGGGCTGAAGAACCCGTCGATGGCCGGCGTGCTGGAGCAGGTGGTCGGCCCCTGGGGCGCCCAGTTGATCAGCATCGGCTTGCTCGTATCCCTGGCCGGAGCCCTGCTGTCCTGGACCCTGCTGTGTGCCGAGATAATCTACTCCTCGGCCAAAGATCACACGATGCCGGAGTTCCTGCGCAAGGAGAACGCCAACCACGTCCCGGCCAACGCCCTGTGGCTGACCAATGGGCTGATCCAGCTGTTCCTCATCGTCACCCTGTTCAACGCCTCCACCTACCTCAGCCTGCTGTACCTGGCCACCTCGATGATCCTGGTGCCCTACTTCTGGTCCAGCGCCTATGCGCTGCTGCTGGCCTGGCGCGGCGAGACCTATGAGAACGCCGGCGGCGAGCGTAACAAGGACCTGCTGATCGCCCTGATCTCCACCCTCTACGCCGTGTGGCTGGTGTATGCCGCCGGCGTCCAGTACCTGCTGCTCTCCGCCCTGCTCTATGCCCCAGGCGCGATCCTGTTCGCCAAGGCCAAGCGCGAGCTGGGGCAGCCCATCTTCACCGGCGTCGAAAAACTGATCTTCGTCGTCGTGCTGATCGGTGCCGCCATCGCCGCCTACGGGCTGTACGACGGTTTCCTGAGTCTCTAGCGAGAAGGAGTTCGATATGTCCAAGAAAGCCCTCGGCGTCCATTCGGAAGCCGGCAAACTGCACAAGGTGATGGTCTGCTCGCCGGGCCTGGCCCACCTGCGCCTGACCCCGAACAACTGCGACGAACTGCTGTTCGACGACGTGATCTGGGTGTCCCAGGCCAAACGTGACCACTTCGACTTCATGACCAAGATGCGCGAGCGCGGCATCGAGGTGGTGGAGATGCACAACCTGCTGGAAGAGACGGTGAGAAATCCCCAAGCGCTGAAGTGGATTCTCGACCGCAAGATCACCCCCAACAGCGTCGGCCTCGGCCTGCAGGGCGAGGTGCGTTCCTTTATCGAGGGCCTGGAGCCGCGCAAGATCGCCGAGTTCCTCATCGGCGGCGTATCCGGCGCCGACCTGGTCAGGCACAAGGACTCCGACGCGGCGAAGATGTTCAACGCCTACCTGGGCGAGTCCAGCTTCGTCTTCCCGCCGCTGCCCAACACCCAGTTCACCCGCGACACCACCTGCTGGATCTACGGCGGCGTCACCCTCAACCCCATGTACTGGCCGGCGCGCCGCCAGGAAACCCTGCTGACCACCGCCATCTACAAGTTCCACCCGGACTTCGTCGGCGAGCAGTTCGAGATCTGGTACGGCGACCCGGATCAGGATCATGGCGCCGCGACCCTGGAGGGCGGCGACGTGATGCCGATCGGCAACGGCACCGTGCTGATCGGCATGGGCGAGCGCACCTCGCACCAGGCCATCGGCCAGGTCGCCCAGGCGCTGTTCGCCAAGGGCGCAGCCGAGCGGGTGGTGGTGGCCGGGCTCGGCAAGTCGCGCGCGGCCATGCACCTGGACACCGTGTTCAGCTTCTGCGACCGCGACCTGGTGACCGTCTTCCCGGAAGTGGCCAACTCCATCGTGCCCTTTGTCCTGCGCCCGGACGAGAGCCGCCCCGGCGGCATCGACCTGCGCCGCGAGGACAAGTCCTTCCTCGACGTGGTCGCCGAATCGCTCAACCTGAAGAAACTGCGCGTGGTGGAAACCGGCGGCGACGCCTACGAGGCCGAGCGCGAGCAGTGGGACGACGGCAACAACGTGGTCTGCCTGGAGCCGGGCGTGGTGGTCGGCTACGACCGCAACACCTACACCAACACCCTGCTGCGCAAGGCCGGCGTCGAGGTGGTGACCATCAGCGCCAGCGAACTGGGGCGCGGCCGCGGCGGCGGCCACTGCATGACCTGCCCGATCATCCGCGACCCGATCGATTATTGAACAAGCCAGCCCCGGCGGTCATCCGCCGCCGGGCGCCGTTTTCAGCTGCCCACAAGGAGAAAGAATCATGGCTTTCAACATGCACAACCGTAACCTGCTCAGCCTGATGCACCACAGCACGCGCGAGCTGCGCTACCTGCTCGACCTCTCGCGCGACCTCAAGCGCGCCAAGTACACCGGCACCGAGCAGCAGCACCTCAAGCGCAAGAACATCGCGCTGATCTTCGAGAAGACCTCCACCCGCACCCGCTGCGCCTTCGAGGTGGCCGCCTACGACCAGGGCGCCAACGTCACCTATATCGACCCGGGCTCCTCGCAGATCGGCCACAAGGAATCGATGAAGGACACCGCCCGCGTGCTCGGGCGCATGTACGACGCCATCGAATACCGCGGCTTCAAGCAGGAAATAGTCGAGGAACTGGCCAGCTACGCCGGCGTACCGGTGTTCAACGGCCTGACCGACGAATACCACCCGACGCAGATGCTCGCCGACGTGCTGACCATGCGCGAGCACAGCGACAAGGCCCTGCACGAGATCAGCTACGCCTACCTGGGCGATGCGCGCAACAACATGGGCAACTCGCTGCTGCTGATCGGCGCCAAACTGGGCATGGACGTGCGCATCGCCGCGCCCAAGGCGCTGTGGCCGAGCGACGAACATGTAGCCGCCTGCAAGCAGTTCGCCGAGGAAAGCGGCGCGCGCATCACCCTCACCGAGGACGCCAAGGCAGCGGTCAAGGGCGTGGACTTCGTCCACACCGACGTCTGGGTGTCGATGGGCGAGCCGGTCGAGGCCTGGGGCGAACGCATCCAGGAGCTGCTGCCCTACCAGGTCAACATGGCCATCATGAAGGCCACCGGCAACCCGCGGGCCAAGTTCATGCACTGCCTGCCGGCCTTCCACAACAGCGAGACCAAGGTCGGCAAGCAGATCGCCGAGCAGTACCCGCACCTGAAGAACGGTATCGAGGTCACCGAGGACGTGTTCGAGTCGCCCTACAACATCGCCTTCGAGCAGGCGGAAAACCGCATGCACACCATCAAGGCGATATTGGTCTCGACCCTGGCCGACATCTGACGCCCTAGAACCGTAGCCCGGATGAAAGCCGGGCTACGGCCTCGAACAAGGAGAACACCATGCGACTCGTCATCGCCCTGGGCGGCAACGCCCTGCTTCGCCGCGGCGAAGCCATGACCGCGGAAAACCAACGGGAAAACGTGCGAATCGCCTGCGAGCAGATCGCCAAGGTGGCGCCCGGCAACGAACTGGTGATCGCCCACGGCAACGGCCCGCAGGTCGGCCTGCTGGCCCTGCAGGGCGCCGCCTACGACGCCAGCAACCCCTACCCGCTGGACGTGCTCGGCGCCGAGACCGAAGGCATGATCGGCTACATGATCGAACAGGAGCTGGGCAACCTGCTGCCGTTCGAGGTGCCCTTCGCCACCATCCTCACCCAGGTCGAGGTGGACAGCGCCGACCCGGCCTTCAGGAAGCCGACCAAGCCGATCGGTCCGGTCTATGACAAGGCGGAGGCCGAGCGCCTGGCCGCCGAGAAAGGCTGGAGCATCGCCCCGGACGGCGACAAGTTCCGCCGCGTGGTGGCCAGCCCACGGCCACAGCGCATCTTCGAGATCCGCCCGATCAAGTGGCTGCTGGAGAAAGGCAGCGTGGTGATCTGCGCCGGCGGCGGCGGCATCCCGACCATGTACGACGGCAACAAGCTGCGCGGCGTCGAGGCGGTGATCGACAAGGACCTGTGCTCGGCGCTGCTGGCCGAACAACTGGCCTGCGAGCTGCTGGTGATCGCCACCGACGTCGACGCCGCCTATGTCGACTGGGGCAAACCGACGCAGAAATCCATCGCCGCCGCCCACCCCGACGAGATCGACAAGCTCGGCTTCGCCGCCGGCTCCATGGGGCCCAAGGTGCAGGCCGCCTGCGAGTTCGCCCGCAACACCGGCAGCACCGCGGTGATCGGCTCGCTGGAAAACATCGAGGCCATCGTCCAGGGCACCTCGGGCACCCGCATCAGCCTGGACTGCGACGGCATCCGCTACTACTGACCCCGGCGCGGGGCCATGACCCCGCTCGCCACGTTGCAGGGACGTTCAGCATGTTCACCCCAGGCCATCTGCACCGCGACAACCTCGACCGCCCGGAAAGCCTGCGTCTGGCGCCGCCCTTCTCCGTCGACTTCTACTACCAGGTGCGCCAGGACCCGGCGCAGGGCCCGATGCTGCATATGCGCCTGGTCGGCGAGGTGCAGGGCCGGCATTTCGACGAGGAGTTCGAGCTGCACCGCGACGTCGCCTTCAACTTCGCCAGCGCCGCCACCCGCGTCGCCGCCCGTCACGGCCTGCCGATCAACGCCAGCCCGGTGATGCGCGGCCACGACGAGTACGACAAGGTATTCGCCGATATCCGCGCCAAGCTGCATGCCAAGCCGGGCGAAACGGTGAATCTCGATCACGTGCTGTGAGCGCCGTAGCCCGGATGAAATCCGGGCTGGCTGATCGACGCACAACGCGCGCAGCGCCTGCCGGGCACTCGGCGCTGATGACGCGCAGGGCGCCCCTATGCCTGCATGGTCCAGCCGTGCACGCCCATCGCTGCCTGGCGCCCGGCCTCCGAGCGGGTCGGGTGCGGGTGGCAGGTCAGGGCGATGTCCTCGGCCGAGGCGGAGAACTCCATGGCCACGCAGTATTCGCCGATCAGCTCGCCGACGCTCGGGCCGATCATGTGCACGCCGAGAATCTGATCGGTAGTGGCGTCGGCGAGAATCTTCACGAAGCCTTCGGTCTCGTGGTTGATCTTCGCCCGGCTGTTGGCGCTGAAGGGGAACTTGCCGACCTTGTAGGCGCGGCCTTCGGCCTGCAGCTCCTCCTCGCCCTTGCCGACGCTGGCCACCTCCGGGCGGGTGTAGATCACCCCGGGGATCACCCCGTAGTTGACCTCGGCCGCATGCCCGGCGATGCGCTCGATGCAGGCCACCGCCTCGTCCTCGGCCTTGTGCGCCAGCATCGGCCCGGAGGTGACGTCGCCGATCACCCACACGCCGGGCACGCCACTCTGATGTTTGTCGTTAGCGAGCATGCCGCGCCGGTCGGTGCTCAGGCCGACGTTCTCCAGCCCGAGCCCGTTGGTGTAGGGGCGGCGGCCGATGGCCACCAGCACGTAGTCGGCTTCCATGCTTTCCGCCGCGCCGCCGGCGGCCGGCTCCACGCTCAGGGTCACCCCTGACTTGCCGGTCTTGGCAGCGGTGACCTTGGTACCGAGCTTGAAACTCATGCCCTGCTTGCCCAGGGTGCGCTGCAGGGTCTTGGCGGTCTCGCCATCCAGCCCGGGGCAGATGCGCTCGAGGTATTCCACCACGGTGACCCGGCTGCCCAGGCGGCGCCATACCGAGCCCAGCTCCAGGCCGATCACCCCGGCGCCGATCACCACCAGGTGCCCCGGCACCTCGGGCAGCGACAGCGCGCCGGTGGAATCGAGGATGCGCTGGTTGTCGATCTCCACGCCTGGTAAAGGCGTCGGTTCGGAGCCGCTGGCGATGACGATGTTCTGCGTCTCCAGCAGGCGTTCGCCGCCCTCGTGCAGCTTGACCTGCACCCGCCCCGGGCCGTCGATGCGCGCCCAGCCCTTGACCCACTCCACCTTGTTCTTGCGAAACAGGAATTCCACGCCCTTGGTCAGGGCTTCGACGCTGCCTTCCTTCTGTTTCATCATCTGCGGCAGGTTCAACTGCGGCGTCACCTCCACCCCCAGCGCACTCAGCTCGCCACCGGCCGCTGCCTCGTACAGCTCGGAGGCATGCAGCAGGGCCTTGGACGGCATGCAGCCGACGTTCAGGCAGGTGCCACCGAGGGTCTCGCGGCCCTCCACGCAGGCCACCTTGAGCCCCAGTTGGCCGGCGCGGATGGCGGCGTTGTAGCCGCCGGGGCCGGCGCCGATGATGACCACGTCGTAGCTGCTCATGACGAAACTCTCCTTGCCTCAGAAAATGCGCTCGGGCGGGCGCGCAACAGATGGAAGCCGGTGAACGCCAGCGCGGCGAACAGGGCTTGCAAGGCAACCATAGGCCAGGCCGAGCCATCCTGCAGCCAGGCCAGCAACAGGCCGCTCACCGTCGCCCCGCTCATCTGCGCGAAGCCCATCAGCCCGGCCGCCAGCCCGGCGCGCTGCGGGTTGGGAAGCACCGCGCCGGCCACCGCCGCCGGCAGCAGCATGCCGCCGCCCAGGGTCACCAGCACCTGCGGCAGGGACAGGCCGAGCAGTGACAGACCAAACAGCACATAGATCGCCAGGGACAGGGCGGCGCCGGCCAGCACCAGCGCCACGCCGATGGCCACCACTCGCTGAGGGCCCAGGCGCTGCACGTTGCGCAGGGTGAACAGGGCTCCGCCGAGCAGGCCCGAGACGATGGCCGCGAAGGTCATGCCGTACTGCGCCGCGCTCAGCCCGAGCAGGCCGATATAGATCGCCGAGGAACCGGCCACCACGACGAACATGGCGCCGTAGGTCATGGCGATGGTCAGCGCCAGCACGCGGCAGCTGCCCAGCAGATCCCAATAGTCGCCCGCCAGACGACTCAAGCGCCCGGCCTGCGGGTCGCGCTGCAAATGGCTCTCGCGGTAGCTGCCGAGCACCGCCAAGAGCGCCACGCCGCCCAGCGCCAGGCTGGCCATCAGCGGCGCCCGCCAGCCGCCGTACTGGGTCAGCAGACCGCCGAGCAGCGGCGACAGGACGATGGCGACGAACATGCCCAGTACCGTCAGCGCCAGGGCCGGCCCCGCCTCGGCCTGCCACACGTCGCGCACTATGGCGCGCGCCAGCACCAGCGCGGCGCAGGCGCCGAAGCCCTGCAACACACGGGCGGCGATCAGCGTCTGGATGTTCTCCGCCAGCAGCATGCCCAGGCTCGCCAGCAGGTACAGCGAGAGCCCGGCCAGCAGCACCGGGCGCCGGCCGAGACGGTCGGACAGCGGGCCGAGCAGCAACTGACCGAGACCGAAGGCGGCGACGAACAGCGACAGCGCCAGCAGGCTGCTGCCCGGCGCGGCGTGCAGGCCGCGCTCCAGGGCACCGAGCGCGGGAATCAGCAACTGGGTGGAGATTTCCCCCAGGGCGGTGAGCAGCATCAAAAGCAGCAGCAACAGACGGGAGGGGGACGGACGCATGGCGAATCTCCGGCTCGGGGTGTTTATATTTCAACCATAATACGAAAGATTAGATGTCGTCCATCATAAAATTGGGAGACCCGCATGAACCCGCAAGACCGCGATACCCGTCTGGCCGCCTGGCACGCCGAAGAACAGGCGCTGCGCGCCAATCTCGCCGCCCCCGGCACCCTGGCCCTCGCCGAGGTGGCCAGCATGGCGCCCATGGACTTCTTCGACCGCATCGGCCGCGGCGAGCTGCCCAGCCCGCCCTTCGGCCAGCTGCTGGATTTCGTGCCGCTGCAGTGGGCCAGCGGTCGTTTCGTCTTCCAGGGCACGCCCGATGCGCGTCACTACAACCCACTGGGCAGCGTGCACGGCGGCTATATCGCCACCCTGCTCGACTCCTGCATGGGCTGCGCGGTGCACACCCTGCTCAAGCGGGGCCAGGGCTACACCACCAGCGACCTGCGCGTCAGCTATATCCGTGCCCTGCGCAGCGGCGCCGGCCCGGTACGCGCCGAGGGCCGCATCATCCACCTCGGCCGCTCCACCGCGCTGGCCGAAGGACGCCTGTACGACGTCGACGAGCGCCTCTACGCCATGGCCTCCACTACCTGCCTGATTCTCGATATGGCGCCGCCGGCGCCCTGAGTGCACAACGCGGTCGCGCCAAGGCGCGGCCGCGGGTGTAAGATGACAGCCAACATCTGAATCATCCGGAGCACCCCATGCGCTATTCGGAAGACCACAAGGCCAAGACCCACCAACGCATCATCGACGAGGCCGCGCTGCGCTTTCGCCGCGACGGCATCGGCGCCACCGGCCTGCAGCCGCTGATGAAGGCCCTGGGCCTGACCCACGGCGGCTTCTACGCCCACTTCAAGTCCAAGGACGAGCTGGTGGAGACCGCCCTGCGCCATGCCGTGCAGGACCTTGCCAGCAACACCGAACAGCAGGCCGAGAAGTCCGAGGCGCCGCTGCCGCGCTTTATCGCCAGCTACCTGTCCAGCGCGCACCGCGCCAACCCCGGCGCCGGCTGCCCGCTGCCGACCATGTCGGCCGAGCTGGGCCAGCGCGGCGAGGCCAGCGAGATCACCGACGCGCTGATCCGCAATCGCCTGGCGCTGATCGAAGAAAACCTCAAGGGCGACGACGCCGCCGAGCAGAGCGTGCTGCTGCTCTCGGCCATGGTCGGCGCCCTGCTGCTGTCGCGCAGCGTCAAGGACCCCGAGCTGTCCGACCGCCTGCTGAAGACCACCCGTCGCCTGCTGATCGAGCAGGCGCAGGACGCCCAGCAACAATAGGGGCGCCTGACCGGCGCCCCGCGCGCTTATTTGTAGCGCGCCGCCGCCTGGCTGTGCGACAGGTTCGGCCCCAGCGCCGCGCGGGCGGCGACGAAGGCGTCCCAGTCGGCGGCATCCGGCAGCGAGGGGATGGTCACCAGCTCGCCCTGATCGAAACCGGCCAGCGCCGCGTCGACCATCTCGCCCACCTCCATGATCATCGACGGCGGCAGCGCCGAGGCATCGGTGCCGCTGCGCTCCCAGATCTCGGTGCGGGTCACCCCCGGCAACACCGCCTGCAGCTGCACGCCCGAGCCGCGCAGTTCGCCGGCCAGGGTCTGGGTCAGGCTCAGCACATAGGCCTTGGTGGCGCTGTACACGGCGTTGAACATATCCGGCGCCAGCGCCACCACCGAGCCGATATTGACGATGGCGCCACGCCCGGCCTGGCCGAAGTTGGCGGCCGCGGCGGCGGCCAGATGGGTCAGGGCCACCACGTTGAGCTGGATCATCGCGTCCACCTGTTCCAGGTCGGCGCCGGCCAGCGGCCCGTTCATCGCCACCCCGGCATTGTTCACCAGCAGGCCGATGCGCGCGTCCTCGCGCAGGCGCTGTGCCACCTTGCGCACGTCGGCCGGCACGGTCAGGTCGGCCGGCATCACCTCGACGGCAACGCCGTACTCGCCGCCCAGGCGCTCGGCCAGGGCCTGCAGGCGCTGGGCGTCGCGCGCCACCAGCAGCAGGTCGTGACCACGCCGAGCCAGACGCTCGGCATAGGTGGCACCGATGCCGGAAGAGGCGCCGGTGATCAGGGCGGTGGCGGGTTTGCTTGCAGCGTTCATAGCGTTCTCCATGAAGAGGTTTGAGCGGGCCAGTTAGATTACAGTCATAATCTTAATAACCTATATGAACCCCCTCATACTGCTCGTCAATGGCCGTTCCACCCCAGCCGACCAATGACCGCCACGGCCGTGCGCACCAACTTATGGCCGTTTCTGTCCCAGCGGTCAGCAAAAGGTGCACGAACGGCCGCCATCCTGCGCCGAAATGCAAGCCATCCGATTGATTTGCAAGGTCTATCGCCAATCACGAGAATTGGCGCCGTTTTTGCTCTAGCTGCACCAGCCTGACCAATCAGACAGGTTTACAACCATAACGACACGCTACACACCAGGAGCCTTCATGAACCGCACCCTTTCTTCGCTGATCCTCGCCGGCGGCCTGCTGGCAGGCGGCCAGGCCGTCGCCGGCGACCTGCTGCACTGGCAGGACAACAGCCTGACCTACCTCTACGGCCAGGACTTCAAGATCGACCCGGAGATCCAGCAGACCGTCACCTTCGAGCACGCCAGCGGCTGGAGCTTCGGCGACCTGTTCATCTTCGTCGACGCGATCAAGTACAACACCGACGCCCGCAACGGCGCCGGCGACGGCCATACCTTCTACGGCGAGTTCAGCCCGCGCTTCTCCCTGGGCAAACTCAGCGGCGCCGACCTGTCGTTCGGCCCGCTCAAGGACGTGCTGATCGCCACCACCTACGAGTTCGGCGAGGACGACGTCGAGTCCTACCTGATCGGCCCGGGCTTCGACCTGGCCATCCCCGGCTTCGACTACTTCCAGCTCAACACCTACCTGCGCACCACCGATGGCAGCCGTCCCGGCGACAACGTCTGGCAGATCACCCCGGTGTGGAGCTACACCATCCCGGTCGGCGAGTCCGACATCCTCATCGACGGTTTCATGGACTGGGTGGTGGACAACGACGAGAACAGCCGCGGCGACTACCACGCCAACCTGCACTTCAACCCGCAGATCAAGTACGACCTGGGCAAGGCGCTGAAGTGGGGCGAGAAGCAGCTGTACGTCGGCATCGAGTACGACTACTGGAAGAACAAGTACGGCATCAAGGACGGCGGCTTCGTCAGCGCCAACTTCGTCGGCCCGACAGACCAGAACACCGCCAGCCTGCTGGTCAAGGCGCACTTCTAAGCACCACCGAGGACTGGGCAACGCCGCTTGCGAGTGCCAGCATGCTCTGGTCACCTTCGGGAGCGGCGCCATGCCCGAGCTCATCGCCAGCCACACCGCCGAACGGCTGCAGGCCCTGCACCAGCAGGGCTTCGTCCTGCTGCCCAGGGTGCTGGAGGCGCCGCGCATCGCCGCGCTGCGCACCGCCATCGATGCCCTGCGCCCCATCCACTGGGACTACCAGGGCAGCCTCGACCACTACAAGTGCCTGTTCAACCGCGACCCGTTCTGGCTGCCCTACCTCGACCTGCCGCAGGTGATCGAGCTGGCCGAAGCGGCGCTGGGCGAGGATTGCCACGTGATCGGCCAGACCGCCTGGCGCTGCCACCCCGGCTTCGTCGGCAGCGCGCTGCACTTGGACCATCTGCCGATGGCGCTGCCGCCGAGCCTGCTGGACGATCCCGCCTTCGAGCTGCCGATGCAGATCTGCACCGCCCAGCTCTATCTCGACGACATCGACGCCGAGCTGGCCCCGACCCGGGTAATCCCCGGCAGCCACCGCGCCGGCCGGCCGCCCGCTGCCGGCGAGCGTCACTGGCGTGGCCGCGAGCCTGAGCCGATCTTCTGCCGCGCCGGCGATCTGTTGTTCTTTCGCAGCGAGCTGTGGCATGCCGGCAGTCCCAACCTGAGCCGCACGCGCAGCCGCTATCTGCTGCAGATCCATTACGGCCGGCGCATGGTGGCGCAGAAGTTCTCGCCATACCTGCACTTTCGCTTCGACCCGGCGGTGCTGGCCGCCTGTACCCCGCGCCAACGGCGCCTGCTCGGCGATCACGCCGAGGCCGAGTACGACTGAGCGCCGACGCAGTTGCGACCTTCGGCCAATCCCATCCATCGCTGCGCTGTGCTTAGCTGGCGGTCACGCCCGCACAAGGATGGCCGATGCCCCCGCGTATCCTGCTGCTCACCGCCCTGGCCATGCTGGCCTTCGCCGGCAACTCGCTGCTGTGCCGCCTGGCCCTGCGCGAGACGGCCATCGACGCCGCCAGTTTCACCGCCATTCGTCTCGTTTCCGGGGCGCTGACGCTCTGGCTGCTGCTGCGCCTGCGCACGGCGCGCCAGCCCATGGCCGGCAACTGGCCGGGGGCGCTGGCGCTGTTCGCCTACGCCGCGGCCTTCTCCTTCGCCTACCTGCAGCTGGACACCGGCGTCGGCGCCCTGCTGCTGTTCGGCGCGGTGCAACTGAGCATGCTGCTCTGGGGCCTGTGGCGCGGCGAACGCCTGGGCCTGGCGGCCAGCCTCGGCACCGCCCTGGCGGCCGGCGGCCTGCTCGCTCTGCTGCTGCCCGGCACCAGCGCGCCGCCGCTGGCGGCCGCCCTGCTGATGCTGCTGGCCGGTATCGCCTGGGGCGGCTACTCGCTGCTCGGCCGCGGCCAGGGCGACCCGTTGGCGGTGACCGCCGGCAACTTCCTGCGCGCCGCGCCGCTGGCCCTACTCCTGGCCCTGACGCTGCTGCCGCGGTTGAGCTGGGACGGCGCGGGGCTGGGCTACGCCCTGCTATCCGGCGCGCTGACCTCGGGCGTCGGCTACGCCATCTGGTACAGCGCCCTGCCCGGCCTGCGCGCCAGCCAGGCCGCCACCGTGCAGCTCAGCGTGCCGATCCTCGCCGCCCTCGGCGGCGCCCTGCTGCTCGGCGAGGCGCTGAGCCTGCGTCTGCTGCTCAGCGCCGGCGCGGTGCTCGGCGGCATCGCCCTGGTGCTCGGCAGTCGGCAGCGCAGAGCCGGGAGCTAAAGCGGCTGGCGACGGTCTTCTATGCTGTAGCCAATGCTCATCCGGAAGATCGCCATGCCCCGTCTGTTTCGCCTCTGTTTTATCCTGCTACTCGCCCTGGGCCTGGGCGCCTGCGCCAGCCTGGGCCAGCGCGACCCGCTGCGCATCGACCTGGCCGGGCTGGAACCCTTGCCCGGCCAGGGCCTGGAGATGCGCTTCGCGGTCAAGCTGCGGGTGCAGAATCCCAACGACAGCGCGGTGGACTTCGATGGCGTGGCGCTGGAGCTGGAGGTCAACGGCCAGCCGCTGGCCAGCGGCGTGAGCGACCAGCGCGGCAGCGTGCCGCGCTTCGGCGAGACCCTGATCAGCGTGCCGGTGAGCATTTCCGCCTTCTCCGCCATGCGCCAGGCCTGGGGCGCCACCGACTACCGCCCGGGCCAGGGCCTGCCCTACGTGCTGCGCGGCAAGCTGGCCGGCGGCCTGTTCGGCACCCGCCGGTTCAACGACAGCGGCACCCTGGACTGGCCGGAGCCGCCGCGCGTCTACTGACAGGCCGCGCACGCCAACCCTTTTGGTGCACCCGCTCGGCGCCGCCGCACCAGGACGGCTCGCCTGTGCCTCAGGCCGCCTGAGCCCGGCCCTGCAGCAGCTTGTCCAGCTGCTGCAGCAGATGGCGACGGCTGATCACCCCGAGCACCCGGCCACCGGCGTCGACCACCGGGTAGTTCTTCGGCTTGTCGCCGAGCATCTGCTGCACCAGTGCCATGGGGTCCATGTCGGCGCGCACGCTGAGCACGTCGCGGCGCATGATGTCGCCGACCGTGGCCACCCGCTGGTTGTAGTAGGCCACCTGGATCGCCACCTTCAGGCATTCCTGCTCGGACAGCCAGCCGAGCAGGCGGCCGTCGCCGTCGGTCACCGGGCCGCCGAGCAGCTCGTGGCGCATCAGTTTGGCGACCGCCTTGACCACGGGCATATCGGGATGGATGCGGGCGAAATCCCGGCTCATGCAGTCGGCGATGGAGGCAGTGATCATCGAGGTGGTCCTTGTGCGATTGGAGGAAGCGCCCGGGGACATGGCCCGGACGCTCAGCCGCTAGCAAGTTCCACGCCCTTTCCTGACAGATCGACGCAGGACGCGCCGGGAACCGCCTCTTGGAGGGCTCAGCTCTGTTCGGCGACGCGACGCCGGCAGGCTTCGCCGAAGGCCTGGAAGATCTTCACCGAGTCGGGGTTGGCGGCGGCGCGCCATTCCGGGTGCCACTGCACCGCCAGCAGGAAGGGCGACAGGCTGGGGGCGTGAATGGCCTCGATCAGGCCGTCCTCGGCGCTGGCCAGCACTTCCAGGCCCTGGCCCAGGTTGCGGATGGCCTGGCCATGCAGGGAGTTGACGCGGATCTCCGGCTGCCCCAGCAGCTCGGCGAACCAGCTCCCGGGCACCGGGTACACCGCATGGCGCGGCGCGTACTGCACCTCCACCGGGTCATCGGGGTTCTCCCGGTGGTCGTGGTAGCCGGGCTCGGCATAGACCTTCTGGAAGATGTCGCCGCCCAGGGCCACGTTGATCTCCTGCATGCCGCGGCAGATGCCGAAGATCGGCAGGCCGCGCGCGAGGGCGGCGCGGATCAGCGGCAGGTCGAACAGATCGCGGTCGCGATCCTGGGTCTTGTTCGGCGTCTCGTTTTCCTGGCCGTAGAGCGCCGGGTCGATATTGCTGCCGGCGCCGGTCAGGTACACGCCGTCGGCCATGTCCAGGTACTGCTCGAGGTCAGCCGTGCCGCAGCAGGTCGGCACCAGCAGTGGCACGCAGCCGGAAAGCTCGACCAGCGGCTGGATGTATTTGTGGGTCATCACTTGATAGTCGTGGCCCTTGCGCTCCTGAGCGCCCATGGACATCAACACGACGGGTTTGCGCGGGGTACTGCGGATTTTCTTGTCGGACATACGTCACCTTGGGACAGGCCGGGCCTGTCGTTGCTGTGCAGGCCGGTGGCTGTCGCCGACTGCGGCCTGTTTGGCTAACTCCGTGCACCCGGGCTCGTCCTGAGCCGGGGTGCCGCCTTCCGACGGCGGCGCGAAACCGGGCCTTGGCGACTCTGCGCAAAGGGGCGCCACAGGAGCGCCCGCCACCCGGTTCGGCAGCGGAATCTATCGCCAGTCTGCCCGAACCGTAAATTATGTCAAACAAACAAGCGCGACATTGTCGAACAAAATGCACTCGCAGATTCCGCAGAAATGGCTTAAGCCGGCATGATTCAAGCAAAAAGCGGTGAAACCTGCCCACCCGGAAAGTCCAATATTTTTGACATCACCGGCGAGCCGAGCGGCGTCCTAGAGCGGCGCCCGCGGGCAAAACCCTATACAATTCAGGGTCTATCAACCCACAGTCGAGGACGTCCCTTGAGCAGCCTGCCACCTTGCCCCCAGTGCAACTCCGCATACACCTACGCTGACGGCGAGCAGCTGATCTGCCCCGAATGCGCCCATGAATGGCGGGCCGGCGACGCCGCCGGGGGCGACGAGGCGGCGCGGGCGATCAAGGATTCGGTGGGCAACCTGCTGCAGGACGGCGACAGCGTCACCGTGATCAAGGACCTCAAGGTCAAGGGCTCGTCGCTGGTGGTCAAGGTCGGCACCAAGGTGAAGAACATCCGCCTGGTCGACGGCGACCACGACATCGACTGCAAGATCGACGGTATCGGCGCGATGAAGCTCAAGTCGGAGTTCGTGCGCAAGGTCTGATCTGCCGCACGCCCTCGGGGAAAATTGGCTAGCCTGAACACAAGCCCGCCCCGAGGAGACCCGCCATGCGCCTTCTGCTGCTCGTCCTGCTGGCCCTGGCCAATCCCCTGGCCGCGGAGCCCTGGCGGGTGGTCGGCGACGAGCAGTTCGCCCCCTACAGCTTCGTCACCGGCGAGGACGACACGCCTCGCGGGCTCGACGTCGAGCTGGTCGAGGCGGTGCTGCGCGAGGCCAGGGTCGCGCACCAGATCCGCCTCTACCCCTGGGAGCGGGTCAAGCGCATGCTCGAGCGCGGCGAGGCGCAGATGGCCTTCCAGTTCGCCGGCACGCCGCAGCGCCAGGAGCAGTACGAACTGGTCGGCCCGCTGCGCAGCGGCGCCACGGTGTTCATGACCACCGCCAAGACCGCGATCGCCGACTGGCGCACGCTGGACGACTTCGCCCCCTACGTGATCGGCCAGGTGCGCGGCTACGCCTACGAGGAGCACTTCGACCGCGCCGACCTGGCCCGCGACAGCAGCGCGCAGAACCCGCGCCAGCTGGTGTCGATGCTGCTGGCCGGGCGCATCGACATCATCGTCGGCGACCGCGTGCAACTGCAGTACTTCGTCCGCGAACAGCGCGCCCAGCAACAGGTGCGCATCCTGCCCCGCCCGCTGGTGCAGATGCCGCGCTTCGTCGCCTTCGCCAAGGGCGATATCCAGCGTGCCCGGCAGTTCTCCGAGGCGCTGGTACGACTGCGCAAGGCCGGCACGCTGGAGCGCATCCAGCAGCGCTGGGCACAGTGACGCCCAGGCCAGCGGCTTGCGGAAAAATACTAGCGTTTAGCCATTTCAATTCGCCGGCGGGCAACTACGCTAAGCCTGTTGATCATTCATCGGCCGACCGTGGGCGAACCTGTAGTGCGTTGGATTCGAATCACCCAGTCAGATGGACCCGCACTGGAGCTCACGGATGCAACAACCGATCCCCCTCACCTCGCGACTGGATGCCCTGGCCCAGGCCGAGCCCGCCCTGCTGCTGGCCCTGTCGGGACTCGCCGCGCTATGCATCGCGCTGATGCTGTGGCGCCTGTGGAAAAGTGTCCGCGATTCGCAGCGCAGCCTGGGCAAGACACCCGAGCCGCTGCTGCCCCACCAGCAGTTGCACCGCCTGTTCGAGCAGAAGGACAGCCTCGAAGCCGAATTCGTGCAGTTGAAGGCCAAGTGGCTCGGCCTCAAGCTTGGCCAGCAGCCGCGCGACCTCGCCGGCCATCGCCTGCCCCATGCCGGACTCAACTACCAGCGGCGCGCCAGCGATAGCCTGGCCATCGTCCACTACGGCATCAAGAGCACGCAGCTGATCGGCCTGCTGCGCGAGGCCGGCCTGCTGCTGATCCGCCTGTGCGACGCCACCCGCCTGCCGGTGCAGGGCGAGCTGCTGGACATGCTGGTTCAGCTCAACGAGATGGAGAAAGACATCCTCCTGCACCTAGGCGAGATCGAGCACAGTCTCGGCAACCCACAACTGCCCTTCCTGCTCGACACCCCCTCGGACAGCCTGCGCCAACTGCCCATGGTCATCGAGCGCCATGCCGACGCCATCGAACGCCACGAGCGCTTGATCCACCGGCTGTTCGCCGGCCTCCACCTGGAAGTCGATGGCCCGCGCTCGAGCCGGCGGCTGAGCGGTCGAGGCACCAAGCGCAGTTCCTAGCCAGCAGGCAGCGCCCCCTGGTTTACATAGCTTTTACACAGCGCCATGCAATGCGCCGCCCGAGTATCGGTCGAAACCAGTAACCGGATCGCTCCGGCCCTACAGGAGGCACGCTCATGCATACGCGTATTTCCCTCGTCACCGGCCTGCTCGCCAGCCTGGCACTGGCCGGCGTGGAACCGGTTCAGGCCTCGGATCGTCGCGACGCCGCCATCGCCGGAGCGGTAGTCGGCGCCGTGGTCGGTGGCGTGATCGGCGCCAACAGCCGGATCTACTACGCCCCACCACCGCACGTGGTGTACTACCCGCCACCGCCGGTGTACTACGAGCCGCCGGTCTACTACCGCCCCTATACCGTGGTGGTGGGCCCGCGCTACTACGAACCCCGGCCGTATCACTACAAATCGCGCCACTATCACCACCCGCACAAGCACTGGCGCGGCCACAAGCACCATCATCGTTATCGTCGTTAAACCCGCTCGCTCTGTGAAAAAGCCGCGACTATCGCGGCTTTTTCATCATTGGTGCGCGGCGCCCCCTACGGGGCTCAGGCCGGGCTGGCCGCCCACTGCTCCAGGCGCACCACGCTCTCGCGGTAGGGCTTGAGGCTCTTGCCCAGCAGCACGATGGACATCAGCACCGCCAGGGTGGTGACGATCAGCAGCGAGTAGCGCAGCGCGTTGTCGTCGGCGAAGACGAAGTCGGTCACCAGCGCCACCGCGGTCGGGCCTATCCCCAGACCGATCAGGGTGATGACGAACAGGTAGATGGCCGAGGCCTGGCCGCGCATCGAGTTGGGCATGATCTCCTGGATCGCCGCCGGCGCCACGCCGAACGGCATGCTCAGGCAGAACACCGTCGGCGCCAGCAGCACGCTGGCCCAGAAGGCGGTGTCCATCAGCGGGAACAGCAGCACCAGCGGCAGCGCGCCGAGCGCGGCGTACAGGCCGACGCGCATGTTGGCGTCGCTGCGCCCGCGCTTGGCCATCCAGTCGGCCAGGCGCCCGCCGAAGACGATGCCCAGGCAGCCGAACACCGCGACTATGCAGCCGTAGACGATGCCGACCTGACCGGCGTCCCAGCCGTAGGTGCGGATATAGAAGGTCGGCACCCAGGCCGCGCTGCCGTAGCCGGCGAAGGCCAGGCCGGCGAAGCCGAAGTTGTGCAGCAGCACGGTGCGACGGTTGGCACGGATATAGCGGCCGACATCCGCCAGCGGCACCGCCACGCCGGCGCCGGCGCCACGCCGGGCCGGCTCCTTGACCGCCAGCATGAGCAGGGTGAACAGCACCCCGGCGCCGCCGAGGATCAGGAAGATCAACTGCCAGGGGCGCACTTCGCCCAGCACCGGCAGCAACACGTTGCCCTGCGCCGAGGCGAACTGGATGACCAGCCCGCCGACCAGGAAGGCCAGCCCCGAACCGAGGTAGACGCCCATGGAGTAGACGCTGATGGCGGTGGCGCGGCGCTCGGCGGGAAAGCTGTCGGCGATCAGCGAATAGGCCGCCGGCGACAACGCCGCCTCGCCCACGCCGACGCCGATGCGGCACAGCAGGAACTGCCAGTACAGCTTGGCCATGCCGCAGGCGGCGGTGGCGGCGCTCCAGAACAGCACGCCGACGGCGATCAGCCCGCGCCGGCTGCGGGTGTCGGCGACGCGCCCGAGGGGAATGCCGCAGATGGTATAGAACAGGGCGAAGGACAGGCCCATCAGCAGGCTCATCTGCGTGTCGTTGATTAGCAGGTCGCGGCGGATCGGTTCGACCAGCAGGTTGAGAATCTGCCGGTCGACGAAGGACAGCACGTAGGCCACCATCAGGATGGCGACAGTGACCCAGGCACGGGCACTGGAGGGATAGCCGTTATTGTTGTTATGCACGGACGCTCTCCTCGGCACCGCTGAACGCGGCGCGCGGCGGTTGAAAGTGCGTCAGCTTAGGGCGATATAAACGGCGCTGAGTATCGCTCGAAGGTGTTATCAGGCGGGCGAATGCTTCATACCCGCCGGGGCGAATGGCGCGGCGGCCGTTTCAGATGGCCAGCGGCGCACGCTCGCACAGGGTCTTCAGCGCCGCCGCCCAGTCCGGGTGGTCGTTGAGGCAGGGTACCAGCTGCAGGCTCTCGCCGCCGGCCGCGACGAACTGCTCGCGGCCGCGGTCGCCGATTTCCTCCAGGGTCTCGATGCAGTCGGCGACGAAGGCCGGGCACATCACCAGCAGCTTCTTCACCCCCTGCGCGGCCAGCTCGTCGAGGCGCGTCTCGGTGTAGGGCTCGATCCACTTGGCCCGGCCCAGGCGCGACTGGAAGCTCACCGACCACTGCTGCGGCTGCAGCCCCAGGCGCGCGGCGAACAGCTCAGCGCTGCGCAGGCACTGCGCGCGATAGCAGCCGGCGAGCACCTCGGCCGAAGCCGTGCGGCAGCAGTCGGCGCCCTTGAGGCAATGGCCGCTGGGATCGAGCTTGTGCAGGTGGCGCTCGGGCAGGCCGTGGAAGCTCAGCAGCAGGTGATCGAACGGCTGCTCCAGGTAGGGCTTGGCGCTGGCCGCCAGGGCGTCGAGGTATTCGGCTTGCTCGAAGAACGGCGGCAGGATCGACAGGCGCAGCTTCAGCCCGCGCTCGCGCAGTACCCGCTTGGTCTCTTCGATCACCGTGGTGGTGGTGCTGTCGGCGAACTGCGGGTAGAGCGGCGCCAGGGTCACCTCGCGGACGCCCTGGTCGGCCAGCCGCTGCAGGGTGGTTTCGATGGACGGCTCGCCATAGCGCATCGCCAGTTCCACCGGGCCGCGCGTCCAGTGCGCCTGCATCGCCTGCTGCAGGCGGCGGCTGAGCACGATCAGCGGCGAGCCCTCGTCCCACCAGATCGAGGCATAGGCATGCGCCGAGGCCGCCGGGCGCTTGATCAGGATCAGCGACACCAGCAGGCGGCGCAGCGGCCAGGGCAGGTCGATGACATAGGGGTCCATCAGGAACTGATTGAGGTAACGGCGGACATCGGCTATTTCGGTGGACGCGGGCGAACCCAGGTTAACCAGCAACAATGCGTGATCGGTCATGCGAAATCCTAGTCAGTGATGGCCCAGCAGATCGGCCAGGGCCACGTCCAGATGGGTGAAGCGAAAACTGAAACCCGCCTCCAGCAGGCGCGTCGGCACCGCGCGCTGGCCGCCGAGCAGCAGCTCGGACAGCTCGCCGAGGCCGGCGCGCAGGGCGAAGGCCGGCGTCGGCAGGATCGCCGGGCGATGCAGGGCCTGGCCCAGCGCCCTGGCGAACTCGGCGTTGCGCACCGGCTGCGGCGCGCACGCATTATAGGGACCCCGGGCAGCGTCTCGCTGCAAGAGAAAGTCCATCAGGGCGATTTGATCGGCGATATGCACCCAGGGCATCCACTGCCGGCCGTCGCCGAGGCGTCCGCCCAGGCCCAGCCTGAACGGCAGCAGCAGGCGTTTGAGCATGCCGCCATCGGCGCTGAGCACCAGGCCGGTGCGCACCAGCACCACGCGCAGGCCCAGTTCCTCGGCGCGCAGGGCAGTCTCCTCCCAGGCGCCGCACAGCTGCGCGGCGAAATCGTCGGTGACCTGCGGCGTGTCCTCGTGCAACTCGCGCTCGCCGCCGTCGCCGTACCAGCCCACCGCCGAGCCGGACAGCAACAGCGCCGGGCGCTGGCTGCGGCCCTGCAGCCAGGCCAGCAGCTGTTCGGTCAAGCCGATGCGACTGGCCCACAGCAGCGCCTTGCGCTTGCTGCTCCAGGGACGGTCGGCGATGGGCGCACCGGCCAGGTTGACCACGGCGTCGAGCGGCTCCTCGGCCAGCTCCTCGAGCCGGCCGATGCCGCGCACGGTCGCGCCGCACAGGCGCTTCACCTTGTCCGGCTCGCGGCTCCAGACGGTCAGGCGGTGGCCCTGCTCGGCCCAGTAGGCGCAGAGCCCGCGGCCGATCAGGCCGGTACCGCCGGTCAGCAGGATATGCATGGCATCGTCCTCGCATGGAAATTGATGAGCTTTCACCCCTAGTCTGGTTTATGACGCGCACACGTGCCTTTATTGATGGCCGCGTTTGTCCTAAACCTAGAGTAAGGAGCGACACCCGAGGCAACAGCTGTACATGAAAGCATTCTTGTATAGCTTTTGTCCAAAGCGTAGCCTGTAAAGCATTCAGAGCTGACGAGGTCACCATGAACGCACCCATCGCCATCATCGGCACCGGCATCGCGGGATTGTCCGCCGCCCAGGCCCTGCACGCCGCCGGCCAGGAGGTCCAGCTGTTCGACAAGAGTCGCGGCAGCGGCGGGCGCATGGCCAGCAAGCGCAGCGATGTCGGCAGCCTCGACCTAGGCACCCAGTACTTCACCGCGCGCGACCGCCGCTTCGTCGAGGTGGTGCAGCAGTGGCTGACCCGCGGCTGGGTCGCCGAATGGACGCCGGGCATGTACCACGCCAAGGACGGTCAGCTCAGCGCCTCGCCGGACGAACAGGTGCGCTGGGTCGGCACGCCGCGCATGAGCGCCATCACCCGCGCCCTGCTCGGCGCCCTGCCGGTGCACTTCGCCTGCCGCATCACCGAGGTGTTCCGCGGCGGCAGCCACTGGAGCCTGCAGGATGCCGAGGGCTGCAGCCACGGCCCGTTCAGCCACGTCGTCATCGCCACCCCGGCGCCGCAGGCCAGCGCCCTGCTGGCGGCCGCGCCCAAGCTGGCCGGCGCCGCCGCCAGCGTGATCATGGAGCCGACCTGGGCGGTGGCGCTGGGCTTCGACACGCCGCTGGAGACCAAGGTCGAGGGCTGCTTCGTACAGGACAGCCCGCTCGACTGGCTGGCGCGCAACCGCAGCAAGCCCGGCCGCGACAACCGCCTGGACACCTGGGTGCTGCACGCCAGCAGCGCCTGGAGCAAGCAGCACCTGGACCTGCCCAAGGACACCGTGATCGAGCAGCTGCACGGTGCCTTCGCCGAGCTGATCGGCTGCGCCGTGCCGCCGCCCAGCTTCACCCTGGCCCACCGCTGGCTCTACGCCCGTCCGGCGCAGGCCCACCAGTGGGGCGCGCTGGCCGACGCCGATCTGGGCCTGTACGCCTGCGGCGACTGGTGCCTGTCCGGCCGCGTCGAGGGTGCCTGGCTCAGCGGCCAGGACGCCGCCCGCCGCCTGCTCGAACACCTGGCATGACGCCCGCGCGGCGGCTCAACCCGCGCAAGCTGCTGCTGTCGAAATGGACCGCGGCGCAGCCGCAGAACCGCGAACGCCACTTCCTGGTCACCGAACTGATCCGCGACGAGGCCGACACCATTCTCGCCGTGGAGCTGCAGGCCGTGCTGACCCGGCGCAGCCAGCAGCTCGACTGGCGCCAGCTGCAGGACACCCAGCGCTGGCTGCAAGGCTGGCGCTGAAGCCCCTCTCTTCCCCTCCCCGCCCTGACGCCGCGCTCGCGCGGCGCTTGTCGTCACACACAAAAAGCCATACACAAGCTGTACAAAGCATTTGACTTGTACAACAGCAGACCTATGATGGACAAAAGTTGTACATGACCAAGCCCATGTACAAGACAGCCGGAGGTCGAGTCATGCAACCGAGCAAAGCCAAACTGGGCATCAGCGCCTGCCTGCTGGGCGCCGAGGTGCGCTACAACGGCGGTCACAAGCTGTCGCGCCTGTGCAGCCGCAGTCTCGCCGAGCATTTCGAGTTCGTCCCGGTGTGCCCGGAAGTCGGCATCGGCATGCCGGTGCCGCGCCAGCCGATTCGCCTGGTGGGCGACCCGCAGGCGCCGCGCGCAGTCGGCACGGTGGAACGCTCGCACGACGTCACCGACGCCCTGGCCGCCTATGCCGAACGCATGGCCGGCGAGCTGCAGGGCATCTGTGGCTTCATCTTCATGCAGCAGTCGCCGTCCTGCGGCCTGGAGCGGGTCAAGGTCTACCAGGACGCCGGCCGCCCCAGCGAGCAGGGCCGTGGCATCTTCGCCGCGGCCTTCTGCGCCCGGCACCCCGACCTGCCGGTGGAGGAAGACGGCCGCCTCAACGACCCGGTGCTGCGCGAGAACTTCCTCACCCGCGTGTTCGCCTATGCCGAGTGGCAACGCCTGCTGCAGGAGGGCCTGACGCGCCGCGCGCTGATCGCCTTCCACTCGCGCTACAAGTACCTGCTGCTGGCCACCGACCCGCTGCAGTACAAGGCCCTCGGCCGCCTGCTCGGCGACCTCGCCCGGCACGACCTGGTCAGCCTGGCGCCGCACTATTTCAGCCAGCTGATGGCGGCGCTGAAGCGCTGCGCCACCCGCGGCACCCACAGCAACGTGCTGCAGCACCTGGCCGGCTACCTCAAGCGCGCCCTCAGCCCCGACGAGAAACAGGAGATGCAGCAGCTGATCGGCCAGTACCGCGACGGCGTGGTGCCGCTGGTGGTGCCGCTGACCCTGCTCAAACATCATTTCCGCCGCCACCCGGATCGCTACATCGCCGAGCAGGTCTACCTGCAGCCGCATCCGGAACGTCTGAGTCTGCGCAATGCCCTCTGAGCCGAACGACCAACTGCAGCGCAGCGAGGCCGCCGATCAGCTGCGCAGCGCCCTCGCCCAGGGCTACCTGCCGATTCGCGACGTGGCGCGCAGCACCGGGGTCAACGCCGTCACCCTGCGCGCCTGGGAGCGCCGCTACGGGTTGATCGTGCCGCAGCGCACGGCCAAGGGGCACCGCCTCTACTCGCCGCAACACGTGGCGCGCATCCAGGCCATCCTCGGCTGGCTCGGCCGTGGCGTCGCGGTGAGCCAGGTCAAGGAACTGCTGGACAGCCGCCAACCGCTGCAGCCGCCGGCCGACGGCGGCTGGCGACAATTGCGCGGCGAGCTGCTCGGGCATATCGCCCAGCTCGCCGAACGGCGCCTGGACGAAAGCTTCAACGCCGCCCTGGCGCTCTACCCGCTGCGCACCCTGGTCGAACGCCTGCTCTGGCCGCTGCTCGGCGAACTGCAGCAGCGCTGGCAGGGTCAGTTCGGCGCGCGCCTGGAACAGGTGTTCTTCTTCTCCTGGCTGCGCAGCAAGTTCGCCACGCGCATCTACCACAACAATCGTCAGGCCGGCGGTGCGCCGCTGCTGCTGGTCAACCTCGGCGACGCGCCGATGGAGCCCGGCCTGTGGCTGTGCGCCTGGCTGGTCAGCGACAGCGACTGCCCGGTGGAGGTGTTCGACTGGCCGCTGCCGCCCGCCGAACTGGCCCTGGCCCTGGAGCAGATCGCCCCGCGCGCGCTGCTGCTGTACGCCGACCAGGCGCTCGACGGCGCCCTGCTGCGCCGCCAACTGCCGCGCCTGCACCGGCAGTGCCGGATCCCGCTGCTGCTGGCCGGCCCCGCCGCCCATATCCACCGCGACGTGCTGGCCGAGCTGGCGCTGGCCGCCGACCCGCTCGCCGCCCATGCCTGGCTGCAGCGCCAGGGCCTGCTCGGCCCCCTCGAGGATTCACCATGCGTCAACTGATCTGGCTGCGCAGCGACCTGCGCGTCCACGACAACAGCGCCCTGGCCAGCGCCATGGCCGCCGGCCCGACCCTGGCACTGTACCTGCTCAGCCCCAGGCAGTGGCTGGCCCACGACGACGCGCCGTGCAAGGTCGACTTCTGGCTGCGCAACCTGGTCGAACTGCAGCGTGCCTTGCAGCGGCTGAATGTGCCGCTGCTGGTGCGCCAGTGCGACGACTGGGAGCAGGCACCCGCCATCGTCGCCGAAGTCTGTCACCAGCACGCCATAGGCACGGTGCAGGTCAACGAGGAGTACGGCGTCCACGAGAGCCTGCGCGACCGCACCACCTCAGCCTACCTGGCGCAGCAGGACGTCGCCTGGCACAGCCATCTGGACCAGCTGTTGTTCAAGCCCGGCAGCGTGCTGACCCAGTCCGGCGGCTACTTCCAGGTCTACAGCCAGTTCCGCAAGGTCTGCTACCAGCGCCTGCACACAGCCCTGCCGGCGCTGCGCGCACAACCAAAGGCGCAGGCGCCGCTGGACGTGGCCAGCGCCCCGCTGCCCGCCGCGGTCGCCGGTTTCTCCGCTCCGAGCGAGGCGCTGCGGGCGCTCTGGCCGCCCGGCGAAGAGCAGGCGCACAGCCGCCTGGCGCGCTTCGCCGAGGAGCGCATCGAGTTCTACCAAGAGGCGCGCGACTTTCCCGCCACCCCCGGCACCAGCCAGCTGTCGCCCTACCTGGCCGCCGGCGTGCTGTCGCCGCGCCAGTGCCTGCATGCGGCGCTGCGCGCCAACCGCGGCGAGTTCGACAGCGGCAACCCCGGCGCCGTCACCTGGATCAACGAACTGCTCTGGCGCGAGTTCTACAAGCACATCCTGGTGGGCTACCCGCGGGTCTCGATGCACCGCGCCTTCCGCCAGGAAACCGAGGCGCTGCCCTGGCGTGACGCGCCGGACGAGCTGGCCGCCTGGCAGCAGGGCCGCACCGGCCTGCCCATAGTCGATGCCGCCATGCGCCAGCTGCGCGCGACCGGCTGGATGCACAACCGCCTGCGCATGATCGTCGCCATGTTCCTGACCAAGAACCTGCTGATCGACTGGCGCGAGGGCGAGCGCTTCTTCATGCGTCAGCTGATCGACGGCGACCTGGCGGCGAACAACGGCGGCTGGCAGTGGAGCGCCTCCACCGGCACCGACGCGGCCCCCTATTTCCGCATCTTCAACCCCATCAGCCAGTCGCAGAAGTTCGATCCCGACGGCCACTTCATCCGTCACTGGGTGCCGGAGCTGGCCGGGCTGAACAAGCGCGACATCCATGATCCGGCCGCGCTCGGCGGGCTGCTCGCCCCGGCCGGCTACCCGCGGCCGATCGTCGATCTGGCGCGCTCGCGCGAACGCGCCCTGGCCGCGTTCAAGCATCTCGGCAACCGGGAGGTCCCCGCATGAACGATTTCCTGTCCACCTTCGGCGAACGCTTCGCCGCGCTGAACAAGGACAACCTCGAGCGGCTCGGCGAGCTGTACAGCGACGACGTGCTGTTTCGCGACCCGTTGCACGAGGTACGCGGCCTGGACGCGCTGCGCCGCTACTTCGCCGAGCTGTACGCCAATGTCGACGCGCTGCGCTTCGAGTTCCACGGCCGCGACCGGGTCGACGAGGGCCAAGGCTACCTGCGCTGGACCCTGAGCTACCGCCACCCGCGCCTGGCCCGCGGCGCACCGATCCGGGTCGACGGCTGCACGCACCTGCAGTGGCGCGACAAGGTCTATCTGCACCGCGACTACTTCGACGCCGGCGCCCTGCTCTACGAGCATCTGCCCGTGCTCGGCCAGAGCATCGGCTGGCTGAAGCGGAGGCTGGCATGAAGCGTATCTGGCTGACCGGCGCCAGCAGTGGCATCGGCATCGCCCTGGCCGAGGAACTGCTGCGCGGCGGCCACCGCCTGGCCCTCAGCGCGCGCCGCAGCGGCCCGCTGCAGGAGCTGGCGATGCGCTTCCCCGAGCAGGTGCTGGTGGTACCGGGCGATCTCTGCGAGCCCGAGCAGGTGCGCGCCATCGCCCAGCGCATCGAGCAGGCCTGGGGCGCGCTGGATTGCGCCATCCTCAACGCCGGCACCTGCGAGTACCTCGACGCCCAGGCGTACGAGTCCGCCCTGGTCGAGCGGGTGATACGCGCCAACCTGCTGTCGGCCAGCCACTGCATCGAGGCGGCCCTGCCCCTGCTGCGCCGGGGCGAGCGGCCGCACCTGGTCGGCGTCGGCAGCTCGGTGACCTTCCTCGCCCTGCCGCGCGCCGAGGCCTACGGCGCCTCCAAGGCGGCCATGCGCTACCTGCTGGAGGCGCTGCGCATCGACCTGGCCGGCGAAGGCATCGACGTCACCCTGATCAGCCCCGGCTTCGTCGACACCCCGCTGACGCAGAAGAACGACTTCCCCATGCCCATGCGCTGGCCGGCGGCAAGGGCCGCCCGGCACATCGCCGCACGGCTGGACAAGCACCCGCTGGAAATCGCCTTTCCCGCGCCCTTTATCGTCACCCTGAAACTCCTCGGCCTGCTGCCCAAACGCCTGCGCCTGGCCATCGGCCGCCGCCTGGCGCGCAGCGAGCCCACCACCCAGGACGCCCCATGAAAATCGCGATCATCGGCAGCGGCATCGCCGGCCTGACCAGCGCCTACCTGCTCAATCGCCAGCACGAGATTCAGGTGTTCGAGGCCAGCGACTGGGTCGGCGGCCACACCCATACGGTGGACGTCGAGGTGGACGGCCGCGCGTACGCCATCGACACCGGCTTCATCGTCTTCAACGACTGGACCTACCCCAACTTCATCCGCCTGCTGGAACAGCTCGGCGTGGCCTACCAGCCCACCGAGATGAGCTTCTCGGTCAGCGATCCGGCCAGCGGCCTGGAGTACAACGGTCACGACCTCAACAGCCTGTTCGCCCAGCGCCGCAACCTGGTCTCGCCGGGATTCTGGGGCATGCTGCGCGACATCCTGCGCTTCAACCGCCAGACCCAGGACGACCTGGCCTGCGGCCGCATCGCCGCCGACACCACCCTCGGCGACTACCTCGCGCGCAACGGCTACGGCCAGCGCTTCATCGCCCACTACATAGTGCCCATGGGCGCGGCGATCTGGTCGATGTCGCTGGCCGGCATGCTCGGTTTTCCGCTGCAGTTCTTCGTGCGCTTCTGCAAGAACCACGGCCTGCTGTCGATCAGCGACCGCCCGCAGTGGCAGGTGATCGCCGGCGGCTCGCGCAGCTACGTGGCGCCGCTGAGCGCCAGCTTCGCCGAGCGCATCCGGCTCAACTGCCCGGTGCAGCGGGTCGAGCGCGACGCCAGCGGCGTCACCCTGCACAGCGCCGCCGGCGCCGAGCGCTTCGACAAGGTGGTATTCGCCTGCCACAGCGACCAGGCCCTGGCCCTGCTGGCAGGGCCCAGCGCCGCCGAGCAGGCCATCCTCGGCGCCCTGCCCTACGCCGACAACGAGGTGGTGCTGCATACCGATACGCGCCTGCTGCCCCGGCGCCAGCTGGCCTGGGCCAGCTGGAACTACCGCCTGGGCGGGCCGAGCGATCGACCGGCAGCGGTCACCTACAACATGAACATCCTGCAGGGTATCGACAGCGATACCACCTTCTGCGTCAGCCTCAACCAGGGCGCGGCCATCGACCCGGCCAAGGTGCTCGCGCGCTTTCGCTACGCCCACCCGCAGTACAGCCTGGCCGGCATCGCCGCCCAGGCGCGCTGGGAAGAGCTGCAAGGCGCCCAGCACAGCTACTACTGCGGCGCCTACTGGGCCAACGGCTTCCACGAGGACGGCGTGCTCAGCGCGCTGCGCGTGGCCCGCGCCTTCGGCGAGGCGCTGTGATGCACAGCGCCCTGTACAGCGGCTGGGTGCAGCATCGGCGCTTCGCCCCGCGCGCGCACGCCTTCCGCTACCGCATGGGCCTGCTCTACCTCGATCTGGACGAGCAGGACGCCCTGTTCGCCCTCTCAAAGCTGGCCGGGCGCAGCCGCTGGATGCCCTTCGCCTTTCGCGAGGCCGACTACCTGCCGCAGTTCACCCGCGGCGGCATGCCCCTGGCCGAGGCGGTGCGCCAACGCGTCGAGCAGGCCATCGGCCGGCGCCCGCTGGGGCGCATCTGCCTGCTGACCCAGCCGCGCAGCTGGGGTCTGGCGTTCAACCCGGCGAGCTTCTTCTACTGCTTCGACGCCGACGAGCAACTGCTGGCGATTCTCTGCGAAGTGAGCAACACGCCCTGGCGCGAGCGCTATCACTACGTGCTGCCGGCCGCCGGCACTGGGCGGCAGCAGTTCAGCGTGGCCAAGGCCTTCCACGTCTCGCCCTTTTTGCCGCGCGAGCTTGAGTACCGCATGAGCTTCAGCCCGGTGGGCGAGCGCCTGGGCATTCATATGGCCGACTGGAACGGCGAGGAAAAGCTCTTCGACGCCAGCCTCAGCCTGCAGCGCCAGCCCCTGAGCCGCGCCAGCCTGCACCGCCATCTGCTGAGTTTCCCCTGGATGACCGCCAAGACCCTCGCGGCCATCTACTGGCAGGCCCTGCGCCTGCTGCTCAAACGCGTGCCCCTGTTCGCTCACCAGGCCGCGGAAGGCGACTTCCGCGTCGCCCGCCCGCAACCGAAGGACCTGCCCTATGAAAAGCTCTAGCCTGACCTCCGCCAAAGACAGCGTGCGTGCCGGCAGCGGCCTCGGTGCCGGCCTGTTGCGCCGCGCCGTACTGCGCCAGCTGGGTCGCCTGCGCCATGGCCGGCTGACCATCCACGAGGGCGCCGAGACCCTGCACTTCGGCGACCCGCAGGCCAGCCTGCGCGGCGAAATCCGCGTGCTCGACGGCGCGGTCTGGGGCCTGGTGGCCGGCAACGGTTCGATCGGCTCGGGCGAGGCCTATATCCACGGGTACTGGAGCACCCCGGACCTGACCGCGGTGATCCGCATCTTCGTCGCCAACCTGGAGGTGCTCGACGCCATGGAGCGCGGCCTGGCGCAACTCGGCCGGCCGCTGATCCAGGGCCTGCACTGGCTCAACCGCAACACCCGCCAGGGCTCGCGGCGCAATATCGCCGCGCACTACGACCTGGGCAACGAACTGTTCGAGCAGTTCCTCGACCCGACCATGATGTATTCGGCGGCCATGTTCAAAGGCGCGGATGACAGCCTGGAGCAGGCGCAGCTCAACAAGCTGGAGCGCATCTGCCAGAAGCTGGCGCTCAGGCCATCCGACCACCTGCTGGAGATCGGCACCGGCTGGGGCAGCATGGCCATCCATGCCGCCACCCGCTACGGCTGCCGGGTGACCACCACCACCTTGTCGCGCGAGCAGCATGCCCATACCGCACGGCGCATCCGCGAGCTGGGCCTGGAGGATCGCATCACCCTGCTGCTGGAGGATTACCGCGACCTCGAGGGCCAGTACGACAAGCTGGTCTCCATCGAGATGATCGAGGCGGTCGGCCACCGTTTCCTGCCCACCTACTTCCAGCAGTGCGCGCGCCTGCTCAAGCCCGACGGGCTGATGCTGCTGCAGGCCATCACCATCCGTGATCAACGCTACGAGCAGGCCTGCAAGTCGGTGGACTTCATCCAGCGCTACATCTTCCCCGGCGGCGCGCTGCCCTCGGTACAGAAGATGCTCGACGTGGTCGGCCGCCATACCGACCTCAACCTGCACCATATGGAAGATTTCGGCCTGCACTACGCGCGTACCCTGCGCCTGTGGCACGACAACCTGCGCCAGGCCCGCCAGCGCCTGGAGCAGTTGGGCTACGACGACTACTTCTACCGACTCTGGGAGTTCTACCTGTGCTATTGCGAGGGAGGCTTTCTCGAACGCACCATTGGCACCGCGCAACTGCTGCTGGCCAAGCCGGCCGCGCGGCCCGCCCCTCTGCTAGGAAACTTCGATGCCTAAACTGATCGCCAACGCCCTTCTCTTCCAGCTCGGCTGGCTGGTCTGCGTCTTCGCCGGCGACAGCCCCTGGCTGCTGCTGGTGGCGGCGATCATGGCGGTGCACCTGCTGTGGGTCAGCAGTTGGGCGGCCGAGGGCAAGCTGCTGCTCAGCGTGTTTCTCGCCGGCAGCGCGCTGGACAGTTTCCTGCTCAACCTCGGCCTGTTCGACTTCGGCGAGCCGCGCCAACTGATCCCGCTGTGGCTGGCGCTGCTCTGGCTGCTGCTGGCCAGCACCCTCAACCATTGCCTGGCCTGGACCGCGCAGCCCTGGTGGAAAGGCAGCCTGCTCGGCGCCCTGGCGGCGCCGCTGTCCTACTACGGCGGCGCGCAGATCGCCGACGTCGACCTGCCGCTGGGCACCTGGCCGACCCTGGCCATCCTCGCCGCGGTCTGGGCGGTGGCGATGCCGGTGCTGCACGGCTTTGCCCGGCTGTATCGCGCCCAGTACGAACAGAGTCTGCGTAGCCGGCGAGCGGCGTAGATTCGCGAACTTGGTTTCTTGAGAGCGACGGGCGGAGCGCTGCGCGCTCGCTGTTGGCCTTCGCGGCGCTAGGCGCCAACCGACGCCGCGAACCGCTCAGCCGTCCGCACAGCACGACGGCGAGCCTTGGCGTACACTGCCGCGCCATGAGCCAGACCATCCCCCACAGCCAATTGCCGAGCGAGCCCGAAGTCAGCTGCAGCACCTGCGCGGCCTGCTGCTGCCAGCTGGAAGTGATGCTGTTCGGCGACAGCGGCGTGCCGCCGCGCTATATCGATACCGACCAGTGGGGCGGCGAGGTGATGCGCCGCCTGGACGACGGCTGGTGCGCGGCGCTGGATCGCGACAGCATGCGCTGCACCATCTACGCAGTGCGTCCGCTGATCTGCCGCGAATTCGAGCTGGGCGCGGCCGAGTGCCTGGAGCAGCGCCGCGGTATCGCCGGGGCCTATCGATAACGGGGTAAACCCGTGCGCCGCGCGCCCCCAATCCCCAGGCGAGACGCGCAACGAAAAAGACCGGGACTGGCCCGGTCTTGTGGTTCAGAAACTCAGCCGATAATGCAGGGTGTAGGCTTCGGCGCCGTCGTTGGGGTTCTTCAGGCCGGCGTTGGAGTAGTGCACCGCGCGCAGGCCGACCTCCTGGCCGGAGAAGCGCAGGCCGACGCCGATGCGGTCCTCGAACTGGAAGGACGAGCCCAGGTCGTTGTCTTCCAGCTCGGTGCTGGAGAAGGCCGCCACGCCGATGCCCGCCTCGATATAGGGGCGCACATGCTGGCCGGCGAACTCGTAGACGAATACCGGGGCGAACGACAGGCTGTGGTTGCTCGCCGTCTCGTCGCCGTCCCAGTAGGTGTACCCCAGATCCCAGTAGCCGGTCAGGCGACCGACGTCGCTCTGCAGCCAGCTGCTGCTCCAGTCCCATTGCGCCCCCAGGCGATAGACCATGGTGGAATCGCCGCTCTGGCCGATGGCAGCGGTCACGTCCGCCGCCTGTACCGCCCCCATCTGTCCCATGGACAAGGCTGCACAGGCAGCCAAAACACACAGCTTCTTCATGAATTATTCCTTCTCGAGAAGTCAGCTAGAACGAATGACCTGCACCTCAGTATAGAAGCCTTCGTTATGAGCGAAAGGCTACAAAGGTACAAAACCCCGCTCAGAATGCCCGTACTTCGGCCGTCTCGCCCAGTAGCACCGGCAACACCCGCTGCATTTGCGCAGGCGATCCGCTGCTCCAGTAACGGGTCGCCTGCGCCGGCCCGGCGGCCAGCAACTGGCCCTGTTCGAGCAGACGCTGCAGCTGGCGCGCCACCGCCGCGCCGGTGTCGATCAGGCTCACCGAGTCCGGCACCAGACGGCGCAGCAGCGGCCTGAGGAAGGGGTAATGGGTGCAACCGAGGATCAGCGTGTCGCAGCCCTCGGCCAGCAGCGGCGCGACATAGCCCTGCAGCAGCTCGCGGGTGGCCGGCGCCTCCAGCGCGCCGGCCTCGATGCACTCCACCAGTCCCGGGCAGGGCTGGGTGATCACCCGCACATCGCTGGCGAAGCGGTCGAGCAAGGCGGCGAACTTGGCGCTCTTCAGCGTGCCGGTGGTGGCCAGCACGCCGACCACGCCGCTGCGGGTGGCCGCCGCGGCCGGCTTCACCGCCGGCTCCATGCCGACGATGGGCAGCGCCGGGTAACGCTCGCGTAGCTCGGCCACCGCCGCCACGGTGGCGGTGTTGCAGGCCAGCACCAGCGCCTTGGCGCCCTGGGCGAGGAGGAACTCGGCGATGGCACGGCTGCGCTCGCGAATGAACTCGGGGCTCTTCTCGCCGTAGGGCACGTGGCCGCTGTCGGCCACGTAGAGCAGCGACTCGTGTGGCAGCAACTGGCGAATCTCGCGCAGCACCGACAGGCCGCCGACCCCGGAGTCGAACACGCCGACCGGCGCGTTACCGGCCATCGCCACCGCCACACACGCTGCAGGCCGGATCGCGCTTGACCCGCAGCTCGCGAAAGCGCGTGCCGAGGGCATCGATCAACAGCAGGCGGCCGACCAGCGGCTCGCCGAAGCCGGCCAGCAGCTTGAGCGCCTCCAGCGCCTGCAGGCTGCCGACCAGGCCCACCAGCGGGCCGACCACCCCGGCCTCGCTGCAGGTCAGCTCGGCCTCGCTGCCGTGGCCGTAGAGGCAGTGGTAGCAGGGGCTGGCGGCGTCGCGCGGATCGAATACCGAGAGCTGGCCTTCCAGGCGGATCGCCGCGCCGGACACCAGCGGCTTGCCGGCGGCCACGCAGGCGGCGTTGACCGCCTCGCGGGTGGAAAAATTGTCCGAGCAGTCCAGCACCAGGTCGACGCCGCCGACCGCCGCGGCCAGCGAGTCGGCATCCAGCGCCTGGCGATGCGGCACCAGGGTGATCTGCGGATTGATCGCGGCCAGCCGCGCCATGACCGAATCCACCTTGGTCTGGCCGATGCTGGCGGTGTCGTGGGCGATCTGCCGCTGCAGGTTGGTCAGGTCGACGCGGTCGAAGTCGGCCAGGTGCAGCTCGCCGACGCCGGCGGCGGCCAGGTACAGCGCCACCGGCGAGCCCAGCCCGCCGAGGCCGACGATCAGCGCGCGGCTCTGCTTGAGGCGCAACTGGCCGTCGACGTCGATCTGTTTGAGGAGAATCTGCCGGCTGTAGCGCAGCAGCTCGTCGTCGCTGAGCATGGTGGGGTCACTCATGATGGAAACGTCCCAGACTGATGCGCTGGTGGCCGCCCAGGTCACGCCGGCTGTCCACCTCGGCGAAGCCGGCAGCTTTGAGCAGCACGCGCACCGCCTCGGCCTGATCGAAGCCGTGCTCCAGCAGCAGCCAGCCGCCGGGCTGCAGATGGGCCGGCGCGGCCTGGATGATGGCACGGATATCGTCCAGCCCGTCGGCGCCGGAGACCAGCGCGCTGCTCGGCTCGAAACGCAGGTCGCCCTGATCGAGGTGATGGTCGTCGGCGCGAATATAGGGCGGGTTGCTGAGGATCAGGCCATAGCGCCGGCCGGCCAGGGCGGAGAACCAGTGGCTGTGGAGAAACTCGGCATTGTCCAGCTTGAGGCGCTGGCGATTGCGCTCGGCCAGGGCCACCGCCTCCGCCACCCGGTCCACCCCGGTCACACGCCAGGCCGGCCGCTCGCTGGCCAGGGCCAGGGCGATGGCGCCGCTGCCGGTACCCAGGTCCAGCACCGCCAGCGGCGTGGCCGGCAGCAGCTCGAGGGCGGTTTCCACCAGCAGTTCGGTGTCCGGGCGCGGAATCAGGGTATGGCTCGCCACCTCCAGATCCAGGCTCCAGAAGCCCTGGTGGCCGAGGATATAGGCCACCGGCTCGCCACTGCGACGACGCAGCAGGCTCGCCTGGAACCGGGCCAATTGCTCGGCATCCGGCTCGCGCTCCGGCCAGGTACGCAGGTAGCTGCGCGGCTTGCCTAAGGCGGCGGCGAGCAGCAGCTCGGCGTCCAGCCGCGGGGTGGGCGAGTCGGGCAGATCGGCGTTAGTTAGCAGGGTTTCGATGGTGGCCATGGTTCTCTCGTAGGGTGGATCGGGCGCGTAGCTCGCGCTTTATCGACCCACCGTGCGGGATGGTGGATAAAAAAGCGTCATCCACCCTACGGGTCTGTCAACTCTTCCCGGATCGCCTCCGGGCTACGGTGCGCCCGGCGCAGCCTACGAGGCGCGCACCGTGCGGCTGCACTCAATCGCCCAGCGCCGCCAACTGGTCGGCCTGGTACTCGGCCAGCAGCGGCTCGATGATGGCGTCGACGCCGCCGGCGATCACTTCGTTCAGCGAATACAGGGTCAGGTTGATGCGGTGGTCGGTGACCCGGCCCTGCGGGAAGTTGTAGGTGCGGATGCGCTCGGAGCGGTCGCCCGAGCCCACCAGCAGCTTGCGCGTCTCGGAGATTTCCTTGTGCGCCGCGGCTTCCTGCTGGTCCTGCAGCTTGGCCGCCAGCCAGGCCATGGCCTTGGCGCGGTTCTTGTGCTGCGAACGCTCTTCCTGGCATTCCACCACGGTGCCGGTGGGAATGTGGGTGATGCGGATCGCCGAGTCGGTGGTGTTGACGTGCTGGCCGCCGGCGCCGGATGAGCGGTAGGTGTCGACGCGCAGGTCGGCCGGGTTGATCTCGATGGCCACCTGCTCGTCCGGCTCCGGCAGCACCGCCACGGTGCAGGCGGAGGTGTGGATGCGGCCCTGGGACTCGGTTTCCGGCACGCGCTGCACGCGGTGGGCGCCGGACTCGAACTTGAGCTTGGCGTAAACGTTGTCGCCCTCGACGCGGGCGATCACCTCCTTGAAGCCGCCGTGCTCGCCTTCGTTGCACGACAGCACCTCGACCCGCCAGCCCTGCTTCTCGGCGTAGCGCGAGTACATGCGGAACAGGTCGCCGGAGAAGATCGCCGCCTCGTCGCCGCCGGTGCCGGCGCGCACCTCCAGGTAGACGTTGCGGCCGTCGTTGGGGTCTTTCGGCAGCAGCATGCGCTGCAGCTTGTCTTCCAGGACGGCCAGGGCTTCCTTGGCCTGGGCCACTTCCTCTTCGGCCATCTCGCGCAGGTCCGGGTCGCTGTCCTTGAGCAGCGCCTGGGCGCTTTCGAGGTCGCCCTGCACCTTGCGCAGTTCGCGGAAGGTGGCGATCACCGGCTCGATCTCGGCGTATTCCTTGGAATAGGCGCGGAACTGGCTCTGCTTGGCGATCACCTCGGCGTCGCCGAGCAGCGCCGTCAGCTCCTCGAAGCGGTCGCTGAGGTTGTCCAGCTTGTTCAACAGTGAAGCTTTCATTGCAGACCTTTATCGGACGGCGCGCCCTCGTCGAGGGCGAAGAGTTCCTGGGCCAGACCGAGCGCATCGAGGCGCCCTTCGGCGGTGAGTTTCTTCATGCGCACACTGGGCGCGTGCAGCAGCTTGTTGGTCAGGCCGCGGGCCAGTTGCGCCATCACCTCTTCGGCACTGGCACCATTGGCCAGCAGGCGCTGGGCCTTGGCCAGCTCCTCGTCGCGCAGACGCTCGGCCTGCTGGCGGTAGGCCTTGAGCACGTCCACCGCGGCCAGCTCGCGCAGGCGCTGCATGAACTCCTCGGTGCCGGCGGCGATCAGCTCCTCGGCGGCCTGCGCCGCGCCCTGGCGGCTCTTGAGGTTTTCCTCGATGACCTCGTGCAGGTCGTCGACGGTATAGAGGTAGACGTCGTCCAGCTCGCCGACCTGCGACTCGATATCGCGCGGCACGGCGATATCGACCATGAAGATCGGCTTGTGCTTGCGTTTTTTCAGCGCGCTTTCCACCGCGCCCTTGCCGAGAATCGGCAGCTGGCTGGCGGTGGAGCTGATGACGATATCGCTGTGCGCCAGCACCTCGGGGATGTCCGACAGCAGCACGGCGTGCGCGCCGAACTGCTCGGCCAGCTGGCTGGCACGCTCCAAGGTGCGGTTGGCGACGACGATACGCTTGATGCCCTGATCGTGCAGATGGCGCGCCACCAGACTGATGGTCTCGCCGGCGCCGATCAGCAGCGCCTGGCTGCGGTGCAGGTCGGCGAAGATCTGCTTGGCCAGGCTGACCGCGGCGAAGGCCACCGACACCGGGTTCTCGCCGATGGCGGTGTCGGTGCGCACGGTCTTGGCGGTGCTGAAGGTGGCCTGGAACAGCCGGCCGAGCAGTGGGCCGACGGTGCCGGCCTCGCGCGCCACGGCGTAGGCGGACTTGAGCTGGCCGAGAATCTGCGGCTCGCCGAGCACCATCGAGTCCAGCCCGCAGGCCACGCGCATCATATGGCGCACCGCGTCGTTGTCGCTGTGCACATAGGCGCAGGCGCGCAACTCGTCGAGGCTCAGGCGGTGATAGTCGGCCAGCCACTGCAGCACCTCGTCGATGCTCAGCTGATCCTGCTCCAGGTACAGCTCGCTGCGGTTGCAGGTGGAGAGGATCGCCGCCTCGCGACTGGGGGTCAGCCGGCACAGCTGCTGCAAGGCCTCGACCAGTTGCTCCGGGGTGAAGGCAACGCGCTCGCGCACCTCTACCGAGGCGGTCTTGTGGTTGATACCGAGGGCGATAAAGGCCATGCAGGGTCGCTGAGGGGCAGTACGGAAGGCGGCGATTGTCCTACTTCGACCCGGCGAGAACAACTACCGCGACCTATTGTCCCAATAGACAGTTCGCCGCAGCGTCCGCTGCCAGTGGGCTTGCCCCATGGCTTGTGTCATGATGCCGCGAACGTCGCAGGGCGCCAGCCGCCCGGAAATAACGCACGACAAGGCCCTATGAACAGACCCCTCGCGTTGCTCACCGCACTCGCCTTGCTCGGCGGTTGCCAAACCTTCGCCCCCAGCGAGCCGGACGGCACCCCGCCGGTGCAGGAAGCCGACCAGAAGACCCAGCTGGAGCCGAGCGAATACGGCTCGTTCAGCCAGGAAACCCTGTTCGCCCTGCTCACCGCCGAGCTGGCCGGGCAGCGCAACCGCTTCGACATCGCCCTCGGCAACTACGTGCAGCAGGCCAATGCCACCGGCGACGCCGGCGTCGCCGAGCGCGCCTTCCGCATCGCCGAATACCTCGGCGCCGAACAGGCGGCGCTGGACAGCGCGCTGATCTGGGCCGAGAACGCCCCCGGCAATATCGACGCGCAGCGCGCCGCCGCCGTGCAACTGGCGCGCGCCGGCCGCTACGACGAGTCCATGACCTTTATGGAAGGGGTGCTGCAGCGCCAGGGCGACACCCATTTCGACTTCCTCGCCCTGTCCGCCGCGGAAACCGACCCGGACACCCGCGCCGGCCTGCTGCAGGGCTTCGACCGCCTGCAGAGCAAGTACCCGGACAACAGCCAGCTGCTGTTCGGCAAGGCCATCCTGCTGCAACAGGACGGCCGCGCCGAAGAAGCCCTGGCCCTGCTGGAAAGCCAGCCGAGCAGCCAGACCGAAGTCTCCCCGCTGCTGCTGCGCGCACGCCTGCTGCAGAGCCTGAAACGCGGCGACGAGGCCCTGCCGCTGCTGGAGAAGGGCATTCGCCAGCACCCGGACGACAAGCGCCTGCGCCTGACCTACGCGCGTCTGCTGGTGGAACAGGATCGCCTCGACGAGGCCAAGGGCGAGTTCTCCACCCTGGTCCAGGAAAATCCCAACGACGACGACCTGCGCTTCTCCCTGGCCCTGGTGTGCCTGGAGGCCGAGGCCTGGGAAGAGGCCATCGTCTACCTGGAAGAACTGGTGGAGCGGCGCAGCCATGTCGACGCCGCCCACTACAACCTCGGCCGCGCCTACGAGGCCCTGGAGGACGCCGACAGCGCCCTGCAGGAATACGGCCTGGTCGGCCCGAGCAACGACTACCTGCCGGCCCAGCAGCGCCAGGCGGAACTGCTGTTCGCCCAGCAGCGCGGTGCGGAAGCCAGCGCCCGCCTGGCCCAGGCCCGCGAGGCGCAGCCCGACTACGCCATCCAGCTGTACCTGATCGAGGCCGAGGCGCTGAGCAACCGCAGCCAGGTCGAACCGGCCTGGGCCGTGATCCAGCAGGGCTTGGAGCAGTTCCCCAACGATCTGAACCTGCTCTATACCCGCGCCATGCTGGCGGAGAAGCGCGACGACCTCGGCCAGCTGGAAAGCGACCTGCGCTTCATCCTCGAACGCGAGCCGGATCACGCCATGGCCCTCAACGCCCTCGGCTACACCCTGGCCGACCGCACCACGCGCTATGAAGAAGCGCGCGAGCTGATCGAGAAGGCCCACCAGCTCAGCCCGGACGACCCGGCCATCCTCGACAGCCTGGGCTGGGTCAACTACCGCCAGGGCAGGCTCGACGAGGCCGAACGCCTGCTGCGCCTGGCCCTGGAGAAATTCCCCGACCACGAAGTCGCCGCCCACCTCGGCGAAGTGCTCTGGGCCCAGGGCAAACAGCGCGAAGCCCGGCGCGTCTGGCGCGACGCGCTGGCCGAAACCCCCGACAGCTCCATCCTGCGCGGCACCCTGCTGCGCCTGACCGGTTCCGAGACGCTCTGATGTTCCTGCGCCACCTCCTCGTTTTCAGCCTGATCGCCCTGCTCGCCGGTTGCGCCGGCCTTACCTCGCGCGAAGCGCTGGAAGGCCAGGGCGACCCCGCCCAGTGGCAAGCCCACAAACGGCAGATCACCCAGCTCGACGGCTGGCAGATCAGCGGCAAGATCGGCATTCGCGCCCCGCGCGATTCCGGCAGCGCCACGCTGTTCTGGCTGCAGCGCCAGGACTACTACGACATCCGCCTGTCCGGCCCGCTCGGCGGCGGCGCCGCGCGCCTGACCGGCCGCCCCGGCGACATCCTGCTGGAAGTGGCCAACCGCGGCCGCTACCAGGCCGCCTCGCCGGAAGCTCTGCTGCGCGAACAGCTGCGCCTCGACCTGCCGGTGTCCAACCTCTTGTGGTGGATTCGCGGCCTGCCCGCACCAGACAGCCGCAGCCGCCTGACCCTCGACGGCAACAGCCACCTGGCGCGCCTGGAGCAGGACGGCTGGCAGGTGGAATACCAGCGCTACGCCCAGCAGAACGGCTACGCCCTGCCCGAGCGCCTCAAGCTGTACGGCCAGGACCTGGAAGTGACCCTGGTAATCAAGGACTGGCAACCGCGTCTGCTGGGGCAGTAGTTTCCGTAGCCCGGATGAAATCCGGGGAATGACGACGTAATCGCACCTAGGGTGGAAAACCGCGAAGCGTTTTCCACCGCAGCCGGTGGATGGAAAAGCGTCATCCACCCTACAAGCTAAAAGCCGTAGCCGCCCTCTCCCGCCCCCACAATTCGCCAACTTGCACCTATGACCGCCACGCCCATCCCCGCCCACGCCGAACTCATCCTGCCCGCCCCGGCCAAGCTCAACCTGATGCTGCATATCCTCGGCCGCCGCGCCGACGGCTATCACGAGCTGCAGACCCTGTTCCAGTTTCTCGACCACGGCGACGAGCTCGGCTTCAGCGTCCGCCAGGACGGCGAGATCCGCCTGCACACGCCCATCGACGGCGTGCCGCACGACAGCAACCTGATCGTGCGCGCCGCCAGGCGCCTGCAGCAGGCCTCCGGCACCGCGCTCGGCGCCGATATCTGGCTGGACAAGCGCCTGCCCATGGGCGGCGGCATCGGCGGCGGCAGCTCGGACGCCGCCACCACCCTGCTCGGTCTCGACCACCTGTGGCACACCGGGCTCGGCGAGGAGCGCCTGGCCGAGCTGGGGCTGGCCCTGGGCGCCGACGTGCCGGTGTTCGTGCGCGGCCGCGCGGCCTTCGCCGAGGGCGTCGGCGAGCGCCTCACGCCGGTCGAACTGGACGAGCCCTGGTTCCTCGTCGCCGTGCCGCAAGTCTTTGTCAGCACAGCAGAAGTTTTCGGCGCGCCCGAGTTGACACGGGATACGCCGCCCATTAAAGTTCGCAGCCTTCTTGCGGGGGGTGGTCGAAACGACTGCCAGCCGGTGGTCGAGAAGCGTTACCCAGAGGTTCGTAACGCTTTGATCTTGTTGAACAAATTTGTTTCAGCTAGATTGACCGGCACTGGAGCTTGCGTATTTGGGAGCTTCCCAAAGCGGGACGATGCTGATAAAGTCGCCCGCCAACTTCCAGGCACTCTGCCGAGCTTTGTCGCTCAAGGTCGCAACATCTCGATGCTGCACCGCAGGCTCCAAGCATTGGCCAAGAAGTGAATGCTGAGCATTCGGTTATACGATACAGGGGCGTCGCCAAGCGGTAAGGCAGCAGGTTTTGATCCTGCCATGCGTTGGTTCGAATCCAGCCGCCCCTGCCATAACCTCCCACGGGAGGCATCGCCAGCCGGGTCACACAGCGTTCGACACAGAATATAGGGGCGTCGCCAAGCGGTAAGGCAGCAGGTTTTGATCCTGCCATGCGTTGGTTCGAATCCAGCCGCCCCTGCCATTTTCCATACCCATCCAGGTATACCCCAGCCGGCAGGTACTGCGCGTGTCCAAGATGATGGTCTTCACGGGGAACGCAAACCCCGATCTGGCGCGACGGATCGTTCGTCAGCTGCACATTCCCCTCGGCGATGCTTCGGTCGGCAAGTTCTCCGACGGCGAAGTCATGATCGAAATCAACGAGAACGTCCGCGGCAAGGACGTGTTCCTGATTCAGCCGACCTGTGCGCCCACCAACGACAACCTGATGGAACTGGTAGTGATGGCCGATGCCTTCCGCCGTTCCTCGGCGACCCGCATCACCGCGGTCATCCCCTACTTCGGTTACGCCCGCCAGGATCGCCGTCCGCGTTCCGCGCGCGTGGCGATCAGCGCCAAGGTAGTGGCCGACATGCTCACCGTGGTCGGCATCGACCGCGTGCTGACCGTCGACCTGCACGCCGACCAGATCCAGGGCTTCTTCGACATTCCGGTGGACAACATCTACGGCTCCCCGGTCCTGGTCGACGACATCGAAGACCAGCGCTTCGACAACCTGATGATCGTCTCCCCCGACATCGGCGGCGTCGTCCGCGCCCGCGCCGTGGCCAAGAGCCTGGGCGTCGACCTGGCGATCATCGACAAGCGTCGCGAGAAGGCCAACCAGTCCGAAGTGATGCACATCATCGGCGACGTCGAAGGCCGTACCTGCATCCTGGTCGACGACATGGTCGACACCGCCGGCACCCTCTGCCACGCCGCCAAGGCGCTGAAAGAGCGCGGCGCCGCCAAGGTCTACGCCTACTGCACCCACCCGGTGCTGTCCGGCCGCGCCATCGAGAACATCGAGAATTCCGTCCTGGACGAGCTGGTGGTCACCAACACCATCCCGCTGTCCGCTGCGGCACAGTCCTGCTCGCGCATTCGCCAACTCGACATCGCCCCGGTCGTCGCCGAAGCGGTCCGCCGCATCAGCAACGAAGAATCGATCAGCGCCATGTTCCGCTAAGCGGAACAGGCCAGATCAACACTGCCCCGCCTCGTGCGGGGCTTTTTGCCCTACCGCCCAACGCTGGTCGCAAGCGTGCAGGCGGTTTGGTTATTTTGGAGAAATGCAATGACTGACTTTACCCTGAATGCCGAAGTGCGTTCCGACCTGGGGAAAGGTGCGAGCCGCCGCCTGCGTCGTAACGCCAACCTGGTTCCTGCCGTGATCTACGGTGGCGACAAGGCCCCGCAATCCATCAGCCTGCTGACCAACCAACTGGCCAAGCTGCTGGAAAACGAAGCCGCGTTCAGCCACGTACTGGCCCTGAACGTTGCCGGCACCACCGAGAACGTGGTGATCAAGGCCCTGCAGCGCCACCCGGCCAAAGGCTTCGTCCTGCACGCCGACTTCCAGCGCGTCGTCGCCGGCCAGAAGCTGAGCGCCCACGTACCGCTGCACTTCCTCAACGAAGCTACCTCCGTTGGCGTGAAGCAACAGGGCGGCGAAGTCTCCCACACCATCAACGAAGTCGAAGTTTCCTGCCAGCCGCAAGACCTGCCGGAATTCCTCGAAGTCGACCTGGCTGCCGTAGAAGTCGGTCAGACCGTTCACCTGTCCGACCTCAAGCTGCCGAAAGGCGTCGAGCTGGTCGCACTGGCTCACGGTAACGACCTGGCCGTGGCCAACATCCACGCCAGCCGCGTGAAAGAAGAAGGCGCTGCCGAGTAATCGCAGCGCGGAACCCGCCCGGTAGGCGATCACGCCGGGCGATTTCCTCGAAAGGGCTCCTGTATGACTGCCGTACAACTGATCGTTGGCCTGGGTAACCCCGGCCCCGAATACGACCAGACCCGGCACAATGCAGGGGCCCTTTTCGTTGAGCGCGTGGCGGACAGCCAGCGCGTCAACCTCAGCGTCGATCGCAAGTATTTCGGCCTGGTGGGCAAGTTCGTTCACCAGGGGCGCGAAGTTCGCCTGCTCATCCCCACCACCTACATGAACCGCAGCGGCCAGTCCGTGGCGGCCTTGGCCAATTTCTTCAAGCTCAAGCCTGAAGAGATCCTGGTGGCCCACGACGAACTCGACATGCCACCCGGCGTCGCCAAGCTCAAACAGGGCGGCGGCCACGGTGGGCACAACGGCCTGCGCGACATCATCGCCCAGCTCGGCAACCAGAATAACTTCCACCGCCTGCGGCTCGGCATCGGCCACCCGGGGCACGCCAGCCTGGTATCCGGCTACGTGCTCGGACGCGCCCCACGCAGCGAACAGGAACTGCTCGACAAGAGTATCGACTTCGCCTTGGACGTCCTGCCGGAAATACTCGCCGGCGACTGGACCGTGGCCATGCGCAAACTGCATAGCCAGAAGGCCACCAAGTAACCACCTTTACCCCGAGGGACACATCATGGGATTCAACTGCGGCATCGTCGGCCTGCCCAACGTCGGCAAGTCCACCCTGTTCAACGCCCTCACCAAATCCGGCATCGCGGCGGAGAACTTCCCCTTCTGCACCATCGAGCCGAACAGCGGCATCGTACCCATGCCTGACCCGCGCCTGGATGCCCTGGCCGAGATCGTCAAGCCCGAGAAGGTCATCCCCACCACCATGGAATTCGTCGACATCGCCGGCCTGGTAGCGGGCGCGTCGAAAGGTGAAGGCCTGGGCAACAAGTTCCTCGCCAACATTCGCGAGACCGACGCCATCGCCCACGTGGTGCGCTGCTTCGAAGACGACAACGTCATCCACGTCGCCAACAGCGTCGACCCCAAGCGTGACATCGAGATCATCGATCTCGAACTGATCATGGCCGACCTCGACAGCTGCGAGAAGCAACTGCAGCGCGTGGCTCGCACCGCCAAGGGTGGCGACAAGGAATCCGTGGCGCAGAAGGCGCTGCTGGAAAAGCTCATCCCCCACCTCACCGAAGGCAAGCCGGCACGCAGCCTGCTCAAAGACCTGGGTGACGACGAGAAGCGCCTGGCCAAGACCTTCCACCTGCTCACCACCAAGCCGGTGATGTACATCGCCAACGTCGCCGAAGACGGCTTCGAGAACAACCCGCACCTCGACGTGGTCAACGCCATCGCCGAAGCGGAAGGCGCCATCGTCGTACCGGTGTGCAACAAGATCGAAGCCGAGATCGCCGAACTGGACGATCTGGAAGAAATGCAGATGTTCCTCGAAACCATGGGCATGGAAGAGCCGGGCCTGAACCGTGTGATCCGCGCCGGTTACTCGCTGCTCAACCTGCAGACCTACTTCACCGCTGGCGTGAAGGAAGTGCGTGCCTGGACCGTCAAGGTCGGCGCCACCGCCCCGCAATCGGCTGCAGCGATCCACACCGACTTCGAAAAAGGCTTCATTCGCGCCGAAGTCATCGCCTACAACGACTTCATCGCCTACAAGGGCGAAGCCGGCGCCAAGGAAGCCGGCAAATGGCGCCTGGAAGGCAAGGACTACATCGTCAAGGACGGCGACGTGATGCACTTCCGCTTCAACGTCTGAGCCTTGTCAGCGCATAAAGAAAACCCCGCTTCGGCGGGGTTTTCTTTGCCTATCGCCCACGATCCGTAAGAGCGAATTTATTCGCGATTCCTTCATGAATATCGCGGATAAATCCGCCCCTACAGGTGACAGCAAGCCTCTCACGCCCGGCCCTCCCCCACTGCAGGAGCCACGCCCCGCGGCGAAAGCGCCTATCGCCGACGACGCCATACTCCCACCGAGCGAGCCCCTCACCCTCTACGACCTGCCGGCCGACCGCGACGTCATCGCTGACCTGCGTGCCTTCCGCATGGTCAAGGGCGTGGCCCGCATACCCGAGACCCGCACCAGCGAGAAAGGCGGCGCCAAGCGCCACGGCGATGCCGGCATTGCCGCCGTCCTGGCCCGCTTCGCCAGCCGCATGGAAATCGAGCAGTACGGCTATGAGGCCGTGCGGCCGAGCAACAACGATTCTTTCGATGACGACGACACGTTCCGCAACGGGCGCGACGTGGGAGGTGTGTGGTAATGGCCGAATCCGTGATCGTTGACGCCCAGGGCCGGGCGATTCAGAAAACCGAACTGCTCCAGGAGCTGGTGCAGGCCAGCACCACAGGCGTCTATCAGGCATGGACGGCCGAGTCCGTCTCGGCGTCTCTCGACCCCGCGCGCCTGCGCTCAATCCTGCAGGCGGCGGCAACTGGCGACCATTACTCGTACCTGACCCTGGCCGAGGAAATGGAGGAGAAAGACCCGCACTATGCCGCCGTGCTGGGCACGCGCAAGCGAGCCGTCTCCGGGCTGCCGGTTACCGTCGAGGCCGCCAGCGAGGACGAGCGCGACGAGCAACTGGCTGACGCCGTGCGCGAGCTGGTGGAGGCGCCCGAGTTCAGCGACATGCTCGACGACCTGCTGGACGCCATCGGCAAGGGCTATTCGGTGGCCGAGCCCATCTGGCAGTTGGTCGGCAGCCAGTTCTGGCCGACCCGCTATGAGCACCGCGACCCGCGCTGGTTCCAGTTCGACAAGGTCACCGGCCAGCGCCTGCAGTTGCGCAGCGAGGGCGGCGACGGGCTGGAGATTCCGGCCGGCAAGCTGATCATCCACAAGCCGCGCCTCAAGTCGGGCCTGCCGATCCGTGGCGGCGTGGCGCGCCTGGTCGCCGTCTCGTTCATGTGCAAGGCCTTCGGCCTCAAGGACTGGATGCGCTTTGCTGAGCTGTTCGGCATGCCGCTGCGTATCGGCCGCTACGGCCCCGGCGCCAAACCGGACGACATTGCCGTACTGCGCCGCGCCGTGGCCCAACTGGCCGCCGATGCCGCCGCCGTGATGCCGGACGGGATGAAGATCGAGTTTCAGGAGATCGCCAACGCCGCAGGCGGCGCCGAGCTGTTCGAGCGCCTGGCCGAGTGGCTGGACAAGCAAATCTCGAAAGGCGTCCTCGGCCAGACCATGACCACCGACGACGGCTCAAGCCAGAGCCAGGCCAACGTGCATAACGAAGTGCGCCTGGACATTCTTCGCGCCGACGCCAAGCAGTTGGCCGCGACCCTAAACCGCGACCTGGTGCGCACCTTCATCGACCTGAACTACGGCCCGCAGGAGAGTTACCCGCGCATCGTCCTGCAGGTGACCGAGCCGGAGGACTTGAAGGCTCTGGCCGACGCCCTGGGGCCGTTCATAGACCGGGGCCTGCCGGTGGAAGCCTCGGCCATCCTGGACAAGTTCGGCCTGGCCGCCCCCGACGCTGGCGCCATAGTGCTGCGCCCGCAAGGCGGCATGCAGCCACTACCAGCCCTGAATCACCAGCAAGCGCCGTGCGCCTGCCCAGCCTGCGGCGAACGCAAGGCGCTCAACGCCGAGCAGCAAAAGCGCGACGAGCTGGACGAGCTGGCGGCCGACGACCTGGCCGACTGGGTGCCGGTGATGAAACCCGTGCTCGATCCAGTGCAGCAGCTGGCGCAGCAGGTTGAGACCTTCGACGAGTTCCGCGCCGGCCTGGTCGGCCTGCTCGACCAGATGGACGACAGCACGCTGATCGAGCGCCTGGCGCTGGCCGCCTTCAAAGCCCGCGGCCTGGGCGACGTGAGCGACCAGCTATGAGCGGGCCGACCCGTGAACCGCTGCCCGTACCTGTGCCAAAGGAAGCCCTCGACTACCTGCGCACCAAGGGCTATCGGGTCGGCTTCGATCACCGCGACGTGTGGCAGGAAGAACACGCCACGGCCTGGACGGTGGCCAAGGCCATGCGCCTGGACATCCTGGAGGTGATCCGCGCAGCCGTGGACGAGGCCATCGCGGGCGGCCAGGCCTTCGCCGAGTTCAAGCGCGAGCTGCAGCCGCTGCTGGAAAAGCTGGGCTGGTGGGGGCGTGGCGAGCTACTCGACCCACTGACCGGCGAGCCGCGCGAGGTGCAACTGGGCAGCCCGCGCCGGCTGCGCACCATCTACGACGTAAACCTACGCCAGGCCCATGCGGCCGGCCAATGGGAACGCATCGAGCGCACGATCAAGACACACCCTTACTTGCTCTACCAGCTCGGCCCGAGCCGCGAGCACCGGCCGGAGCATGCGGGCTGGGCCGGCATCCTGTTGCCTGCGGACGACCCGTGGTGGCAGACGCACTTTCCCCCGAACGGCTGGGGCTGCAAGTGCTGGGTGCGCCAGGTCAGCCGCCGCGAGGCCGAACGCCTGCTGGCCTCGGGCAAGTACCTCAGCCTGGCGCCCGACTTGGGCCAGCGCGAGTACATCAACCAGCGCACCGGCCAGGTCGTCAGCGTGCCGACAGGCATCGAGCCGGGCTGGGCCTACAACCCCGGCCAAGTATCGAGGCGGTCCAGGGCGCAGCAACTGCTGGACGAGAAAGAGGCCGCTGCGTCGGCCGAAACCTGAACCGGCCAAAACGGCCCGCTACGCAACGAACGGCAGCGCAGGGCTACGCGGTTAGGGGCAAGGGTTAAAAACAGTTTCTAACGCGGGTCTAACGCGCCCTGAGCGGGGCCATAAATCAGGAGCGGCGCCGACAATCGGTTCAAGGCTAATGCCACCCCTTACGCTTGCCGCCGCACATCTTGCAAACACTGTAAGCACCGTAGCGCCCGTCTTTGTGGGACATGACTCCACCGCAACGATCACAACCACCTTGCAGGTCGCCGCATTCCCAGCGGTGGAGCTGCCAGCAATTCCAGGCCAGCCAGAGCGACGCGGCAATCGTCAAGCCAGCACTTGCCGGGAACAGCAACCGCCCCACGCTGGCGAAAACAGCAGAAGCAATATCTGCCGCCGGGGCTGTACCTGAAAAAAACGCCATCCCTACCAGGCCTAAAATCATCAAAAATGCCGGCAGCCCAAATAGCCGGATATAACGCTCAATTGCCGTGATATTGATGTTCATTGCCGTCCTCCGTTAACCACCATTATCAGCCGACCGCCTCAACTTCCTCTTCCTCAAGAGCGGTCTCAACCTCCAACTGATGCCGCGTCCATTCGCGCTCGACTTCCGGGTTCTCCAGAATCTGCTGCTCAATCCGCAGACTCTCCCGATATTCATGCGCCCTGGCGGTCATCGTCCAATGTGTCTCGACCCCCAACGCCTCCAGCTCTTGGCGAATATCCTCTAGCCCCAAGCGGAAGAACTCTTTGCGCGGGTTAACCTTGTTCACCTGCTGCCGCAGGAAGTGCCGATGCAGGCTTTTTTCAAGCCCCGGCGCATCGTCGCTAAAGATCATGGCATGTACGTCGAACTCAAACGGAACGCTGGCATCCCCTAGTTCGCGAATACGATCCTGCGGTTCCAGGCGGCGCGTCATGCCAATCTTGAACACTTCCTCGCCAAACGATCCGATATTGGAAATCACATAGACATGCCCGGAGCGTGTTTGCTGTGCCATGGACAGTGCCCGCTGATTCTTTTCCTCGGCCTCGCGCAACTTTGTCTCAAGCTCCATTAGCTTGGCCTCAAACTCAGCACGCTGCGCCTCATTGGCGGCATCCACCTGCTTCTGCACCTTCTCCATCGCTTTACGCAGCGCGTCTTCTTCCTTGGCCGCATCCTTGATGGCGCGCTCGTACTCGCGACGGGCCTTTTCTTCTTCCCGGATTTGTTCACGTAACCGGCGCTGCTCTTCCTTCTCCTCGTCTTTCAAGGCTTTGGCGGTTACCGCCCACTTCAGCTCTTCGAGGCGCACAGCCAGGTAGCTGTCAGTGATCCGCGCACTGCGGAAGGCCGCACCGTTATGGTTAACCAGCGAGAAGGCATCGCGGATTTCCTGCTCCAGCTTGCCGTGGTTATCGCTCTTGCTGCGCGAAAGAATGGAGTCGACCTTGCCATTGAAAGCATCGACAACGAAGCGAATGGCCGTTTCCTTGCGGTTCGCCTCCACATAGTCACAAGTCGCTGCCAGCCCGTTCTTGACCATCATGCGGCTAGTGTCACGGGCGTCTTTGAGCTTCTGCCCGGCCTCGGTAAAACTGAACTCGTCGGCCAGGTCATCGAGCAGGTTGTAGGTGGGCACAATGTAAGCATCGCCATAGCCTTCGATGATGTTTTTCATCGCCTGAGCGGTATTGGCGAACTCTTTGGCACGGTTCATCGCCGCGTAGGCATCGCCGGCAATTTCCTCAGCTCGCAGATGGGCAGTAGTGATAATCCTCTCTGCCTCTTGTCCAGCAACCTCAATTCGGCGTTCTGCCTGTTCAAGCGCGTCCCTGGACTTCAGGTTCGCTTGTTCAACCGTATTCTTGGCCGCCTGCTCAGCTTCCTGGCGCAAATTGCGGGCATCCAGCGTGGCCTGCTCCAGCAAGCGCTGCGCGTCGGCCATGATGGCCTTAGCCGCTGTTTCCACATCCTCGATATGTGTGTATTTACTGAGTGCCTCGAACCGCTGCAGTAGGTCGTCGCGCTGCTCGGTCAGTAGGGAAATTTCCAGCTGCAGCAGCTTGATCTGCGCGGCTTGCTGAGCGATTAGCTGTTCCTGCTCATGGATTCGCAAATCCCTCAAGGCCAGCTCGCCGGTATGGACTTTACGAGCGGCCCGCGATGCCTGAAAGAGTTTCACACACAGCAGTACGGCAACGATAAGGGCGATAGATAGGAGCCATTCCATATGCTTTCTTCCTTGGGCAAAGCAACGTGAGTGGGCGCCTGTGGGACAGGCGCACGAACGTGCCTATAAGCCGAGCACATGGCACATCCCCGAATAATGGCCAAATGCTGCCAGCAGCTCAATAGCCTGGAGCGAGCACCACTGACACCCGTCGACTAACTAGGTTTGGCACAGCACGCCATCCTGCATATGGAATCATCATAAAAAGGGCCGACCGGCCGCAGTGTTCCAGCACCCCGACCGGCCGCCAAACCCGCAGAGCAAGCCTGCAAGCCCAGCAAAGGCCCCCACTTCGTCGACGAAGCGCGGGCACCTTATCAGCTGGCTATTTGCACAGTAAAGGCTTGCCCATGCACCAACCGCAATACACCGAAGTCCGCTGCGGCGGCTGTAGCCGACTCCTGGCCAAGGCCGCCAGCTTCACCCAGTTGCAGATCAAGTGCCCGCGTTGCCGGGTGATGAACCAGATAGCCACGAGCTACCCGAATCCAGAGCGCCAGAGAGCGCCTCGATCCGTTGAGGTAGCTCATGGCAAAGAAAGCCCACCACCCGGCAGCACCGGGACTGTTCACCCCACCTACCACTGACCAGGTGGGATACCTGCACGGGAGCGAAGCCCTGGCCGGCTTCGGTTCCCGCAACTTCTATGTGGCGCAACTCCCGCGCGCCGAGGCCAACCGCCTGATCATCGCCAACCACTACTCCGGCCGCATCGTGAACAACAGCTATATCCATCTGGGCGTCTGGGTCGGCGGCGTGCTACGCGGGGCGCTGCAGTTCGGCTATGCCCTGAACCCGGTGGCCGGCGCGCAGAAGTTCGTGGCCGGCACCCAGGTCGACCAGTACCTGGAGCTGAATCGCATGTGGCTGGACGACGTTGCGCCGCGCAACAGCGAGAGCCGCGCCTTGTCGTACGCCTTCAAGTTCATCAAGCGGGCCTGCCCGCGCGTGGCCTGGGTGCAGAGCTTCGCGGACGAGCGTTGCGGCGGCTGGGGCGTGGTCTACCAGGCGGCGAACTTCCTATACCTGGGCCACCACCGCACCAGCTTCTATGAGCTGGACGGCCAGGCTTACCACCCCATGCTATTGACGGCCCACAAGAAGGCCGGCCAGCGTGGCGAGTTTCTGCGCGCCAACAAGCACCGGGCGATCAAGCGGAGCCTGTTGCAGTTCCGCTATATCTACCTGATCAAGCCAAGCTGGCGGGCCAGGTTCAAGAAGGCACCATTGCCGTTTCCGAAGCCTGGGCAGCCATTGCCGGATCGGAGGCGCCTTAAGATGTCAATTCAAGGGCATTTTTGCTTGCAACACTAGCGGAATGGGAGGCGTGCATTAACATGTCGACTTCTTGGGAGAGGAGTCGATATGAAGATGTTCAAAGGAATGTTTACCGCCCTAGGGGTCATTGCAGTAGCTGTGATCAGTGATGCCCTGGGAAAGTGGTTCATCCCAGAGTCATACACTGAGTTGCTCAGTTCTGCCGGGGGGGCAGCGGATTATGTATCAGAGTGGTTGTCGCAATATGCGATCCCTAACTGGCAGGTTCTGCTGCTTGGGCTCGGCTGCTACGCAATGGGTCTGGGCATTTCCTATTACTGCTTCGGAACTATCCAGGAGCCAAAGCCGGACGCCGAAAACGCTGACATAGTGGCAACCTCCCCCTCGCCCTTTGTTCCTACTTCATTACAGGCGCGATTGCTTAAACTGCTATGGGATGCACCTGCTGGGCAGAGATTCTTGATCAGGGAACTTAGCAACCGCCTGGGTGAGCACTCGAATAATGTGGCCCAAGCCTTGGATGGTCTTCGGGAGCAACGGTATGTACTCCGAAGCAAAAATTACTCCAGCGGGATGCAATATTTCTTGGCTGAAGAGGGGCGCCGCTATTGCGCCTCTGAGTGGGGGCACCTATCCGCGAATAACTCAGGCAACTACTGACACCCGTCCCCTAATCCCGCCCCCCTCATGCCGCCGACCATGGCGGCATGAACACTCAAACCGCCGCACTTAATCGCACCACCTCCACAGCCCTCTGTTTCGAGCTGAGCGCCGACGTACCCGAATGGGTCGAGGTGCTACCGCCCGGCCCGACCGTGACGGGCCGCGATGGCCGCACCTGGACCTATGACCCGGCCCAGGTGCTGGCCGCCACCAAGGCGCACACCGCTGGCGCCGACCTGCCGTTCGACTACCTGCACGCCACCGAGCTGAAAGCCCCGCAAGGTGACGACGCCCCGGCGTCCGGCTGGGCGCGCGAGTACCGCCTCAACGAACGCGGCGCCATCGAGGCCCGCGTGGAGTGGACGGCCAACACCCCGCAGGCCGAGCTGGATAAGTTCAATGCAGCCTGGGGCGAGTTGAAGTTGCAACTGGGCGAGGCGGCCACGGCCTTTTTACCGGTTATCGAGGCAGGTCGCTCACTTCTGACCGAGTTCAATTCCCTGCCTCCAGCGATACAGAAAACGCTAGCCACAATGGTCGCTACCGTAGCCACTGGGCTAGCGCTGAGAGGCATGTACCTAGCTCTGCGCAATCCTATGGCTCTGTTCCTCGGTCACATGCCCGTCGCCACGCGACGCGGCGCAAGGGCCGGCAAGCGGGTCAGCGTGCCCTATGTGGCGCCGCCGTCCGGGGCCGGCATTTCCTGGCCGTTGGTCGAGGGCAGCGGCACGGGCGACACCGCCGAATACGCCAGGACATTCCACGGCAGTGCAACCGTGCTGGTGACGACGGACGGGCTCGTCGCGCTGGAGCTGCCGCAGCTCGCCACCATCACCATGCATGACGCCAACGGCGAGGTCGGCGAGATTCGCTTCGCTGAGCGCCCAGTCGAGGGCGGCGAACCATGATTGGCGTCGACCTCGCGCTACCCGACTACCGGGTCTTTGGCTTCCCCTGCCATGGCCTGGTAACGGGGGCGCAGCTCACGCTGCCCAACGGCAGCCCCGTGGAAGTCAGCCTCCCGCAGAACGGCGATAACTGGTTGCTGGCCGTGCCGGGAGCGCCTGGCACCGTTCGCGCCCCCGACGAGGCGCTGGCCGACGAGGCACGCGGCTGGAGCTGGCCCGTAGATATTCTGTGCTGGCCAGGCGGCTACGTGCATGGCGTCGAGTGGCAGAAGGTGTCGAAGGTGGCCCTGCAGCTGCCGCAGATTGCCCGCTTCATTTATGCCGAGGCGCCGGGCCAGTGCTGGCTGGTAGGCCTCCAGGGCGTCGCGGGTGGCCCGGTCGGGCGCCGGTTGGAGGTGTCGATTGTCCCGCTGCAGGCGCCGCCCGATGCGCCCCCGATCACCCTCTACCCGGAGCCCCCTGGCGGCGTCACTGGCGCTATGTTGCCCGATCACCTGCAGCTGGCGGACGTCTCCCGTCGTGGCGACGCGGCGATATTCCGGGCGAATGGCTATGGCCCGCACCTGTTCGTGTTGCGCTTGTCTCGCTCCGACGAGGCGTGGGGGGCCGAGCTGGAATACATCGGCGGGCCGACCAGCGCAGTGCGTACCGGCTACTCGGTGGACTGGAACACGCTCCAGGCGGGCATTGCGCTACAGGCGGTGAGCACCGAGGTGCTGGCCGGTGCCTGGTTCTGGAACGGCGGCGAGGAGCCTGAGTATTTCTCGGAGTATCAGGGCCGCGCCCTATTGACCCCGCGAGTGACCTACGCGGCGGTCATCGCCACCCCGCAAAGCCACCCAGAGGTGGCGCTGTGGCCGATCAAAGTCCGGGCGCAGGATGGCGAGGTACGCTGGGACTTGGGCAGACAGGCCGTCACCGCCTGGTTTGCTGACGACGGCACTATTGAGCTGGTTGAACAATCGACCCAGTACGAGCTGACAGCCACGACTTTGTTCGATGTTTCGGCGTCCGGGAACGTCCTCATAGCGAACGGCACGCCTTATTACGCTGACGGCCAGGGCGGGGCCTTGCCGGCGCCGGCCGACCAGGCCTGGGAGAACGCCGAGTACCTGACGGGTGAGCTGTCGTTCGGCTACACCCGCACGACCCACGAAACCGTCACCTACTCGCTGAAAGTCAATGGCGCCGAGGTCGATAGCGCCCAGCTGCGCCGGGAGCTGCAACTGGCCACCACCACCGGCCCGCTGGTGTCGGTCAACCCGGACGTGCCTTTCGAGCCGCGCGGCGACACGACGCTCAATGAGCTATCTAACCTCGTCTATCGCGCGCAGATGAGCGCCCAGGTCTTTATCGACGCCGAGCAGCGGGCATCGGCCACCGTGCAGGGAACCGTCAGCAGCGGCAGTACAGCCCCCGCCCCTGAGCAGATCGACTCCGCACTGCTGAGCGGCTTCGGCTACCCGGCGACCTTCGCCGGCAGCCTCAACGACGTGCAAGTGTCGCCGGTTGGCTACTTGGCCCTGCGCGGCGTCGACGGGCGCTTCTATGCCGGCGTGCATCGCTACTCAAACAAGCTCGCAGCGACATGGGTCGGGGCAGATGGCGTGCCGTTCGTGGCGGACGTGCGCGCCGCGTACTGCCCCACCGGCTTCAAGCCCGGCACCGAGCAGACCCTGAGCGGCTTCCCCGACAGCAGCCTGCGCGGCTCTTACAACTCTCGCACCGGGGAGGCCGTCACGGACTACCCCGCGACCCTCCCTATCAACTGGGCCTGAATCAGGAGAACCACTATGGCAGACGTACAGCACACCTTATCCGGCGCTGGAACACCCTCGGCGGCGCCGCCAAGCATCGGCGCGCACTACACGGACACGCTGACCGGCGATCAATACCAAGCCCATGGCACCAGCGCCCCTGAGGACTGGGGGCCGCCGCTGGTGCGCCAGGGCTATGCCGAGTTTGGGGGCGAAGGCGGCACCTTTGCGATGCAGCCCTGGCACTCCATTGTCGAGGTGTTCGGCACAGGCACGGTGCTGGCCGGGGCACCCTTCAACCTGCAATTGCCAGCGGTTCCTGTGGGCGCTAGCCGAGCCTTCGACATCATTAGCTGGGCGATCCATGAGAGTAACCAGCTGATCCTTCGCGGGCCCGGTGGCGAGGCACTCGGTTGGTCGAGCTTCATTGGCCCTGAGCCAGACGGTGCCGTCTTCGCGGATGGCGAGCTTAAGGTGCCGATGGGCTATGACCACATCTTGCGGGTGTACCTGTTCAGGATTGCGACCCCCGAGGTTCCTGCCGGGGAGCTGGGGCTCACAGTCGCGTTACTGTCGACGTCCCAACCGCAGGTCGGCTAAGTACCAAATCCGGCGCTAGATTCTGCGGAGCGGCGCCGTTGACGTTATGCCAAATCCGCCGCGCGACGGTGCCAAATCCGGCGCGCGCTTACACATATGGCGCAATTTTTCGCGCCCAAACAAAAAGGGGTTAGCTTGCGCTAACCCCTTGAAATTTATGGTGGCTACACCGGGACTTGAACCTGGGACATCAGCATTATGAATGCTGCGCTCTAACCGACTGAGCTATGTAGCCAACGTGGCGCGCATTTTCCGCGTCTCGGTGGCGACTGTCAACCCTGAACCCTAGATAAATTTACGCTTTATCAAGCGGTTAGCCGGGCTGCATGCGGCGGCCGGGAGCAGGCTTGCGCCAGCCGGCGGCGAACGCCCGGCAGGCGAACCGGGCTCAGGTGCGATCCCTCTCGCAGGCGCTCAATAGCCCCCACCACCGCCCGTGGGGCTGCGCGGTTTTTCCTGCTTCTGTTGCGACATGTCGCCGCCATCGCCGCGTGGGTGGTGGTCGTGACAGGAAGAGCCGCTGAGGGCGATCAGCACGGCGAGGGCGAACAGGGGGAGCATCGGTCTGAACATGGCGGGGTCTCCTCTGCGGTTATCCCCCAAGGCGGTTAGACAGATGAGCCGGGTAAATATCGTGCGTGCGGTGCGGCGGGGAGACGAGCGGCGCACGCCGGGCTCCTGCGCCGCGCAGCGGTTCGCTCAGGCCTTGCCCGGGCGGGTGGCCAGCAGCAGGCCGGCGAAGATCAGCGTGGCGCCGGCCCAGTGGTAGGGCTGCAGGCCTTCGCCCAGCAGCAGCCAGCCGAGCAGCGCGGTGAAGACCGGCATCAGGTAGTTGGACAGCGCCGCCTTGGCCGCGCCGATGACCTTGACCCCGTGGTTCCAGGCCAGGTAGGCCAGCAGCGAGGCGAACACCGCGGTGTAGGCGATGGCGGCGAGGTTGCTCGGGGTGCTGGCGAAGTGCGCGCCCTGGCTCAGTTCGTACAGGTAGAACGGCAGGATCAGCGGCACGCCGAGCAGGATCAGCACGCCGAGCAGCGCCAGCGGCGGGATGGCGTGCAGGTAGCCGGACCAGCGCCGCAGCAGCAGGGAGTACAGCGCCCAGTCGGCCACGGCGAGCAGCATGATCAGGTCGCCGCGGTTGAACGACAGGCTGGCCAGGCGGCTCCACTGCCCTTGGGCGATCAGCACCAGCAGGCCGATGGCGGCCAGGGCCATGCCCCACCAGGCGCGCCGCGCCGGCCATTCGCCGAGCAGCAGGCCGGCGCCGATAAAGGTCATCAGCGGCAGGCAGGTGTTGACCAGGGTGATGTTGATCGCCGCGGTGGTCTGCGCCGCGCTGTACAGCAGCGAGTTGTAGCCGGCGATGCCGAGGCCGGCGACCAGCAGCAGGCGCCAGCCGGCGGCCCTGAGTTGCTGGCGGTGGCGCCACAGCGGCAGGGCGACGAAGGGCAAGAGCAGCGCCAGGGCCAGGCTCCAGCGCCAGAACGACAGGGCGAAGGGCGGGATCTCGCCGGCGAAGGCGCGCGCCACCAGGGCGTTGCCGGACCAGCAGAGCACGGCCAGCAGCAGGCCGAACAGGGCCAGCGGACGGGAAGGGTTGAGCGAATTCATTGGGCGTGGCGCAGCGGGCAGTCGGCGAAATTTACGGCCCGCGAGGCGCGGCCAGGGCATGGGTTGTGCTGAGCCAGCATGGCGTCGCTTCCGGATCGGGCGGCCTTGCACCATACGGAGGCAGTGGGGGCTTGGCAAGGTTGCGGGGCAGGCGCCGGGGGCGTCGAGCCTCGGTGCGCACGGCGCCCCCTAGGGGCGGAGCGTCGAGCCTTGGTGCACGCGGCGCCCCCTGAAGGCGACGCATCAATCCGGCGATGCGCCCGACGCCGCCGCTGGCTCGACTCGTCTGGGGCGGCGCAGCGGTCGGGTCAGCAGCCAGAGGATCAGCAGCAGGCCGGCCAGGATCACCGCGCTGGCGCCCCATTGCAGCGGGCCGGCCAGGCGCAGCAGTTCGGCCGGGTGCAGGCTGGGCTGGCGCAGCATGCGCTGCTCGGCCGCCGCGCCGCTGGTGGGGATGTCGGCCAGGCCGTCGCCGTCCAGGTCCGGCAGGTTGCGGATATGGTCGAGCAACGCCTGCCATTCCTTGAGTTCCTGCACGCCGGGGGTGTCCGGGTCCTGGTCGATGATGGCGTCTTCGATGCGCGGCAGCGGACGGCCGGCGGCGTCCTTGGGCACCACGTCGAGCAGGCCCTTGGTCAGGTCCGGCACCAGCCAGGTGAAGCTGCCGACGTAGCTGGTGGCGCCGATGCTGTAGAGGCGCGGGTCGTCCAGATCCAGCTCGCGGTAGCCGTTGACCGGGTCGCCGATCTCGATGCGGCTGACGCGGTCGAACGGCACGCGCCAGGGGTTGTAGCTGAAGCGCACGCCGGACACCCGCGGGTAGTAGCTGCGGCTGTCGCGCAGCTGGTAGGCGAGCAGCAGCACCTCCAGCATGGTCTTGATCTCGCGCGCGCTGACGTGGACCTTGATCAGCGGGTAGCCGGGTTCGTCGTCGAACTGGCCGATGCCCAGCGGGGCGATGCGGAACAGGTCGGAGACGCTCTGCACGCCGTGGCGGCCCTTGATCAGGTCGTCGCGGATGGTGCCGTTGCCGGTGAAGGCCAGGTCGGCGCCGGCGGCGTGGCGCAAGGCGTCGGTGACCAGGTTGGCCAGGGTGGTATCGGTGAAGTCGCGGCCGAGGCGCTGGTCGACCTTGGCCAGCGGCTGGTCGAAGCGATAGCCCTTGGGCGCCAGCATGCGCTCGCTGACCACCTGCTTGAAGTCCTCGACCTGGGCGGTGATCGCCGCATCGCCGGCGATGCGGTCGTCGAGCGGGTGCAGGCGGTAGTCACGCAGGCGCGGCACGCCGTCGGCGCCGAGGCTCATGCGCAGCTCGCCGAGGTACTGGATTTCCGAGCCGGCCTGCATCACCGGGGTGCGCCCATTGACCAGCACCGGCTGCGGCAGCGCCACGTGCGAATGGCCGCCGACCACTATGTCGATGCCCGGCACCTGCTCGACCAGCTCCACTTCCTCGCCGCGCCAGCTGCCGTCGGCCTGCTGGGTGACGCCCATGTGCGAGAGCAGGATGACCACCTCGGCGCCCTCCTCGCGCAGCTTGGCGACCATGATCTTGGCGGTCTCTACAGGGTCGGCGAAGGTCACCGGCTTGATCATCGGGCTGACCGCCACGGCGTTGTTGCCGAGCAGGCCGAACAGGCCGAAGCGGATGCCGCCGCGCTCGATCAGCTGGTACGGCAGGATACGCCCGGCCTCGAAGTGCGCCTGCAGGCTGTCGTCCTCCTTGCGCGCGGGGTCGAAGCGGATATTGCTCGACAGCAGCGCCGGCAGCGCCTCGCCCTTGGCCCTGTGCGCGGCGCCGATCATCGCGGCGAGGCCGGCGGGGCGGAAGTCGAATTCGTGGTTGCCGAGCACCGCGGCGTCGTAGCCCAGCTCGCTCATCAGGCGCAGCTCGCTGCCCATCTCGCGGGCGACGGTGTGAAACAGCGTGCCCATGGTGAAGTCGCCGCCATCGAGCAGCAGCACCGCCTCGCCCTCGGCCGCCGCGCGGCGCTCGCGCAGCAGGGTGGCCAGGCGCGCGACGCCGCCGACCGTGTCGTCGTCGTTCAGCGTGGCCGGGCTGTATTCGTTGTCGGGGCCGAAGCCGAGCAGGCGCGACTGCCAGTCGTTGCTGTGCAGGATGGTGAAGCTGCGTTCGGCGGCCGCCAGCGGCGCGGCGCTCAGCAGGCCGGCGAGCAGCAGGGTGGGAAACAGGCGCATGGACGATCCTTGACGATGACTGCGGCGAAGTATGCAGCAAGCCGCCGACAGCGGCAGCGACCGATCGGGCCGCGGCTTGTCGCCAATCGGGTCAGGCATTCATTGCCACAGGTCAGCGCCGCAGACCGGCACAGCGACTAGGCTGAAAGCAGGACAGCGAAGCGGAGAAGAGCGATGGATCACTTTCACCTGATGCTGGTGCTGCTGATCGGCGGCTTCGTGCTGCTGGGGGTCGGTTTCAACTTCCGCGAACACGAATGGGGCGTGCGCGTGCTCGGCCTGGGGGTGTTGCTGATGCTGGTGCCGATTGCGCTACGGGTGCATCTGGCATTGGCGTAGATCGGGCGCACCCTACTGTTTCCAGCGCTCGGCGGCGCTCTGGTCGCTGCAGCGGCCTTCGACCCAGCGCGGGCCTTCGCTGGTGTCTTCCTTCTTCCAGAACGGCGCGCGGGTCTTCAGATAATCCATGACGAAGTTGCAGGCGTCGAACGCGGCCTGGCGGTGGGCGCTGCTGGTGCCGACGAAAACGATGGGCTCCCCCGGCTCCAGGCGACCGATGCGATGGATGATCTCGATGCCCAGCAGCGGCCAGCGCGCGCGCGCCTCGTCGGCGATCTTGGCCAGGGCCTTCTCGGTCATGCCGGGGAAGTGTTCGAGGAACATGCCGCCGACGTCGCGCCCTTCGTTGAAGTCGCGCACGTAGCCGACGAAGCTCACCACCGCGCCGATGCCGAGGTTGGCGGCGTGCAGGGCGTTGAGTTCACTGCCGGGGTCGAAGGGTTGGGTTTGGACGCGGATGGTCATGCGGGCGTGTCTCGTTTGATGAGGGCTGTGGTCAGGGTCGGCCGGCGGGCTCTTGGTGAGCCGATTGGTGGGCTGAAGCCCACCCTACGCGGAGCGCCGCCCGACCGCTCCTACAGGGGTATCAGCCGCCGGTAACGGTGGGGAAGAAGGCCACTTCATCGCCTTCGCTCAGCGGCTCGTCGAGGCCGCACAGTTCCTGGTTGCGCGCGCACATCAGGTTCTGCTCGCCGAGCACCTCCCACTCGCCGCCACGGGCCAGCAGGTGCAGGCGCAGTTCGTCGAGGCTGGCGAAATCGCCGCTGAGTTGCTCCTCGTCGCGGCCCAGGGCTTCGCGGTAACGGGCGAAATACTGCACGCGGATCATGCTGGCTCCTCCGCCTTGTAGTGGCCGCTCTTGCCGCCGAGTTTCTCCAGCAGGCGCACGTTCTCGATGACCATGCCGCGGTCCACCGCCTTGCACATGTCGTAGATGGTCAGCGCGGCGACGCTGGCGGCGGTCAGCGCCTCCATCTCCACGCCGGTCTGGCCGGACAGCTTGCAGCGCGCGGTGATGCGCACGGCATCCTCGCCCTCTGCGCTCAGCTCGACCTTGACCCCGGTGAGCATCAGCGGGTGGCACAGGGGGATCAGGTCGGAAGTTTTCTTCGCCGCCTGGATGCCGGCGATACGCGCCACGGCGAACACGTCGCCCTTGGGGTGCTCGCCGGCGACGATCATCTGCAGGGTGGCGGGCAGCATGCGCACGCGCGCTTCGGCGGTAGCTTCGCGAAAGGTGGTCGCCTTATCGGTGACGTCGACCATATGCGCGCGGCCTTGGGAATCGAGGTGAGTCAGCACGGGAAAGCTCCAGGCGGGGATCGGCCGATTGTAAACCCCTGGGTCAGGATTTGGCAGGCATAAAAAAGCGATGCCGCGTCATATGCCGGGGCTCCACCCTGCTTCTGTAGCAGCGGATTTATCCGCGACCATCGCGGCTGAGGCCGCTCCTAGAAGGCGCGCAAATAACAACGCCCCTGCTCTTGCGAACAGGGGCGCGAGCGCTCAACAGCCCGAGCGCTACATATGGGTTTCCGCGTATTCGGCGAGGATCGAGCGCGGCACCCCTTGCAGGGTGATGTGCACACCGTGGGGGAAGTCCTTGAAGCGTTCGGTGAGGTAGGTCAGGCCCGAGCTGGGCGCCGACAGATAGGGGGTGTCGATCTGCGCCAGGTTGCCCAGGCACACCACCTTGGAGCCGTTGCCGGCGCGGGTGATGATGGTCTTCATCTGGTGCGGGGTGAGGTTCTGGCATTCGTCGATGAGGATCAGGCTCTGCTGGAAGCTGCGCCCGCGGATGTAGTTGAGCGACTTAAATTGCAGCGGCACCTTCTGCAGGATGTAGTCGACGCTGCCGTGGGTGCTCTCGTCGTCCATGTGCAGGGCTTCGAGGTTGTCGGTGATGGCGCCGAGCCAGGGCTCCATCTTCTCCGCCTCGGTGCCGGGCAAAAAGCCGATCTCCTGATCCAGCCCCTGCACGCTGCGGGTGGCGATGATGCGCCGGTAGCGCTTGCTGACCATGGTCTGCTC
>JAESGS010000164.1_pt1 | contig 96475 bp, 73 predicted proteins | sample 9269761 | NCBI WGS metagenome assembly JAESGS01 (sample SAMN15741799, study PRJNA653493) | algae metagenome | isolation source: Cyanosarcina radialis HA8281-LM2 and co-occurring heterotrophs from damp... | place: USA: Makauwahi cave, Hawaii | collected 2011-01-06 | reverse complement strand
GTGGTGTTGGGGGGGGGGGGGCGCGTGCCATTGTCCACCCCCCCCCCGACCCGTTTCCAACTCTCAGTAAACAGCCCGGCCGCGGGAAGGTCCGGGATCGTTGCCGTCGGGGGCCGGCGTCGATCAACCGGAGGTTGCCCGCAATCGCCGCGTCGAACGAGTCGGAACGTCTCGCCCGCCGCTGCTCTCGCCGGCCCTTCCCGCGGTCCGTGACTTCGCCGGCGGGTCGCCCCGCCGACGGTGGGTGGTGGTTCTTGACAGGAACTTCATCGGCCGGCGCGCGGATTGGACTTGACAGATGGGGAGAAAAACAAGAATGGCCCGCAGATGACGCCGATGGCAGCGCAGATGAAGAGGATAAAACCCGAGATCATTTCTTGGATTTCATCCTCTTCATCTGCGTCGAAGTCCGCGTGATCTGCGGGCCATTTCTTGAAGTCTCGCGAGGTTGATCGGGTCCATCGCGGTCCCGTCGGCCGCCTCCTTCGGCGTCTCCAGCACCATCGGCAGCTTCGCGAACCGCGGGTCGTTCACGAGCCGCCGGAAGGCGTGCTCGCCGATCTGCCCGAGGCCGATGCCCGCGTGCCGGTCCACCCGGCTGCCGAGCGGCTTCACGCTGTCGTTGACGTGGAACAGCTTCAGCCGCTTCAGCCCGATCACCTCGTCGAACTCCCGGAAGGTGGCGTCGTAGTCCGCGTCGGTGCCGAGCGGGTAGCCAGCGGCGAAAACGTGGCAGGTGTCCAAACAGACGCCGAGCCAGGAACTGTCCGCGACGTGTTCGAGGATGTAGGCGAGGTGCGCGAAGTTCGCCCCGAGGCTGCTGCCTTGCCCGGCTGTCGTTTCGAGCAGCACGTGCAGTTTCAACTCTGGGCGCTGGGCGCGAACCGTGTCGAGCGCCGCGACCACCCGGTCCAGGCCGACGGACTCGCCGCTGCCGACGTGCGCGCCGGGGTGTGTCACGAGGTACGCGAGGCCGAGCGCCTCGGCCCGGTCGATCTCGTCGAGGAACGCGGCGACGGACCGCTGGTACAGTTCGTCGCCGGGGGCCGCGAGGTTAATGAGGTACGAGTCGTGGGCCGTCGGGAACTTCAACTTCGCCCGTTTCACCGCCTGCTTGAAGGCGTCGATATCCGGGGGCGTGAGCGGCTTGCGGCCCCACTGCGACGGGCTGGCCGTGAACAGTTGGACCGTCCCCAGGCCGAGGTCGGCGGCGGCCTCGGCGGCCCGGTGCAGCCCGCCGGCCACCGACAGATGCGCTCCGAACACCGGCATGGGCGGGTGGTCCCTCAATACTTCCCGAGGTACGCGCCGATCTCCCGCGCCCCCTGCGGGGCGACGCGGTCGGCGGACACCGTCGGGTCGGCCAGGTCGAACGTCACGCCGAGCAGCCCGCGGCCGGGCCGCTCGCCCTTCTTCGTGAAGGTTGCCGCGCCCCAGTGCTCGCCGATCGCCGCGACCTCGAACTTGTCGAACGCGCCCTTCGCGAACCGCAACTTGCCGAGCAGCTTCACCTCGTAGCCGCGGTCGGCCTTCGCCGGGTCCGCGTCCGTCGCGAGCACGGCCTCGCCGTCCAGCCGCAGCTCCACGCCGTCGGCCGTCGCGCCGGTCACGGTCAGCGTCAGCGCCTTCGAGCGGATGTCGTCCCGTTTCCAGTGTTCCGGCTCGCCGCGGGTGTTATCGACGAGGTGATACCGCAGAATCCGCTCGGCCACCTTCGCCGGCACGTCGTAGCTGAACCCGACCTCGGCCTTCGCCGGCGCGAGTTGCTTCACCTCGTCGGCGGTGACCCAGAGGAAGTCGCGGGCGGCCCGGTCGCCGCCGAGGAAGTCGCACGTCCCCTTCGCGTACCCGTCGCCCTTCTTGTCCAGGATGCGGGCGTGGACGCGGACGACCAACCCGCCCTCCGGCGGCGTGCGGCTGAAGTTCGGGTCGGGCTTGCCGTGTTCCTCGACCTTGACTGCCCCCGGCTTCCGCCGCCCGGCGGGTAGGTCGTTCCACTTGCGAAGCCCGTAAGCCAGCTGCTCCCGCGTGGCCTTCACGTCCTGCCCGGCGTTCTTAAAGGAGAGCAGCTCGCCGTCGGCGGTGAAGACGTAGATGCCCTGGTGCGTGCTATTCTCGTCCTTCCGCGGCCCCTGCTTGTAGACCTTCTTCCAGAACTCCCCCTCGGCGTCCCGGCGGCGGCGCTGGTACCAGTCGTCGGCGCACGCCGGGACGAACTTCGTTTTCGCTAGCTCGATGATCTCGGGATCGGCGAAGGCGAACACACGGCCCGCCACGACGTTGTTTCACCCGCACCCGAGCGGGTGGCCGTCCATCTCCCACAACAGGATCGGCTTCCCCTCCTTCGCGGCCAACTCGCGGGCTTCCCAGAGGGTCGTCTTCCACGGGATTTCGGCGAACAGGTCCTCGCCCTTCGCCGGCCGCACGGCCGCGCGGACGGCGGCGAATTCCGCGTCCGTCAGCCGCGGCGTGGGGGCCGCCAGGGCCGGGGCAGTCGGCCAGAGGTAGAACGCCGCGGCCGGGGCCGCGACCAGCCCGCCGAACAGGAAGTGACGCCGACGCATGACCAACTCCAAAGTGAGGGGCGAACCCGTCCCCGAAATCATACCCGGCGGGCTGTCGGCCGCCGACAGGGATTGTCGAAGTTTCGGACGGGATCGGGACCGGCGGCCGACCGCTTGGTGGAAGAAAATGAACGCGAAATCGCCTTGAAATTCAAGTGCTCACGAACAATCCGCGGGCTTGCGTCCGGGATTGGCATTGGTCATGCTTATGAAGTGATTCGTTGAATCGCCCTCGCCCACGAGTCAAGAGGCCGGGTGTGTCGCCCAGCACACCCGGCCGGACTCGCCCGAACCACGTCGCCTTCACTCCGTTCGCCCACGGAGAAGTCCCAGGTGACCGGATGAGCATGTCGCCCATGCTCATCCGGCCCTGGTTGATTTTCCCATCAACCGATCTCACTGGTTGAACAGGAACGCCTTCGTGTTCAACAGCGCCCAGACGATGTTCTCGTAAGCCTGCTTCTTGTCCTTCGCGTGCTTCGCGAGGTGCGTCTTCGCCATCGCCAGCTGGTCCGCCGACGGCCTCTTGCCGATCGCCGCGAGGAACAGTTCCGCGACCTTCTCGTCGTCCGGCCGCGGGTCCTTCGCCAGTTTGTCGGCCCGGCCGCCGGCCCGCGCGATCTTGTCCTGCACCTCCTGCGAGTTCAGCATGTGCAGCGTCATCGCGAGGCTCGCCTCGTTCACCCGCTCGCACTCGCACGCGCTGATCCGTTGCGGCCGGCCGAACACGTCCAGGAAGTAGCTCGTGAACGACTCGTCCGGCAACATGATCGCCCGCCGCGGGGCGTTCGCGTCCGCCGGCAGGCCGCCGAACTGCGACGGGGCGTCCGTCACCTGACACACCGCGTCGAACACCACCTCGGCGGACAGCCGCTTCGGGTAGTACCGGGCGAACGACTGTTTATCCGACTTGTTCGCGTCGGTCGGCACGGCGCTCAACGAGTACGTTCGGCTTTTGCAGATCGTCTTGACCATCGCCTTCAAGGAGAACTTGTTGTCCACGAGCGTCTTCGCGAGCGCGTCGAGCAGTTCCGGGTTGGACGGAGGGTTCGTCACCCGCATGTCGTCGATCGGGTCCACGATGCCGCGGCCGAAGAAGTGCGCCCAGTACCGGTTGGCCACGGCCCGCGCGAAGAACGGGTTCTTCGGGTCGGCCATCCAGTCGGCGAGCTTCTGCCGCGGGTCGTCGGCCGCGTCCACGGCCATCGGCTCGGCGTCGAGCGGCTTCAGCGGCGCGACCTTGTTCGACCGCTTGTTCGTGACGCTGCCGGTCGCCTTCACGTACACGAGCTGGTTGCGGTTCTGCCCGTCGTTGTTCCGCCCGGCCGTCGGCAACTGCTTCTTCCCGACGCGGCCGTAGAACGCGGCGAGGCCCCAGTAGTCGTCCTGGCTCCACTTCTCGTAAGGGTGGTGGTGGCAGTTCGCGCACGCCATCCGCTGGCCGAGGAACACCTGCGAGAGGTCGTCCACGAAGTTCTCGGCCGACGCGACCTCCTTGTACCAGACGGTCGGCGGGGCCTTCAGCTCGTCGCCGTTCGCGCAGACGATCTCGCGGACGAACTGGTCGTAAGGCATGTCGGCGGCCATCGCGTCGCGGATCCAGGCGTGGAACGCGAACGTCCCTTCGGCCCGACTCGCGCTGCCCCGCCGCTTCACCCGCAGCACGTCGGCCCACTTGTTCGCGAAGTAGTACGCGTACTCCGGCGTCTCTACGAGCTTGTCGATGAGCTTATCCCGCTTGTCCGCGGCCTTGTCGGAAACGAACGCCGTGACCGCGGCCGCGGTCGGCAGCGTGCCGGTGATGTCGAGGTACGCCCGGCGGACGAACGCCTCGTCACCGGCCTCTTCCGACGGCGCGAGGCCGAGTTCCCGCCACTTCTTCGCCGTCAGTTCGTCCACCACATTCTTCGCCGCGAACGCGAACGGCTTCGCCCCGGCGTTCGGGACGACGGCGCGGAACACCGTCACCTGCCCGGCGAAGCGGACCATGACCGCGGCCTGCCCGGTCATCGACAGCGTCCGCACGAGGCCGGTCCCGTCCACGACGGCGACCTCGGTTTCGTTGCTCTCGAACTGCGTCCGCCGCGTCACGTCCTCGACCGTGCCGTCCGAGTAGTGGGCGTGGACGGCGAGCTGTTGAACGCCCTGGCGGTCGATGACCCGTGACTCCGGGAAGACGGTCACCTTCGTGATCGTCGGATCGGTCGGCTGGCCGAACGGCATTCCGGTCGCGATCCACCGCCGCAGCACCTTGTACTCTTCCGACCCGGCGTCGAGCTTCTTCCCGCCGCCGTGCGGGGCCTGCCCGGTCGCCTTCGTCAGGAACAGCGACGCTTCCGGCGACGCCGGCATCAGCCGCCGCCCGCGGGACTCCTTAAGCAGCGTCATGTAGTCGAGTTCCGGGTCGAACCCGAGCAGCGACAGACGGAACCCGTTCTGCCCTTGAATCTTCCCATGGCAGCCGCCGCTGTTGCACGACAGTTTCGTGAGGATCGGCTCGACCTGGTTCGTGAAGTTGATCGGCCGTGGCGTCTCCATCGCTGTGACGGTGACCGGAACCTTCACGCTCTCCTTGCCGACGGTCGCGGTGATCTCGGTCTTCCCGTTCGCGAGCGGCCAGACCCGCCCGGCGTCATCGACGCGACAGACCGTCGCGTCGGCGACGGTGTACTTCGCCGTCCCCGTCACGTCGAGGTCGCGCGTCGGCGTCTTCGCCGTGACGAGCAACTGTGGCGCGTCGTCCGCCCCACGAATCGCGAGGGCAGGGGGGAACGCCGTCAGCGTCTGGGCCGCGGAAACGGACGCGACGCCGAAAACGAGTGCGAGGGTGGATAGTATGCGCATCGGAAGGTGAGGAGTGGTTTTGTAGGGTGGGCCGAGTCTTCGAGGCCCACCGGCGGGCCGAACGCCAACGCGGGGGGCCTCGAAGACTCGGCCCACCCTACATTCTAGACGAGTTCCTTCACCGGGTCGCGGTCGTCGAGGACGTAGACCGGCCGGCCGCTGCCGTTCGGGAAGGTTTGCGCCGGGTCGATGCCGATGGCCTGGTAGAGCGTCGCCATGAGCTGCGAGGCGGTGTACGCCCGGTCCTTCGGCCGCTCGCCCTTCGCCGTCGTCGCGCCGACCGCCTGGCCCATCTTCAGCCCGCCGCCGGCCACGAGCGCCGACATCGCCGGCGACCAGTGGTCGCGGCCGGCGTTACCGTTGATCTTCGGCGTCCGCCCGAACTCCCCCCACATGACGGTGACCACGTCGTCCTGCATCCCGCGGTCGTGCAGGTCCTGGATGAGGTTGGAAATCCCCTGGTCCACCTTCGGCAGTTGCCTCTTGAGCGCGGTGAAGTTCTGGCCGTGCGTGTCCCACCCGCCGACGGAAAGCGTGACGAACCCGACGCCGGCCTCGATCAGCCGCCGGGCCGTGAGGAACTGCTCGACCCCCTTGTACCGCTCGCGGGTCGCCTTGTCTTCTTTGTCGAGGTTGAGTGCGGTCCGCACCACGCCGCTCGCGACCATGTCCAGGGCGCGCTCGGTGTAGCCGTCGATCCCCTTCATCGCGCCGCTGGCGTCGATCTCCCGCCGCGTGTCGTCGAAGGAATCGAGAAGCCCCTTTCGGGAATCGAGCCGGTCGGCTGTGACGCCGTTGGCGAGTTTCAGGTTCGCGTTGCCCGGCCCGCTCGGGGTGAACGGCCGGTGCGCCACGCCGAGGAAGCCGGGTTCCGTGCCGCGGGACATGCCGCGGAGCGACACGAACGGGGGCACGGCCCCGCTCGCGTCGCCGCGGACCTTCGACACGACCGCCCCGAACGACGGGTGGCCGGCCGTCATGTTGACCCGCTCCGGGTAGCCGGTCATGACGAGGCTGTCGCTGTGCTCGTCCACGCTCGTCAGCGACCGGACGACGGCCAGCTTGTCCCACATCTTCGCCTGGAGCGGGAAGTGCTCGGAGATTTGCACGCCGGGCACGTTCGTCTGGATCGGGTTGAACTCGCCACGGACTTCCTTCGGCGCGTCCGGCTTCAGGTCGTACATGTCCAGGTGGCTCGGCCCGCCCGGCAGGTAGATGAAGATGGCCGACTTCATCGCCTTCGTGCGGCCGCTCTTGTTGGCGGCTTGCGACCGGTAGGCGTCGGCGAGCGTCAACCCGGCCCCGAACGCGCCGACCTTGAGGAACCCGCGGCGGGACACGCCGTCGCAGAACGGGCCGCTCCGGGAGCCGAGAATGTCGAGCATGGGAACACCGCGAGTTGAGTAGGTGGGAGGTCGATTCAGTTTGTTCTCATTTGTCCGGTCGGTCAAGCGCAAACGCGGTGAGCGGGGCGATCGCATGGGTCGCGGGTCTTTATCTCTTGGATCGTCGTCGCGGTACTGTTAGAAATGAGGGGTCGGTTCCCACCGCAGAAAGGCACGTCATGGGTCTGATCAAGTTGGCGCTCGGCAACGTGTACGGTGTCATCGTCTTCGCCCTGTTCATCGCCATCCTCGGCGGCGTCGCCCTGATCTCGATCCCGGTGGACATCCTCCCGCAGTTCAAGACGCCGGCCGTCCAGGTGCTGACGTACTTCAACGGGATGCCCGCCCGGTCGATCGAGCGGACGATCACCGACCGCGTCGAGCGGTGGGTCAACCAGGCCCCCGGCGTCGCCAACGTCGAGTCCCGGTCCGTCTCCGGCGTTAGCGTCGTCAAGCTCTACTTCCAGGACGACATCGACCCCAGTACCGCGCTGACGCAGACGAACTCGCTGACCGGCGCGGCCATGCCGTACCTGCCGACGAACACCCTCCCGCCGGTGTCCCTGCCGTTCGACCCGACCGGCACGATCCCGCTCGGCGTGCTCACCGTCAGCAACCCGAACATGGCCGAGCAACAGGTCAAGGACCTCGCGCGGGTCGAGGTGCGGAACCGGCTCGGCGGCGTCCGCGGGTGCGTCGCCCCGGTCGTCGTCGGCGGCAAGGACCGCCGCATCATGGTCTACCTCAACCACCAGAAGCTGGAGGCCCGCAACCTCTCGCCGGTGGACGTGGTGAAGGCGCTCGACCAGGGGAACCTGATGATCTCCCCCGGCACGGCGTACATCGGCGACAACCAGATCGCCCTCGACACGAACGCGATGGCCCGCACCGTGGACGACATCAACGAGCTGCCGCTCGTGTTCGAGCCGGACCGCCAGATTTTGCTCCGCGACGTGGCCGAGACGATCGACGACGCCGTCATCCAGAAGTCCCGCGTCCGGGTCAACGGCAAGCAACAGGTGTTCGTCCCGATCTACCGCCAACAGGGGGCGAGCAGCCTCGACGTGGCGGAAGGGGTGAAAAATTCGATCCCGGACATGGAGGTGGAGCTGCCGGAGGGGAGCAAGCTCGACTTCGTTATCGACCAGACGGACTACGTCCGGAAGGCCATCGACAGCCTCGTCCACGAGGGGATCATCGGCGCGATCCTGGTGTCGATCATGATCCTTGTTTTCCTCGGCGACTGGAAGATGACGGTCATCGCCACGCTCGCCCTGCCGCTGTCGATCCTCGGCGCGATCATCGGGCTGAAGGCGACCGGCAACACGATCAACGTGATGACGCTCGGCGGGCTGTTCCTGGCCATCGGGCCGCTCGTGGACAACGCCATCGTCGTGCTGGAGAACATCCACCGGCACATGGGCATGGGCAAGTCCGCGTTCCAGGCGTCGCTCGACGCCACGGCCGAACTCACGCTCCCGGTCGTCGTCGCCACGCTCGCGCTCATCATCGTCCTCTGCCCGGTCGCGCTGACGCCCGGCGTCGGCGGGTTCCTGTTCAAGCCGCTGACGCTGGCCGTCGGGTTCGCCATGATCTTCTCGTTCGCCCTGAGCTGGACGTTCGTGCCCGCCCTCTGCTCGAAGATGCTCCGCGGCCACGGGCAGCACGGCCACGGCCACGCCCACGAGCACCGCGTCGAGCACCACGTCCCGCCGCCCGCCCCCGGCTTCTTCGGCCGCGTCTACCGCCGGATCGACCGGTTCCTCACGGCCGTCACCAACGTCTACAAGGTTCTGCTGGTCTGGGCGCTCGGCCGCCGGTTCCTCGTGCTCGCGCTCATCGTCGGGCTGTTCGCGACCTCCATGTTCCTCATCAAGTTCATCGGCCAGGAGTTCTTCCCGGCCGTGGACGCCGGGCAGATCACGATCCAGGTCCGCGCCCCGTCGAACCTCCGGCTCGACGCGACGGAACGCCGCATCATCGACGTGGAGAAGGTCATCGCCGAGACGGTCCCGCCGCACGAGCTGCAGATGGTCGTGTCCGAGATCGGGCTGAACAACGACTGGTCGGCCGCGTACTCGCAGAACGCCGGGCAGCAGGACACGGTCATCCGGCTGCAACTGACGCCGGAGCGGTCGCTGTCCGCCCAGGAGTACGCGGTCGTGCTGCGGAAGGCGTTCGCCGACAAGCCGGAGTTCGCCGACCTGGAGTTCAGCTTCGATACCGGCGGGATGGTGTCCGCGGCGCTGAACTTCGGCGCGTCCTCGCCCATCGACATCCAGATCACCGGCGGCACGCCGGACCAGAAGTTCGACCTGGCCCGGCAGGTGAAAGCGGCGGTCAACGGCGTGCCCGGCGCGGCCGACGTGCGGGTGCTGCAGCGGAACGACGCCCCGTACCTCGTGTTGGAGGTGAACCGTCAGGAGGCCGCCGCCATCGGGCTGACGGCCCGCGACGTGGTCATGCAGGTCGTCACGGCCATGAACTCCAGCATCGCCCTGACCCGGAACTTCTGGATCGACCCGAAGAGCGGCAACCAGTACTTCATCGCCGTCCAGTATCCCGACGACCCGTCGTTCCGGCTGAGCGACCTGACGAACGTGTTCGCCACCGGCACGAACCAGAAGACGCCGGTGCGGCTCAGTTCCCTCGTCGTCGCCCGCGAATCGACGCAGGCCGTCGAGTTCAACCACGTCGGCCTGAAGCGGGTGGTGGACGTGCTGGTCAGCACCGAGAACCGGGACATCGGTAGCGTCGCCGCCGACATCGAGAAGCGGCTCAAGCCGATCGAAGTCCCGAAGGGGATGCGGATCGAGTTGAAGGGCGAGTACGCCCGGATGACGGAGTCGTTCAACAGCCTCGGCGTCGGCCTCGGGCTGGCGTCCGTGCTCGTCTACCTGCTCATGGTCCCGCTCATGCGGTCGTTCGTCATGCCGACGATCATCATGGCCGCCGTGCCGCTCGGCCTGATCGGCGTGCTGACCATGCTCTGGGCGACCGGGACCACGCTGAACGTGCAGTCCGAGATGGGCGTCATCTTCCTCGTCGGCATCATCGTCTCGCAGGGGGTGCTGCTGCTCGACTTCGCGAACCACCTCCGCAAACAGGGGAAGCCGGTTTACGAGGCCATCGTGGAGGCCGCCGTGACGCGGTTCCGGCCGATCCTGATGACGTTCCTGGCGACGTTCCTGGACCTGTTGCCGATGGCCCTCGGCCTCGGCCGCGGGAGCGAGGCGCTCACCCCGCTGGCCCGCGCCGTCGTCGGCGGGCTGCTCACCAGCACGCCGCTCACGCTGTTCATCGTCCCGATCCTGTTCACGCTGCTGATCCGCGACAGGCGGCACGGCCACGGGCCGCACCACGACCACCACCGCCCGCACCCCCACCACGACCACCCGAATTCTCATTGATTGAAAGCGAGGCCGACCCCATGTCCGAGTCCCCATCGTCCAGCGGCGTGGTCAAGCACCCGCACGGCGTCAGCGGCAAGGGGCGGCGGTGGCTGTCCGTCGGCCTGATGACCGCCCTCGCCCTCGGCGGCGGCGGCGTCGCCGCGGGCGTCCTGACCGGCGCGATCCCGAACCCGTTCGGCCAGGCCCCGAAGGCGTCGGCCGGGACGCCGGCGGCGGAAACCGTCCCGACCGTGAAGACGGTCCGGCCGAAGCGGGAGGCGTCCGTCGCGATGACCGTGGACCAGCTCGCCACCGTCGAGCCGTTCTACCGGGCCGACCTGCGGGCGCGGGCGTCCGGCATCGTCCGCCGCGTCTACCGCGAGATCGGCGACAAGGTGAAGAAGGGCGACCTGCTGCTCGAGATCGACGTGCCCGAAACGGAGCAGGACGTGGCGAGGGCCGAGGCGATGATCCTGCAACGGCAGCAGGAGCTAAAGGTGTCCGAGGCGAAGCTGAAGGACGCGAAGGCGGCGAAGGACGTGTCCGCGGCGACGATCAAGCAGCGGGAGGCGGACGTGGTCGGCGCGGTCGCGACCCGCGACCTGAAGAAGCGGAAGTTCGAGCGGTTCAAGGGGCTGGCCGACACCGGGTCCGTCGTGGGGAGCGTGGTCGAGGAGGAAGAACGGGACTACCTGGCAAGCGAGGCAACCGTCACGTCCACGAAGGCGAACGTCGAGCGGGCCCGTGCCGACTTTGCCGAGTCCGAGTCAAAGGTGGAGGCGGCCGCGGCCGATATTGACCTCAAGAAGGCGCAGATCGAGGTCGCGCGGAAGGACCTCGACCGCGCGAAGGCCGTGGCCGACTACGCGAAGGTCGTCGCCCCGTTCGACGGCGTGATCGTCCGCCGGACGGTAGACCCCGGCTCGTTCGTCCAGAACGCGACGACCGGCGCGAGCGACGCCCTGATCTCGCTGGCGAAGGTGGACGTGGTGACGGTCAGCGCGAAGTTCCCGGACTCCGTCGCCCCGTCGGTCGGGGTGAACACTCCCGCCGTCGTGCAGATCGACGACCTGCCGGGGGTGACGATCGCGGCGGCCGTCAGTCGGTACGCCCCGTCGGTACAGAACGCCGACCGGACGATGCGGGTCGAGGTGGACCTATTCAACGGCGACGAGGAGGACTACCAGCGGCTGGTGCAGACGATGGCCGGCCCGTGGCCGGAGCGGCCGTCGAAGGGGCCGAACGACGGCGTCCCGGTCCGGGCGTTCCCGCCGGACGCGCCGAAGTCTCGTCGCCTCATCCCCGGCATGACGGCCAGCATCAAGCTCACCGTCGGCGGGTTCGGCGAGTCGTTCGTCCTACCGAACACGGCCGTCTACTCCCGCAGTGGGACGAACTACGTCCTGTTCGTGGAGGGGGGGAAGACGAAGCAGGTTCCGGTCCGCGTTCAGTTGAGCGACGGCAAGACCGTCCGCGTGGCGGTCCTGACCAAGCGGCGGGACGCCGACGGAGCGAGCCGCGACGTGCTGGCCGAGCTGACGGGGAACGAGGAAGTCGTCGTCGCCCGGCAACTGGAAGTCGGCGACGCGGCCGCGGTGAAGACCGGCGAGACGAGTTGGTAGGACCGATTCCGCACGGGCAGGGAGGCCCTTGGATGACCACCTGGAAGAAGCGGCTCCTGTTCGTCGGTACGTCGTTGAGCGTCACCGCCGGGTGCGCCACCACCGACCCGGCCATCCCCATCGCCGGCCATCAGCCGGTACTGTCGTTCTCCAAGCCGGCCGCAAAGCCGCCCACACCGGCGGCCGGGAAGCCGGCCGCGGCCGAGATTCAACTCGCGTCCTCACAAGAATCGAAGCCCGCGGAAGCGAGCGGGGCCGTTCGGCCCGCCTACGGACAACTCGAAACGCTCCCCATCGACCTGCCCACCGTCCTCCGCCTCGTGGACGAGAAGAGTCCGGCCGTCGGCGTCGCCCAGGCCCGCGTCCGCGAGGCGCAGGCCCGGCTCGACCTGGCCGAGGTCCAGTGGCTGCCGCACCTGTCCGTCGGGGCGGCGTACACCCGGTTCGACGGCCAGACGCAGAACCAGCGGGGCGAAATCTTCAGCGTCTCGCGGGCGAACCTGTTCGCCGGCGGCGGCCCGGCCCTGGCGCTCGACTTCGCCGAGGCGATCTACCGCCCGCTCGTCGAGCGCCGCGCCACGGCGGCCGAGGCGTTCCGCGCCGAGGCCGTCGCCCAGAGCACGGAACTCGACGCCGCCGTCGCGTACCTCGACCTGGTTCAACTGCACGCGCAACTCGAAATTAACGCGGACACGCTGGCGAAGGCCGAGGCGATGCTGGCCGCGGCCGAGAACGCGCGGGCGGCGAAGCTCGACCGCAGCGCCGGCGACGTGCAGCGGGCACAGTCCGAAGTCCTCCTCCGCCGGACCGAGCGGATCGACCTCGAAGGCCGCGTCGGCGCCGCCAGCGCCCGGCTCGGCCGGCTACTGCTCCTCCAGCCGAACGTCCGGCTCGTCCCCGCCGACGCGGCCGTCGTCCCGGTCCCGCTCATCTCCCCGACGGCCACGCTCGACGAACTGGTCGCGACCGCGATCCAGCACCGGCCGGACCTGGCCGCGAACCGGGAGGCCATCGCCGCCGCGTGGCAGCGGGTCCGCCGGGCGGAGCGGGGGCCGCTGTTCCCGAAGCTGACGGTCGCGAACCAGACCGGCACGTTCGGCGGCGGGCTGAACGACGACCTCCAGCGGTTCGACGCCCGGAACGCGCTGAGCGTGCAACTGTTCTGGGAGGTGCGGAACCTCGGCCTCGGCAACCGGTTCGACGCCGACGAGCGGCGGGCCGTCCTCGACCAGGCGCAGTACCAGTTGCTCGACGTGCAGGCCCGCGCGTCCGCCGAGATTGTGGAGGCGGCGCAGCTGGCGGCCGCGAAGTACGAGTCGTTGGACCTGGCCGAACGAGCCGTGAAGGAGGCAACGGAGCTGTACCGGATCAACAAGGAGGGCACGATGAACGTCGTCGATGCCAAGAACCTGTTCGACGCGCTGCGGCCGTTGCAGGCGATCCAGGTCCTGAACCAGGCGCGGCTCAACTATCTCAACGCGGTCATCGACTTCAACAAGGCCCAAATCCGCCTGTTCACTGCGATGGGCAACCCGCCCAGGCTGGCCGCGAACGGCGGCGCTTAGAAGTTCCACGCCGTCCGGACGCCGAACCCGTGGAGCAGCCCGTCGCCGGGCGTGCCGGTCGATTCGCGGGACGTGAGGACGTAGTTCGCCTGCATCACCGCGTTCCCGGTCAGGAACCAGTTCACCCCGAACACGAACTCGTGCGTGACCCCGCCGACCACGCCCTTGTCGTTCAAGTCCAGGTAGCCGTACCGGGCGGCCAACTGCCACGCCCCGAACCCGCGGCGGTCGCCGGTCCACGACACCGGGTTGTTCGGGACCACCCGCGTGAACGCCATCCGCTCGTGGTCGTAGGCCCGGTGCTCGCCGGTCAGGAAGTAGTGAACCTCCACGTACCCGCCGTGGAAGAACGTCGTGCCGAACTGCTCGCGGTCGGCGTTCGCCGTGCGGCTCAGGAAGGACGTGTAGTACTCCGCCTGGAACGAGAGCGGGCCGAACACGCCGGCGAGTTCCGGCACGAGCCGCGACTCCCGGCCGCCGAACAGGAACCCGGTGTCCGCCAGCAGGTCCGCCAGCGCGCTCGGCGAGCTACGGAGGCCGAACCGGCTGCGGTACCGCTGCTGGCCCTCGTCCAGGTCGCGGTAGCTCCCGCCGATGCCGAGGTGCAGCAACCGCTCGCCGCCGTTCTCGTAGATCGGCAGCACGACCAGCCGGCCGGTCAGGTCGGCCTCGTTCCGCCCGACGTTGAACCCGAAGACGGACCGCGTGCTCTTGAACACGCCGACCGCCCAGTACCCGCGGTCGTCGGCCAGGAAGTTGTTGAACGCCATCGCCCCGAGCGTGAACCCGTTGTTGAAGCTTTCGACGAACGCGTCGAGCGCCGTGGAGCGTTCCAGGAAGTTCAAGAACTTGCTGCTGGTGATGTGCTCGAACGAGATCGGCGGCTTCATGTTCCCGACGCGGACGTTGCCGACGCCCGGCAGTTTCCGGAACGTCAGGTTCACCTCCGTCGGCACGGTCACGAGGCTGTCCCGTTGCGGGTCGGTCTGGGTGATGAACGCATTCGCGAAGTCGAACTCGGCCTTGTAGTCGATGGTCTTGACGAACGTGCCGTCGAACGCGAACCGCGCCCGGCGGATGCTCACGCCGTCGTCGAACTGCGACGGCCCGGTGATGTTCCGCCGTAGGTCCGCGGGGAGGGCCGTGAACACCGTGTCGAACTGGAACCGGCCGCCCGGCTGGAACGTGAACATGCCGTCTTCGGTGTAGAAGAGCGGCCCGTTCTTCCACTTCCCCTTCAGCGCCAGGGCGTCGTCCGGCTTCGGCGTCAGGACGACGACGGGCGGCGGTTCGGCCGGCGTCGCCTCCTGCGCCCACGACGGCGCGGCGAGAACGACGAACGCGAAGGCGAGCCACAGTCTACGCACGGTTCCCGTCCCCCCAACCCGATGCGGGCGAGGGGCATACCTGGGGGGCTGCGAAAAAACTAGTCAGGAATGCGCCGACACCGGGCGGGTTATGCGTCCCGCTTCTTGACGAGCGTGACGCGGTTGCCGGTCGCGTTGTACCGCACGTCGTCCATGAACGCCCGGATGAGCAGGATGCCGCGGCCGCTCGGCCGGTCGAAGAACTCCGGGTCGGTCGGGTCCGGCAGCTTCGAGATGTCGAATCCGTCCCCGTCGTCGGCGATCGCGAACGTCGCCCGGTCCGGCGTCAGCTTGGCCGTCACCCGGACGCGGCGGTCGCGGTACGGCGGTAGCGCCCGGCGGGCGGCCGCCTCGGCGTGGAAGGCGTGCTCGTTGACGGCCTTCAACTCGGAGCTGATGCCGAGGTTGCCGTGGTAGATCGCGTTCAGGAGGGCCTCCTCCAGCGCGATCCCGACCCGCGTGACGGCCGTGGCGTCGCAAATGCCCAGGGCCGTCACCTCCTGTTGCAGGACGGCGACCAGCGCGGACACGACCGACGGGTCGTTGTCGAGGACGTAGTGGCTCGTCCGGCGGCGGAGGGTCTTGAGCAACCGCGTCTGCCCGTCGTCCGTCTGCGAGGCGTTGAGCACCTGCTCGATGGCCGGCGCGAGGTCGGAGGCCATGACCCGCTTCGCCACGTAGCTGGCCGCCCCGGCCCGGAGGGCGGCGACGGCGATCTTCTCGCTCCCCTGGCCGGTCATCAGGATGACCGGCACGTGCGGGTACTGCTCGCGGACGTGCGTGACCAGCGACAGGCCGTCCATCCCCGGCATTTGCAGGTCGGTGACGACGGCGTTCGGCCGGTCCCGGCCGATCACGTCCAGCGCCTCCTGGCCGTTCGCGGCGTAGATGACCCGCCACTGCTTTCGCTTCTCGATCACCCGCCCGGCGACGCGGCGGTCCACCGGCGAGTCATCGACCACCAGGACGGTGGCCGGGGTGGTGTCGTGGGCCGTCCCGGACTCGTCGCGGGTCGTCGGCGTGAGGGTGGGCGCTGCCGTGGTCATGTCGGTCGGTTCTCGATTCGGATCAAGAGATAGCGGTCGGGGTCAGGGTCGCGAGGGCGGCGGACAGCCGGGACACTTCGAGCTCCAGGGCCGCGAACGCCGGCGGGGCGTCCGCGAGCGTGCCGGCCTCGCCGAGTTTTTCGAGTTGCATCGCCAGGGCGGCCACGCCGGTCCCGCCGACGTACCCGGCCGCCCCCTTCAGCCCGTGGGCCGACCGGCGGACGGCGACCGCGTCGCCGGCGGCGAGGGCCGCCCGGATTTCATCGAGCATGTTCGGCGAGTCGGTGCGGAAAATCTCGGCGACTTCGGCGAACAACTCCTCGTCCCCGCCGAGCCGGCCGAGCGCGGCCTGGCGGTCGAAGTCGGCGGCCGGGGCCGGCGGCAGCCCCACGGGGGCGGGCGTCTGGGCCAGCGACACGGCCCGCGCCGCGGACACGTCCGCCGCCCACGCCAGGACGCGGAGCAGCTCGCCCCGCTGCACCGGCTTCGAGACGTAGTCGTCCATCCCCGCGGCCAGGCACCGCTCGCGGTCCCCCTTCATGGCGTGCGCCGTCATGGCCACGATCGGCGTCCGGCGGCCGCTGGCCGCGTCCCGCTCCCGGATCATCCGCGTCGCCTCGAACCCGTCCACCTCCGGCATCTGCACGTCCATGAGGATCACGTCGAACGGCTCCCGGTCGAACGCGACGACCGCCTCGCCGCCGTGGTTGGCGATCGTGACCGTGTGGCCGAACTTCTTGAGCAACAGGTCGGCCACCCGCTGGTTGACGAGGTTGTCCTCGGCGAGCAGCACCTTCAGCGGCCGCGTCCCCGGCTTCGACGCCGGCTTCGGCGGCGGGGCCACGAGCCGGGCCTCGTCCGGCCGCCGGAGCGGGGCGGTGGACAGGATCGTGCGGAGGAGTTCGGACGACTTCACCGGCTTGACGAGGTACGCCGCGATGCCGCTGGCCCGGCTGCGGCCGGCGTCCCCGGCCCGGTCCGCGGACGTGAGCATTATGACGGCTGTGGCCGCGAAGTCCGGGTCGGCGGCGATCTGCTGGGCGACCGTGAACCCGTCCACGTCCGGCATCATCGCGTCGAGCAGGATCAGGGCGAACGGCCGGCCGGCGTCGTGGGCGCGGCGGAGTTCCGCCAGCCCGGCCACGCCGCCGTCCGCGCACGTCGGGCACGCCCCCCACAGCCGGACGGTGTCCGCCAGCACCCGCCGGTTGGTGGCGTTGTCGTCGATGATGAGCACGGCGGCCCCGGCCAGCGAGTCCGGCGGGCGGACGGCCGGCCGCTCGACCGACGTGCGGGCCTCTTCCAGGTCGATCTCGAACAGGAACGTGCTGCCCTGGCCGACCTCGCTCTCGACCCGAACCTGCCCGCCCATAAGGGCGATCAGCCGGGACGAGATCGTCAGCCCGAGGCCGGTCCCGCCGAACCGCCGGGTGGTCGAGCCGTCGGCCTGGGTGAACGGGTCGAAAATTTGTCCGAGCTTCTCGGCCGGGATGCCGATGCCGGTGTCCCGGACGGAGAACAGCAGCCGGTGCTTGTGCCCGCTCGTGCGGACGCGGTCGATGCGGACGATGACCTCGCCGGCGTCGGTGAACTTGATCGCGTTGCCGACGAGGTTGGTGAGCACCTGCCGCAACCGGCCGGAATCCCCCACGAGGCCGTCCGGCACGTCCGGGTGGATGTCGAACGCCAGCTCCAGCCCCTTCATGTGGGCGCGGTAGGCGAGCGTCTTGAGCGTGTCCCCGACGGCGTCCCGGAGGCCGAACGGCAGCGGGTCGAGGTCGAGCTTGCCGGCCTCGATCTTCGAGAAGTCGAGGATGTCGTTGATGATCGTTAGCAGGGCGTCCGCGGACGACTTGACGAGGCCGAGCGAGTCCCGCTGGCTGGCCGTCAGGTCCGTCTCGAGGACCAACTCGGTCATGCCGAGGATGCCGTTCATCGGCGTGCGAATCTCGTGGCTCATGTTCGCCAGGAACTCGCTCTTCGACCGGCTCGCGTCCTCCGCGGCCGCCTTCGCCACCCGGAGGGCGGCCTCCGCGTCCTTCCGGGCGGTGATGTCGTTGGCCACGAACACGAAGTGGATCAGGTGGCCGTTCGCGTCCCACACCGGCTGGCAGTCCACTTCCATCCAGTACGGCGTCCCGTCGGCCGTGAAGTTCTGCAACTCGTGGCAGACGGTCTCGCCGTCGCTCGTCGTCGCCTTCGTGAACCGGGTCGATTCCGTGTCCTCCTGCCACCCGTGCAGCACGTCGCACACCCGCCGGCCGATCACGTCCGCCGGCCGGTAGCCGGAGATGCGGGTGAACCCCTCGTTCACCCACTCGATGAGCTGCGTCGGGCCGGTGATGAACACGGCGTTCGTGGTCCGGCTGGCGACGAGCGCCAGCTTGCGGTTCTGCGCCTCACTCGCCCGGAGGGCGTCCTCGGCCGCCTTGCGGACGGTCACGTCCTGGACCTGCGACACGAAGTGTTGCGGCTCCCCGGTCGCGGTTCGGACGAGGGACACGCTCAAGTTCGCCCAGACGGTGTGCCCGTTCTTGTGCCGGTACCGCTTCTCCATCTGATAGGTCGGAATCTCACCGGCGAGCAACTGGTGGGCGAACACGAGGTCCTCGCCCAGGTCCTCCGGGTGCGTGATGTCCTGGAACCGGCCGCCGAGCAGCTCCGCCTCCGTGTACCCGATGATGTGGCAGAGCGGCTGGTTGACCCGCAGCCACCGGCCGTCCGGGGCGACGAGGGCCATGCCGACGGCCGCGTGGTCGAACGCGCCGCGGAACTGCTCCTGACTGGCGCGGAGTTCCTCCGTGCGCTCCAAGACGCGGCTCTCCAGCGAGAACCACGACATGGCGAGTTCCGCCTGCCGCCGGGCGGACACGGCCGCGTCCCGGTCCCACTGGACGCACGAGTAGATCAGGAACAGGTCGATGAACACGACCCACCCGGCGTGTTCCAGCCACCGCCAGTCGGCCCCGACGGCGGACCCGTACACCGACTCCGGCCAGAAGAAGCCCCGCAGGACGTGGTCCGCGGCCGTCACGGCGGTGGCCGTGAGGAGCACCCGCCAGTCCCGGTAGAACGCGAGGAACGCGAGGGAGCCGAAGACGTGGAAGTGCGTCTCCGTCCGCCCCCCGGTCAGGTGGATGAGCAGCCCGGCCAGGAACATCTGCCCGGCCGCGATGACGTGCCGTGTCCCCGCCCGGCCGGGGCGGAGCAGGGCGAGGCCGACCGGCAGGCTGACGATGGCGAACCCGAGCAGGATCGCCGCCCAGACGTGCGGGTGCGTCCCGCTGGCCGTCCCCGCCCACGCGAGCGGCGACACCCAAAGCGCGAGCAGGATGCACGCCGTCCACTCGAACAGCATCAGCCCGGCGAACAGCCGGTCGGTCCGCTGGTAGATGCGGCCCCGCGTCTCGGTCAGGAGTTCCTCGGTCCGGCGATCCACATCGAACATGGCGGTCGTGGCCTTCATTCCCGGTGACACCCCTCGCCGGCGGTCGGGCAACCGGTCGGCGTGAACAGCGGGCAGCCGAACACCGGCGTCTCCCGCGTCGGCGGTTCCTCCCCCTTCAGCACGGCGAGCACGGCCCGCCGGCCGGCGTTGTCCCCCGCCCGGCCGCGGGCCGTGGTGAGGCCGCCGGCGAACCGAACGGCCCCCCGCGGGTCGTACAGGACGGCGTGCCCCGAAGTCGTGCCGCCGGCCCGGCGCGCTTCCTCGCCGTCCGCGTCGGCCTCGACTTCGACCCCCGGCATCGCCGCCGCACGGTCCCACAGGGGGGAGCGCTCCCACCCCGCGCCCGCCCCCGGCGGGCGAACGAAGTGGACGATAACCCGGCACGTCGGCCCGGCGGCCTGAACCACTTCGGCCAGCTCGGCGAGCGTCGCCGTCGCACACGGGCAGCGGGGGTGGACGTACACCACGAGCGTCCACCGGGACGCGGCATTCGGCCGGTCCGGCGGGCGGGAAAATGCCTCCCCCGGCGTGGCGTCGTACCGCGCCCAAGCCGCGAACCCGGCCGAAACCGCGAGTAGCCAGCAACCGGCGAGTGCTTTAACGGCGTGTGAAGGAGGCGCGTTCATTCCGTCGGGCGGTCCGGTGGGCGGAAAACTTGTCCTCATCATCGAAGCAGGGTGGTAGTCTTTTGCCCGCGTCGGAACGAAGTAAACCGAAGAACTCGGCCGGCGGGTGGCGGCCGCGAATCCCTTCGTTTCTCCGGGGGAATGCCTTATCATGTCCTTTCCCGCCGGTCGCTTGTCGTCGGAATCGTTCGGAGTTGATCGCATGACCCCGCGACGTGTTCTCTCCGTCCTCGCCGCGCTCCTGGTCGCCACCGCCGCCCGCGGCGAAGCGCTGTCGTACAACCGCGACGTGCGGCCGATCCTGTCGGACAACTGCTTCGCCTGCCACGGGCCGGACAAGAACCAGCGGAAGGCCCGCCTCCGGCTCGACGAGCGGGACAGCGCCGTCGCCCGCAAGGCCGTCGTGCCGGGCAAGCCGGCCGAGAGCCTGCTTATCAAACGGGTCAATTCGGCTGATACCGAAGAAGTGATGCCGCCGCCGGACTCGCATAAGAAGCTGACGCCACCGCAGAAGGCCGTTCTCACGAAATGGATCGAGCAGGGGGCGAAGTACGAGCCGCACTGGGCCTTCATTCCGCTTGCGAAGGCAGAGATCGGAGGTCAGAAGTCAGAGGTCAGCCACAGAATTGATCAGCTCATCCACGAGCGTTTACGGAAAGAGAAGCTGACGCCGTCGCAGGAGGCGGACCGCGTCACGCTCATCCGTCGGCTGAGCTTCGACCTGACCGGGCTGCCGCCGGCGTGGGCCGACGTGCAGGCGTTCGTGAACGATCAGTCGCCGCAGGCATACGAGAAGCTCGTGGACAAGCTGCTCGCGTCGCCGCGGTACGGCGAGCGGATGGCCGTGTTCTGGCTCGACCAGGTCCGGTACGCGGACACCATCGGCTACCACAGCGACAACCCGATGCCTGTGTGGCCGTACCGCGACTACGTCATCAAGGCGTTCAACTCCAACATGCCGTTCGACCGGTTCACCACGGAGCAACTCGCCGGCGACCTGCTGCCGAACCCGACGACCGAGCAGAAGATCGCGAGCGGCTACAACCGGCTGCTGCAGACGACGGAGGAGGGCGGGTCGCAGGCGAAGGAGTACGAGGCGAAGTACGCCGCCGACCGGGTGCGGAACGTCGGCAGCGTGTGGCTGGGCGTCACCCTCGGCTGCTGCCAGTGCCACGACCACAAGTACGACCCGTTCTCGGCGAAGGACTTCTACGGCATGGCGGCGTTCTTCGCGGACGTGCAGGAGGCGGCCGTCGGCGGCCGTGGCCCCGGCACCCGTGTCGGCACCCCGGAACAGGACGCGGAGCTTCAAAAGAAGGACGCCGCCGTCGCCGAGGCGAAGAAGAGGCTGAAGGCCGAGGAGGAGAAACTCCTCACGAACCAGGCCGAGTGGGAGAAGGCGGTCAAGGACGTGCCGGCGAACATCCGTGCGATCCTGAAGGCCGAGAAGCGGACGCCGAAGCAGGCGAAGGACCTGACCGCGTACTACCTCGCGAACGTCCCTGAGACGAAGCCGCTGCGGGAGGCAGCAGCGAGACTCGAGGCCGAGCGGAACGCCTACGCCGCGACCGTGCCGCACTGCCTCGTCACGACGGCCGGCCCGCCGCGGACCACCCGCGTGCTGCCACGCGGCAACTGGCTGGACGAGACCGGCGAGGTCGTGCCGCCGGCCACGCCGAAGGTGCTGATCTCGGCCACCCTCTCGGCCCCGCGCGGCACGCGGCTCGATCTGGCGAAGTGGCTGCTCGCCCGCGAGAACCCGCTGACGGCCCGCGTGTTCGTCAACCGCGTCTGGAAGTTGTTTTTCGGCGCGGGCCTCGCCCGCACGCTCGAAGACGTGGGGATGCAGGGCGAAGCCCCGAGCCACCCGGAACTGCTCGACCGCCTCGCGGCCGGGTTCATCGACGGCGGCTGGGACGTGAAGAAACTCGTCAAGCAGATCGTAATGTCGAAGACGTACCGGCAGTCGTCGAAGCCGCGGCCGGAATTCAAGGAAGTCGATCTCGCGAACCGGCTGCTCGCGCGGCAGAATCGGTTCCGGCTCGATGCCGAGTTCGTGCGTGACAACGCGCTGTCAGTCGGCGGGTTGCTCGCGGACAAGCTCGGCGGGCCGAGCGTGAAGCCGTACCAGCCGGCCGGGTACTGGGCAGCGCTCAACTTCCCGCCCCGCGAGTGGCAAAACGACAAGGGGGAGGGGCTGTACCGCCGCGGGCTGTACACGCACTGGCAGCGGAGCTTCTTACACCCGAGCCTGCTCGCTTTTGATGCCCCGTCCCGCGAGGAGTGCGCGATCGAGCGGCCCCGGTCGAACCTGCCGCAGCAGGCGCTGGTGCTACTCAACGACCCGACCTACGTGGAGGCCGCCCGCGCCCTCGGCGAGCGGGCCGTCCGCGACGGCGGCAAGACGCCGGCCGACCGCGTGACGTGGCTCTATCAGCAATCCCTCTCGCGGTCCCCGACGACCGACGAGGCGAAGGTGCTGGCCGACTATTTCGCGAAGCAGCTGGCAGCGTACACCGCAAACGAGGCGGACGCGAAGAAGCTCCTGTCCGTCGGCGACCGGCCGCTGCCGAAGGACGTGGCCGTCCCCGAACTGGCAGCGTGGTCCGCGACCGCCCGCGTGGTACTCAACCTCCACGAATTCATCACCCGGAATTAAGAACGGCCCGCAGATGACGCGGACTTCGACGCAGATAAAGAGGATGAAAACTAAAAAATCGATTTCGTCTTATCCGGTTTTCATCTGCGCCGAAGTCCCCGTCATCTGCGGGCCATGTTTGAGGACTTACCCATGAGCCTCCTTCAACGTCGCGTCTTCCTCGGCCAGACGACCCGCGGCCTCGGCACGATCGCGCTGGCGTCGCTGTTGAACCCGAAGCTCGGCGCGGCTGAGACGCCGAAGGGGGCGATTCAGCTGCATCACGCGGCGAGGATCAAGCGGGTCATCTGGCTGTGCATGGCCGGCGGGCCGTCGCACCTGGAGACGTTCGACCACAAGCCGAAGCTCGCCGCGATGGACGGCAAGCCGATGCCGGAGTCGATCACGAAGGGCCAGCCGATCGCGCAGCTCCAGGGACAGCAGCTCAAGTGCCTCGCCCCGCAGTACAAGTTCAAGAAGTTCGGGAAGTCGGGGCAGGAGATGTGCGAACTGTTCCCGCACCTCGGCGAGGTCGCGGACGACATCTGCATCGTGCGGAGCCTGCACACGGAGGCGATCAACCACGACCCGGCGCACACGTTCATCAACACCGGCACGACGATCTCCGGCCGGCCGAGCATGGGGTCGTGGGTGACCTACGGCCTCGGCTCCGAGGCGGCCGCCCTGCCGGGGTTCGTCGTCCTCACGTCCCAGGGCCGCGGCGGGCAGAACCAGCCGATCTCGTCCCGCCAGTGGCACTCCGGGTTTCTCCCTAGCCAGTTCCAGGGTGTGCATCTGCGGGGCAAGGGCGACCCGGTGCTGTACCTGTCCAGCCCGCCCGGCGTCGGTCGCGACCAGCAGCGGGACGCCGTCAGCACGATTCAGAAGCTCAATCAGCTTCATAACGGCGTCGTCGATGATCCGGAAGTCGCGACGCGGATCAAGCAGTACGAGATGGCGTTCCAGATGCAGGCGAGCGTGCCCGGCCTGATGGACCTGGCGAAGGAGGACAAGAAGACGCTCGACCTGTACGGCACGCCGGGGGCGGACGGGACGTTCGCCGCGAACTGCCTGCTCGCCCGCCGGCTGGCCGAGCGGGGCGTGCGGTTCATCCAGCTCTACCACCGCGACTGGGACCACCACGGCGGCATCAAGAACGACATCAAGCTGAAGATCGAAGAAGTGGACCGCCCGCTGATGGCCCTGATCCGCGACCTGAAGCGGACCGGGCTGTTCGACAGCACGCTGGTCGTGTGGGGCGGGGAGTTCGGGCGGACGCCGATGTCGCAGGGCGGCAGCGGGCGGGACCACCACATGAAAGGGTTCAGCATGTGGCTGGCCGGCGGCGGCATCAAGGGCGGGGTGACGCACGGGGCGACCGACGAGTTCGGGTACAACGCGGTCGAGAACGTGGTGAGCGTTCACGACCTGCACGCGACGATGCTGCACCTGCTGGGGATCAACCACGAGCGGTTCAGTGTGAAGTTCCAGGGCCTCGACGCGAAGCTCAGCGGCGTGGAGCCGTGCCGGGTGGTGAAGGAAATCCTGGCCTGAAAGTGGATTCAACCCTGGGACCGTGGGCGGCGCTATTTTTGTTCGATCAGGTCGAAGTCACATGACGAGAAACGTGAGCGGCCGACGGGTTTTCCGCCGGCCGCTTCGATTTCGTTAGGGCGCGTCACCCCGTGGCGAGGTTGTTGCCCGGCTCCGTGCGATCGGACCCGGCCACCTTTACGATCTTGTTGTAGATGCCCAACAGCAGGAACGTCGGTGCCCACTGGCCGACGAACAGCGCCCCGTGCCGGTTACCGGTCGCCATGAGCGTCAGGGACGCGGCGATCGAGGCCCCGGCCGCCCACAGGAACGTGTCGGACGGCAGTTGGGCGGTGTATTCTTCGATCCCGCGGGCGACGGGGCCTTCGCGGTGCCGCATCGCCTCGGATTGCCCGCCGGCGCTCGCGCCGCCTTTGTTCGCGGCCGCCGGGCCGCGTTGCTTGGTCGCCGTGTCCATGGTGAAGCTCCTGGAAGGAAAACGGTCGGCAGTCGGGTTGCAGGTTCGGTGCCGGTCCCGTCCGCTCACCCGCCGATCTTCTGTCGGGATTCCTTCGCCGCAGCCCGAACCGTCGCGTGCCCGTCCGCGTCCAGCTTCTTCAGCCCCGGCACCGCCGCCTTCGCGTCCGGGCCGATCCCGCCCAGCGCGAGCGCCGCCTGCCGGCGGACGGTCCACTCCGCATCCTTGAGCGCCTCGATCAGCGGCGGGATCGCGGCCTTCGCCCCCGGCCCGACCGCGCCCAACGCCAGCGCCGCGTTCTGCCGCACCAACGGGTTGGCATGTTTCAGCAGCGGCACGAGGTCCGGCACGGCCTCGCCCGCGGCCGGGCCGTGCAGGCTCAGCCCGAGCGCCCCGCGGGCCTGCACCTCCGGGTCGGCGTCCGCCAACATCGCCCGACACTCGGCGACGCCCTTGCCGGCGTCCCGGAGCGGCACGTTCCGCGGGTCGGTCCGGCCGCACCCCGTCAGAAAAACCGCCACCCCGACCAGAAACCCCGCGCCCGGCCGCCAACCCCGAGGCCGGTTCGCCGTTCGGAGTTTCGTGCTACAATCGGGTCGCCCGAACGCCTCTCGAGGGGACGCCATGTCGCGGTCGCGGGCCGGGTTCACGCTCATCGAGCTGCTGGTCGTCATCGCCGTCATCGCCATCCTCATCGGGTTGCTCCTCCCCGCGGTCCAGAAGGTCCGCGACGCCGCCGCGCGGACGCAGTGCGTCAACAACCTGAAGCAGATCGTCCTCGCGTCACACGGCTACCACGACGCTGAGGGGCGGCTCCCCGGCGGGGTCGTCATCATCGGGCAGGTGGGGTTGCTGGACGACGGGTACGCCACCGGGTTCACGTACCTGCTGCCGTACTTGGAGCAGGCGAACCTCAAGAACCTCTACGACATCAACCGGCCGTGGCACGACACGGCGAACTATACGCCGGTCGGCACGCCGGTGAAGGTGTACTTCTGCCCGGCCAACCGGACGGACGGCGGGCTGGACCTGCGGCCGATCGCGGCCCAGTGGGGCTTCCCGCTCCCGCCGTTCGCGGCCGGGATCGACTACGCCTTCTGCAAGGGGGCGAACGCCGGGCTGTGGCCGGAGCCGGGGCGGGTCCCGGCGGCCGTCCGCGGGCCGTTCGGCATCGCCCTGTGGGACAACGGCCGGGTCACGACCGGGACCGTCCGGCTGACCGACATCACCGACGGCACGTCGAACACGTTCGCGCTCGGCGAGGCGGCCGGCGGGTCCATGAAGTATCCGATCCGCGACCTCAACAACCCGTCCGCCACGGCGACCGACCCGTTCACCGGCCAGCCGGCGTTGATGGAACAATCGTGGGGCGCGACCGGGTTCGCCGACCGCTCCCACCCGTGGTACGCCGGGGTGCTGGCCGTGACCGCGCAGTACGGGCTGCCGCCGGCCGTCAACGACGAGCCGCTGAACCGCTCGCCGGGCACGCCGACAATCTTCGGGCAGGACGGCTCCGGGGCGAACGCCTCCGGGCGGGATTTCGTCAGTGGGTTCCGCAGCGTCCACACCGGCGGGGCGACCTTCGCCCTGTGCGACGGGTCGGTCCGGTTCGTGCGGCAGGCCATCGAGCCGGCGACGTACCGCGCGCTCTCGACGATGACCGGCGGCGAGGTAATTCCGGGCGAGTGGTGAGCGAATCACCGGGCCACCCGCGGCGGCCCATTGCTTTCACCCCAGCTGGCCGTGCATCCGGTACGCGAGCAGTTCGGGCACGTCGTCCGGCGGCAAGAGCGCGGCGCGGGCCGCCCCGAACCACTCGACCGCCTTGTCCGGGTCGAACCGGGAGGTCAGCAACACGCGGGACGGCCATCCGTCACCGGCCGGTGAAGGGCAGGGGGACTTCCCCGCCTACTTCACGAGCGACCGCCGCCATTCCTGGTTCAACTCCTCGACCGACTTGCCGGCAATCTCCTTCCAAACCTCCGGGTCGTACTTCCCCTCCCGCAAAAGTGCGTTCAGCTTCGTCACCGCCTTCCGGTCGTACTTCTCCGATACGAACGCCAGGAACGCGGCCGTGGTGCGGTAACTCGCGTCGTACCGCGCCCGCTCCGGCGACAGGCGGCCGGCCTTGCCCGGCTCGTACTTCCAGAACCGCACGTAGTCCGCGATCCCCTCGACGAGCCACCCCGGCAGCCCGCGCTTCCGGTAGTTCTGGACGCAGTGCGCCGTCTCGTGGACCATCGCCCCGACGTCGTTCGGCCGATCTTTGAAGTACTTCACGGAGCCACGGATGCGGTTCCCGGCCGCTTCCGCGACGCCGTTGAAGTCGGCCTTGAACGCCATGCGGATGAGCGTCGGCGGGCGGTAGCCGTCGCTGGCGAGTTCGTCGCAGATCATCGGGTACTGCCGCTCGCACACGCGGACCACCTTCTCCGCCCACGGCCGCATCTCCGGGGCGTCGGCCACGTCCAGCACGAACTCGACCGGGTGGCGGAACGCCGCGACCGCGGGGACCGACTCGACCTTGATTTCGCGCACGACGAGCGCCGCCTCCTGGTCCTCGGTCACGCGGACGCGGACGGCCTTCGCCGCCTTGCCGCCGGCCATTTTCGCCGCGCCGTTCGCGAACGTCGCGGCCGCCTCGAACGTCTTTCCGTCGGCGGAAACTTCCAGCACGCCGGCCGCCAGCGCGTCCTCGCCCGTCGCGTTGCCGGTCGCGACGGCGAAGGCTTTCAGCAGCACGGGCCGGTCGAACGCGAGGGTGAAGGTGTCGTCCTTCTTCGCGGCGGCGGCGGACGCGAAGTGCGTGGCCGGATCGCCGTCGAACGCGAACTGGCGAATCTGTTGCCCGTTCGTCGGCACGCTCGCCTCGACCGTCGGCACGACGGGGGACCATAACACGACTAGCGGCAGGAGTGCGACCATCGGGAACCTCGACGGGTGGTGCGAGCGGTTCGGCTGTTGTACCGATTCGACCGGACACGGCCCCGCACGGTGTCCGCCCCTTCGTCGGATTGATAAACTAATGGGTCTGGGACTATCGTGTGGTTCGGGCCGTCCGCCCGGCAGGAGGATTTGACGTGGCGTCCACGAAGATGATCGACATTCGGCGCGGCATGGTGCTGAACATGAACAACCAACTCTGGTACTGCCTCGACCGCGACCTCAACACGCCGGGGAACTGGCGGGCCATCCTGTACCTCAAGCTCAAGAACCTGAAGACCGGGTCGATCACCGACGAACGGGTCCACCCGGACGACAAGGTCGAGGTCGTGTACCTGGAGACGAAGGACTACACGTACTCGTACAAGGACGGCGAGGACTACGTGTTCATGGACGCCGAGACGTTCGAGCAGGTCACGCTCAACGGCCAGATGGTCGGGGACAAGATTCTGTACCTGCGGGAGAACGACACCGTTCAGATCACGTCCTACGACGGCAAGCCGCTCGACGTGGCGTTGCCACAGACGGTGACGCTGAAGGTCGTCGAGACGGAGCCGGGCATCAAGGGGGCGACGGCCGCCGCCCAGTACAAGTCGGCGAAGCTGGAGACGGGCCTGACGGTGCAAGTGCCGTCGTTCATCACCGAGGGGGAGCTGATCACGGTCCAGACCGAGGACGGGAAGTACCTCGGCCGGTCGAAGGCGTAGTCGGGGCCGCGGCCACGTCGTTCGTCACACGGCCTCGATCACCGTCCGCCCGCGGCCGGTTTTCGGCCTGAAAGGCCACAACATGTCAGCCCAGGGCAACGCCCTGGGTACACTGCCACCCGATGAACCAAGCCCTGAAAGGGCGACACACGAACCTGTGTCGCCCTTTCAGGGCTTGGTTCATTTCGGACGCCAGCCCAGGGCGTTGCCCTGGGCTGACATGTTCCGCCCCTTCGGGGCAAAGACTAGCGGCCTACTTGTCGCTCGCCGACGACCACCGACCGCACTCGCGGCTCGGCGGTATCAAACGTTCTCACACGATCCCGACGCCGAACTCGTCCGCCTTCACTTTCGCCTCGGTCGGCAAGGCCCCGTTGAGGTGCGCCCCCCGCGCCGCGGCCGGGTGCGGCGGGTGGGCCTTGTACCCGGCCGGCGGGCCTTGCTTCACCGCGTCGCCGTAGCTCATCGGCACGTCGTCCAGGTCGTAGTCGTGGTCGTCGTAGCTGCACACGTAGCCGGGCTGCTTCGACCGCTCGCGTTCCTCCGAGTACGCCTTCGCGATGGCCCCCTGGATTTGCTCGCGGGCGTGGCTGTGGATCGGGTGGGCGATGTCCGCGTGCAGCTTCGCCCGGCCTTCCGCCTCCCGCATCGCGCGGGTCTCGTCCAGGCGGCGGCCGCAGTTGTTGCAGAACCGCGCCCGCAGGTGGTTCTTGCAACTACAGGTGTGGCACCGGTCCGTGAGCTTGCGGCTCGGCATGGCGACGAACAGCCCGCGGCTGCCGTCGATGATCTTCAGGTCGCGGATGACGAACGCGTGGTCGAACGTGACCGAGCAGAAGGCGAGCAGCCGCTCGTGGTTTTCCTCACACAGCTTGATGCGGACTTCCGTGATTTGCACCGGGGACTCCTTGTTGCAAGCGAGGGTGTTCCTTACGAGGTGACGGTGGGCCGGGTTCGGCTCACGAAAACCTGAGGGGGAAACGGGTCGGACGAACGAGTCTGCCGGACCGCGGCGGCGATCCGGTCCGCCTCCGAGGCGTCGGGGCACAGGGCGAACAGCGCCGACCCGCTGCCGGACAGTTGGCAGCCGGGTGGCCCGAGGGCGGCGAGGTCGCGGTACAGCGACTCGACCGCCGGTGCGACGGCGAAGGCCGGTGCCTGCAAGCGGTTGAACAGGGCACGGCCGAGGGCGTTGACATCCCCGGCCCGCAGGGCGCGGCGGGCCGGCGTCCCATCAACCGGGTGCGGCGGAACCGCGACCCGGCCGTAAACCTCCTTCGTGGACAGCCCGACGTGGGGCTTAACGATTACCACGTCGAACCGTTTGTCGGTCGCCTCCAGGTCCACCACCTCGCCGCGGCCGGTACACCACGCCGGGGATTCGACCAGGAAGAACGCCACGTCCGACCCGACCTCGGCGGCCACGGCCGCGAGGTCCGCGGGCGGCAGGCCGAGTGTCCACAGCTCGTTCAGGGCCAACAGCGTCGTCGCCGCGTCACTGCTGCCGCCGCCGAGGCCCGCCTCGTGCGGCACGCGCTTCACCAAATTAATAGTCGCCCCGAGCCGGCAACCCGTTTTTTTCCGCAGCGCCTCGGCCGCCTTCAGCACGAGGTTCCGACCGTCCGTCGGGATGCCGGGGGCGGCGCAAGTCAGCGTCAGGCCGCCGGCCGTGCGGGTGAACGCCAGTTCGTCCGCCAGCTCGACGGGGACCATCAGCGACTCGATTGCGTGGAACCCGTCGGGCCGCTTCGCCACCACCTCCAGTGTCAGGTTCAGCTTCGCCGGGGCGAGCCGCACCAAATGCGGGCCGGCCCCGGCGGGGTCCGGTCGGTCGTCGGTACGAGTCTGCATGTGGGTAGAGGAACCGAGCCGCGACGCCCTTCCGTGGGTTGTGGACGAAGGTGAGCGATTAGTCCGGCTTCATTACTTTCAAGTAACGTTCCGAACATTTTCGCGAAGATTACCCACGAACGAGGTCCGGGTCAAGTGGGAAGGTTGCGAAAAGTGATCGAATCGTAAAGATTCTGCGAGCGGCCGGTTCAGGGGAGAAGCTTCCGGCCGAGGGGCAGTCGCCGCAAAGCGAACACGAGCAAGGCCGTGAGCGCGAAACTGCCCGCGACCAGGGCGAGTTGCCCGCCGAGGTCGCGGATTGGCCGGAAGGCAACGATGAGTTGCTGAACGTCCACATGGAGGAGGTAAATGCCGAAGGTCAGCGTTCCGATTTTGGGCAGCGGTGTTCCCGCCCCGAGGTTCGGCCGCGCGAGGGCGAGTTTGCCGACGCCGAGGCCGACGAGCGCGGTCCCGGCGAAGTAGTTCAGCCGCGGGTCGAGCGGCGAGACGCCGTAAGTTCTTTCCAGAATCATCATCTCGCCGAAGTGCAGGACCGCGCCCGCGGCGATGAGGAGCAGAGCGGACCAAACCTTCGGCGGTGGTCGGTCGGCGGCGCGGTAGCCGAGGTAGACGAACAGCGTCCCGAAGAACGGCCCGTTCCGCGCGACCGGGCCGAGGTCGAACCCGCTGAGCGGGGCGTAGGTTCCGCCGGCGAGACCGATCGAATAGAGAGTGACGGCGACGCCGAGGCCGATGACGGTCGGCCAGCGGGCCATGACGCCGACGAGCAGCTGCGCCGTCGCCAGCGCGGGCAGGAACCAGAGTTGGATGCGGACGCCGTGCAGGAAGCGGTCGAGCGTGGGCTTCGTCGAGACGGGCGGCGGGCTGCCGCCGAGCGACGTGATGACCCAGCGTTCCACCGGCTCGACGGCGAACAGGATGACGGACCAGACGAGGAACAGCACGACGACGCGACGAAAGCTGGCCGCGGCCCGGTCGAGCGGCGGCCGGTCCGCGCGGCCGCGGGCCAGCAGGTAGCCGGAGGCGAAGAAGAAGAACGGCACGGCGAACCGGGCCGCGTGTTCGAGGAAGACGCCGACGGTTCGCTCCCAGCCGTCGAGGTCGTTGGCGAGGAACAACCGAGCGTGCAGGTTGAGGACCGCGACGATGGCGACAGCCCGGAGCGTGTCGAGGGACGGGATTCGCGACATCCTCACCCCCCGGACGGCCCCAACCGCTCGCGGACGGCGGCCACGTCGCGGTGGAGTTGCTCGACTAGCGCCCCGACATTCGGGAACGGGACCGTGTCCCGCAGGCGGGCCGCGAACTCCACGGCCATCGGCTCGCCGTACACGTCGCCGGCGAAGTCGAGCAGGTGAACCTCGACCTTCCGCGCGTCGTCGCCGAACGTCGGGTTCGGGCCGACGTTCGCGGCCGCCGGGTGCGTCCGGCCGCCGACCGTCGCCCGCACCGCGTACACGCCGACGGCCGGGAGGAGCGTTTCGACGCCGCCGAGGTTCGCCGTCGGGAAGCCGATGGTGCGGCCGCGCTTCGCCCCGGTCACGACTTCGCCGCGAATCAGGTACGGCCGGCCGAGCAGCTTCTCGGCCGTCGCCACGTCGCCGGCGTTCACGGCCGCCCGCACGCGGCTGCTCGATACGATCTCGCTGTCGATCAGGAACGGTTGAACCTCTTCAAACACCAACCCGGCGGCCGCGCACATCGCCCGCAGGGTCGCCGTGTTCCCGCCACGGCCGCGGCCGAAGTGGAAGTTGTACCCCTCGACGACCGCCTTCGCACCGAGTTGCCGGACGAGCACGTCCTCGAAAAACGCTTCCGCGCTCAGTGCCAACAAGCTCGCGTCCGTCTTCAGGAAGACGACGTGATCGGCCCCCGCGTCCAACAGTGCCGCGGTGCGGTCGGCGAGCGTCGAGAGCGGCAGCTTCCACGCGGCCGGGTTCAACAGCGCGACCGGCGGCGGGTCGAACGTCACGGCGACGGTCGGCCCATTCACACGGTCCGCCAGCCGCTTCGCCGTGGCGACGAGCAGGGCATGGCCGCGATGGACGCCGTCGAAGTTGCCGACGGTCGCGCACCCGCCGGTCAACTCCGGCGGCGGGTGGTCGGCCCATCCGAGGTGAATCACTGCCATCGGGGTTATCTTGCGAGTCGGCCCGCCGGCGGCGAGTGGTTTCGACCGCCGGGAATAAATCCGCCGCGCCGCGCGTCGTTACTGATAGACCGGCCACGCGGCCGCGTTCCCAACAACTACAACCGAGGTTCGTCATGTACGGCATCCTGGCCGACGGGATGGTGGCCGCGCACGTCGCCTACGTCGCGTTCGTCGTCCTGGGGCAACTCGCGATCATCGTCGGCGCGGGCCTGAAGTGGGAATGGGTCCGCAACCCGTGGTTCCGCGGCCCGCACCTGCTCGCCATCGCGATCGTCGTCCTCGAAGAGTTCATGGGCTGGCGCTGCCCGCTGACGACGTGGGAGGAACAACTGCGATTGCTCGCGGGCCAATCCATCGGGGGCGGCACGTTCATGGGCCGGTTGCTGCACGACCTGCTGTTCATCGACGACGTGTGGCCGGAGAAGGCGATCCAGGTGCTGCACGTCAGCTTCGGCGTGCTGGTGGCCCAGTCGCTCATCATGTGCCCGCCGCGGTTCCGCAAGGCTGATCGCTCGCCGCAGACGCCCGACGGCTCTTCCTCTTGACACGAAATGACGAACTATCGGACCATCACGCGGATTCCCGGCAAGGAGCACCGTCGTGCTGGTCCGTTCCGCCGTCGCCGCGTTCGACCTCGTTCCCGGCCCCGGTCTGTCGCCGGGGATGTCGCCGCACGAGTGGCATGCTTCGGAACATCTCGTCGAGTTTGAAGCGGAAGTGGACCTGTCGCCCGGTTGGTATCGGCTGCGGCTCGCGGTGTCGAACGCCGGCCGGCACGCGGTGCGGAAGCGGGCGGAGCTGTTCGCCGACGGCGAGCGGGTCGAAGCGTTCGAGTGGAACCGCAACCTGCGGGAAGACCTGCTCGTCCGGCTGCCGCACGAGACGAGACGACTCCGACTCACGTTCCGACACGTCGAAGGCACATTCACGCTGGATCGCTTCGAGCTGAATCGCACGTCGAAGGCCCGGACGGTGGCGCGGGCGGTGCGGCTGAAGTTGAAGCTGCTGCAATCCTACAACTGCTTCTGGCCGGTCGTGTCCCGCGGCGGGAAGCTGCTCCGCCAGGGCCGGTTCACGGAGTTCGGCCGCAAGCTGCTCCGCGGCATCCCGGACAGCCGGACGATGCGGATCGAGGTGAAGCGGGCGGCGGAAGTCTCCGCGATGTGGTGGCGGCGGCGGGCGCTGTCGGCCGACGAGGTCGCGAAGCTGAAACGCGAAGCGGACGCGATGGCGCACCCGTCGCCGATCGCGGTGCTGATCCCGGCCGACGCGACGCGGGCCGACCACGCCCGGCAGGCCGTTCTCAGCGTCCTGCGGCAGGTCTACCCGCACTGGGAACTCGTCGTCGCGTGGCCGACCGGCGATGTTTCGCCGACGTTGGTGTCGGTCGCGAAGTGGGATTCCCGCGTGCGGATCGTGGGCGGGGACACCGGGCTGTCGGACGCTGTGGCGAAGGCGCTGAACTCGCTCGAATCGGACCGCGTGATCGTGCTGCCGCCGGACTGGGAGTTGAGTGAGCATGCGTTGCTCCGCTTCGCCCAGGCGACCGCCGACGCGGTGACGTGCCCGGTTCCGGGGGCGGCCAACGCCGCCGTGCTGCCGCGCGACGTGCTCGTGAAACATCTCGCCTCGCTCGACGCGACTACGACCGTCGGCGTCACGCGGTGGGCCGCCGCGCTCGTCCCGGACGGCCTGCCGACGCTCCCCGATCCGCTCGTCTTCCCGCTCGACAGCGGCCAGGCCACGCCTCTGACAAAGCGGTCCGCGACGCCAACCCACTCGCTGGTCCTCGCCGCCGACGTGCGGGGCCTCAGCGGGTGGGACCACGTCGCGTTCGCGATACTGAAGGGCCTGGGGTCCGCCGGCGCGCGGCTTTACCAACACCAGGCGGCCCAGGTGTACGCCGACCTGCTGCCGCCGGACCTGCGGCCGACGAAGGGGCAACGCACGACCGAGCCGCAGTTGGCGATCGCGCCGCCGTTCCTGCTGAAACGATTCAATATCGACGAGCGGTCCGCCGCGTACACGATGTGGGAGGCCGACCGCATCGACCCGGCGCACGCCGCGGTGTTGAATCGGGCGCGGGTCGTGATCGTGCCGAGCGAGTGGGGCGCGGAATGCTTCCGCACCAGCGGCGTGACCGCACCGATCGAGGTCGTGCCGCTAGGGTACGATCCGCTGGTGTTCCACCCGTCACACGCCGAAAACCCGACCTGTACCTTCGGCACGGCCGGGGCGCTCAGCGCCGGCGGCCTTCGCAAGAACGTCCGCCGCGTCGTCGAGTTGTTCCGCGCCGCGTTCCCGACGGAACCCGATGTCCGGCTGCGGGTGAAGATCACGCCGAACTGCCCACCGTTCGAGATCGACGCCGACCCGCGGATCGAAGTCGTCCGCGCCGCCCTGCCCTACCCCGACCTCGCGCGGTGGAACCGGTCGCTGACCGCCTACGTGAACGCCTCGTTCGCCGAGGGGTTCGGGTTCCACCTGCTCGAAGCGATGGCCTGCGGCGTGCCGCTCGTCTCCGCGCACTACAGCGGCCTGACGCAGTTCTTCGACGAGTCCGTCGGCTACGTCGTGCCGCACAAGCTGATCGACGCGAACAACGACATCTACCACGGCCGCTGGGCCGACCCGGACGACGGCGCGATGATCGCGCAGATGCGCCGCATCCACCGCGACCGGGCGGAGGCCGCGCGCCTCGGCGAAGCCGCCGCGGCGCGGGCACGGTGCTTCACCTGGCGCGACACCGGTCGGAAGCTGCTCGACGTGTTGACGAAGTACGACCTCCTGGAACCGGCCCGATGACCGTCGCGATTCTCACCCCGGTCCTGAACGACGGCGACGCCGTCGGGAACGACATCCTCGGCATGGCCGCCGCCCTCCGCGCCGCCGGGCAGAACGTGGCGTTCTTCGCCGAGAAGGCCCGCGTGAACGAGGACGTGTTGCCGCTGGATGAACTGGACGCATTCCTTTCTGACGACCGGAACACCGCGATCTACCATCATTCGATCCAGTGCGACGCGGCCGTGCGACTCGTCGAGAAGTACCGCGACCGCGCGGCCGTAAAGTTCCACAACGTCACGCCCGCTCGGTTCTTCGCGGCCGTGAACCCGGACGCGGTCCGTGGCTCCGAGGTCGGCCGACATCAGACTGTGCGGCTCGCGAAGGCCGGCGTGCCGTTCTGGGTCGATTCGGACTTTAACGGCCGCGACTTGCAGCAGGACGTGCCGACGCTCCGATACGAGGAGTTGCCGCCGTTCCACCAAGCCGAGAAGCTGGCCGACCTGTCGCCGGACGCGGACCAACTCGCCGGCCTCGACGACTGGGCGACGACGCTGCTCTGCGTCGGCCGCGTGGCCCCGAACAAGAACCTCGAACTCGCCGTCAAGACGCTGGCCGACGTGCGGCAACGCGACCCGGCGGCGCGGCTGATCGTCGCCGGCGAGCACGTCTTCCCGACGTACTCGAACCGCGTGCTGGATCGCGCGAAGGAACTCGGCGTCGAGGACGGGTTGATCGTCACCGGCCGCGTGACGGCGGCGCAGTTGAAGGCGCTCTACCTCTCCGCCGACGTGCTCCTCGTCACGAGCGACCACGAAGGCTTCTGCGTGCCGCTGGTCGAAGCGATGTTGCTCGGCGTGCCCGTGGTCGCCGTGCCGCGGACGGCCGTGCCGGACACCGGCGGCGACGCCGCCCGGTACGCGGACGACGCCCCGTCGCTGGCGCGGGCGGCGACGGAAATGATCGGCGAGGGTCGCGTTCGAGAGCGTCACCTTCTCGCCGGCCGCCGCCGGTATCGCGAGCGGTTCTCGACCGCCGCGATTGCCGCGCGGTTCCTCGATCTGTTCAGCGCGAATCTGTGTCCGGCGGCGTGCGTATCATGAGGAATCCTTCCGAGGGTTCCGCATGACGAAGGTTCACCACATCAACGGCGGCACGCTGCACGCGCCGCCGAACCCGAAGGCCGCGTGCCACTGCCTCCTGCTCGAGGACGCGGCCGGCCTCGCGCTCGTGGACGCCGGCATCGGCCTGCTCGACGTGCGCGACCCGGTCGGCCGCATCGGGCAAGAGATTATCGACATCGGCGGTTTCCAGTTCGACGAGCGCGAGACGGTCGTGCGGCAGATCGAGAAGCTGGGTTTCTCGGCCGACGACGTGAAGCACGTCCTGCTCACGCACGCCGACCCGGACCACGCCGGTGGCCTCGCCGACTTCCCGCACGCGGCGGTTCACGTCGCCAGGGAGGAACTCGCGGCCGTGAACGACGGGCACTTCCGTTACCGTCCGCCGCAGTTCGCGCACGGGCCGCGGTGGGTTCCGCACGCGGCAACCACCCGCGACTGGTTCGGCCTCGAAGTGCGGCCCGTGCCGCTCGGGTTCGCGTCCGAGGTGCTACTCGTGCCGCTGTTCGGCCACACCCGCGGGCACTGCGGCGTCGCGATTCAACAACAAGGGGACCGCTGGATACTGCACGTCGGCGATGCCTATTACTTGCGCGTCGAACTGGAGACGGACGAGCACCCGGTGTCCGCGCTCGCCGCGGCGCGGGCCGAGGACGACGTGCACCGGCGGGCGAATTTAGACCGGTTGCGCGGCCTGTCGCTGGACCACGGTTTTCAGGTCACGATGTTCGGATACCACGACTTCGGGGAGTTTCCGACCGGGTGAAATCATACCTCGCCCAAATTTTCCATTTTTCGCAACATTCAGACTCGCATCCCATCGTGGGGTCGGGTACGCTCTTTTTTAGTGGACCGCGTGGCTCAGGCCCGTGGCTTGCACTACCCTCTCCCATCCCCACGTTTCGCCCTTCGCCCTGTATTCCTTACCGGGAGTCGAACCATGATGACAGCCCGCGAAATGGCCAACCGGGTCCGCGAGTGCCGCCAGTCGGCGTGGGACGGGACGGATTCGACCGCCATGCTGACCCGCGACCGGCTGGACGCCGACGACCTGCGGACCGTCCGCCGGGTGGTGGCGGAAGCTGGGTACGAGGGGGAAGAGGTCGAGCCGAAGGTCCGCCGCGTGTCGTCGCTGGTGCTCGGCCAGGTCGCGGCACTTTCGGACAACATGCCCGCGGACGGGGCGGATTGAAAAGAAACACTGGACCGGCAGTTTCTACACGTCTTCGGGGGAAAATCTACCAACGCAAACGGGCGGGCCGTTGGAACGGCCCGCCCGTTTTTCGTTTATGCGGAAGAGAGGACTTGAACCTCCACTCCCTTGCGGGAACCAGAACCTGAATCTGGCGCGTCTGCCAGTTCCGCCACTTCCGCTCGCGTTGCATCGCAACTCGTGAACTCTGATAATAGGATGCCAAGCACACTCGTCAAGGGTGCTTCTCCTCCGGTCAGGTTCCCCGCATGCGACTCCCCATTCTACCCGTCGTCGGCCTCGTCATCGTCGGCGTCGCGGTCCTCGTCGGCGGCGACGCGGCCCCGGCCCGCAAGCCGTGGACCACGTCCCGCGTCGTCGGCAGCCCGGAGCCGCCGCCCGCGTTCAAAGCCGCCGTCGCGTTCCCGAAGCTGAAGTTCAACCACCCCGTCCTGATGGCGCGGATGCCCGGCAGCAACCGGCTGTTCGTCGCGGAGCAGCACGGCAAGGTCTTCTCGTTCGAGAACAAGCCGGACGCGGCGGCGGAGCTGTGCCACGACTTCGCGAAGCACCCGAAGCTCTCGCTCACGAAGGACGCCAAGCGGTTCGACGCCGTGTACGGCCTCGCGTTCGACCCGAAGTTCCAGGCGAACCGGTTCTGCTACGTCTGCTACACGGTGGCGGCTGACAAGCCGAACCTGGACGACGGCAGCCGCGTCTCGCGGTTCAAAATGAAGGACACCACGCCGCCGACGCTGGATGTCGCGAGCGAGGAAGTCGTCATCACGTTCCCGCAGGGCGGGCACAACGGCGGCGACCTGCACTTCGGATCGGAGGGCTACCTCTACATCACCACCGGCGACGCGACCGACCCGAACCCGCCGGACGGCAAGTTCAAGACCGGGCAGGACTGCTCGGACCTGCTCGCGTCCGTCCTGCGGATCGACGTCCACAACAAGGACGCCGGGCGGAACTACGCGATCCCGAAGGACAACCCGTTCGTCGGGCTGACGCACAACGGCAAGCCGGTGCGGGGGGAAGTCTGGGCCTACGGCTTTCGCAACCCGTGGCGGATGAGCTTCGACCGCACGACCGGCGACCTGTGGCTCGGCGACGTGGGGTGGGAGTCGTGGGAGATGGTCCACAAGATCGAGAAGGGCGGCAACTACGGCTGGAGCGTCATGGAGGCCGGGCAGGCCGTGAACACGACGCTGAAGCTCGGCCCGACGCCGATCCGCCCGCCGGCGATCGAGCTGTCGCACAGCATCGCCGCGAGCGTCACCGGCGGGTACGTCTACCGCGGCAAGAAGTTCCCGGAACTGGTCGGCAAGTACGTCTTCGGCGACTGGATGACCCGCCGCATCTGGGCGGCGACGTTCAACGAGACCGAGCTGAAGACGATGGAAGAAATCACCGCGCCGGCGGTGCGGATCATCGCGTTCGGCGAGGACCACGACGGCGAGCAGTACCTGCTCGACTACGACGCCGGGACGGTCCACACGTTCGCCCGCAACGACGCCGCGGCCCTCGACCCGGCGAAGTTCCCCCGCACGCTCTCGGCGACCGGCCTCTTCAAGGACGCGCAGGCGCACGCCCCGGCCGACGGCGTGTATTCCTTCGACATCAACGCGAAGCAGTGGCAGGACTACGCGACTTCCGAGTACCTCGTCGCGCTGCCGGGCACGTCGGCGGCGACCGATTACGCGAACAAGAAGCACCTCGCCAACGACGTGACGTGGAACCCGATCCACGTCCATCTGCCGAAGGACGGCGTTCTGGTGAAGACGATCTCGCTCGAAATGGAGCGCGGCAACCCGGCATCGCGGCGGCGAATCGAGACGCAGCTGCTGCACTTCGACGGCGACGCGATCCAGGGTTACACCTACGCCTGGCGGGACGACCAGACGGACGCCGATCTCGTCCCCGCCGACGGCGGCGAGAAGCAACTCGCGGTGAAGGACGAGCGGTTCGGCGGCGTCCGGCCGCAGACGTGGACGTTCGCCAGCCGGGTGCAGTGCGGCCAGTGCCACAACGCCTGGGCCGGGTACACACTCGCGTTCAACCGCGAACAACTCAACCGCGAGAAGGACGGCAAGAACCAACTCACGCGGCTCGGCGAACTCGGCCTGCTGAACCGCGTCGACGACAAGGAACGGCCGCTCAAGCCGTTCACGGCCGACGAGCTGAAGAAGGTGCGGAAGTACCCCGACCCCACTGACACTTCGTTGTCAGTGGCCGACCGAGCGCGGTCGTACCTGAACGCGAACTGCGGGCACTGCCACCGGTTCGGCGGCGGCGGGTCGGTCGAGTTCCACGTTAACCTCGACGCGGACGTGAAGGACAAGCACCTCTGGGACGCGAAGCCGACCCGCGGCGACTTCGGCATCCCGGACGCCCGCATCCTCGCCCCCGGCGACCCGGAGCGGAGCGTCTTGTACTACCGGATGGCGAAGTTCGGCAGCGGCCGGATGCCGCACCTCGGCAGCGAGTTCCCGGACGAGGACGGTCTGCGGCTCGTCCGCGACTGGATCGCGTCGCTGAAGCCGGGCGCGGCCGAGCCGGCGGACGTGACGGCGGTGGAGAAAGGCAAGCTGGCGGAGCAACTGACCCGCTGCGGGACGGCGATGCGGCTGGCCCGGTCCGTCGGCCGAGGGGCGTTGCCGCCGGACGCGCTGAAGGCGCTCCGCGAGGAGGTGGCGAAGCCGTCGTGCGCGACCGTCTCCCGCGACCTGCTCGCCGGGTACTTCCCGGACCCGTCGAAGGTCCGCACCCTGGGCAACGCCCCGCGGCCGCGGGCGATCCTGGGTTTGACCGGCGACGCGGAGAGCGGCAAGAAGCTGTTCTTCGCGGAGCGGTCGCGGTGCGCGACGTGCCACAAGGTCGACGGCCAGGGCCAGGAGGTCGGCCCCGATCTGTCGCAGATCGCGAAGACCCGCACGCGGGAGCAGTTGCTCGAAAGCCTCCTCGACCCGTCGCGGCGGATCGAGCCGCAGTACCAGTCGTACCTGCTGCGGACGCACTCCGGGCAGGCGCTGACCGGCCTCGTGGTGAAGCGGGACGCTCAGGGGGTGGTGCTGAAGGACGCGCAGAACAAGGTGGCGACGGTGGCGGCCGACGACGTGGAATCGCTGGACGCATCGCGGACGTCGATCATGCCGGAGGGCCTGTTGCGGGACTTCACACCGCAGGAGGCGGCGGACTTGTTGGCTTATCTCGCGGCGCGGAAGTGAGGGGCACGTTTGACATATAGCGGTGGGCTTGCCCACCGTGCGGATTCGAGTCTTCGAGAACCCGCACCACCTGCCTCCCGCGGGCACGCTCCTCACTCTACAACCACGTCCCCGCGGGCGTGCCGGCCTTCCTCCCGCGGGAACGTTCCTCCGACCGCGTGTAGTTCCCCGCGGGAGGCAGCGTGGTGCGGCCGTCGAAGACTCCGGCCGCACGGTGGGCAAGCCCACCGCTATATGACCGAACCCGTCCGCTGCTGCCGTATATCATTCCCGTATTCCCGAACACGGAGCGGCAGGACATGGGCGAGCGGTACATCTTCACCATCGACAAGCTGACCAAGCACTACGGCAAGCGCGAAGTCCTCAAAGACATCCAACTCGCCTTCTACCCCGGCGCGAAGATCGGCGTCATCGGCTCCAACGGGTCCGGCAAGTCCACCCTGCTCCGCATCATGGCCCTCGAAGACAAGGACTTCATGGGCGAGGCCCGGCCGGAGAACGGGCTGACCATCGGGTACGTCCCGCAAGAGCCGATGCTCACGCCGGGGAAGACGGTGCTGGAGAACGTCGAGGAGGCCGTCAGCCCGATCCGCGACCTGATCAAGCAGTACGAGGCCGTGGCCGAGAAGTTCGCCGACCCGGACGCCGACTTCGAGAAGCTGTCGAACCAGATGGAGCGGTTGCAATCGCAGATCGACACGGCCGACGCGCACAACATCGACCGCAAGGTCGAGATGGCCATGGCCGCGATGCAGCTGCCGCCGCCGGACGCGGGCGTCGAGCACCTGTCCGGCGGCGAGCGGCGGCGGGTGTTCCTCTGCAAAATGCTCCTCCAGAACTTCGACCTGCTGCTGCTCGACGAGCCGACGAACCACCTGGACGCCGAGAGCGTCGAGTGGCTGGAGCACTTCCTGAAGGACTACACCGGGGCCGTCGTGGCGATCACGCACGACCGGTACTTCCTGGACAACGTCGCGCAGTACATCCTCGAACTCGACCGCGGCCGGGGCTACCCGTTCGTCGGCAACTACACGGCCTGGATGGAGAAGAAGAAGCGGCGGCTGGAACTGGAAGAGAAGTCGGTGACGGCCCGGCAGAAGCAGCTCGAGCGCGAACTCGAGTGGGCGCGGATGGCCCCGCGGGCGCGGATGGGCAAGAACAAGGCCCGCCTCGCGGCCATCGACCGGCTGCAAGCGCAGGAAGTCGAGGACCGGGAGGAAGACCTGGTGATTCAAATCCCGCCCGGCCCGCCGCTCGGCGACCTGGTCGTGCGGGCCGAGGGGGTGAAGAAGTCGTTCGGCGACAAGCTGTTGTTCGACGACCTGACGTTCAACCTGCCGAAGGGCGGGATCGTCGGCATCATCGGGCCGAACGGTGCCGGGAAGACGACGTTGTTCAAGATGATCGTCGGCCAGGAGACGCCGGACGGCGGGAAGCTGACCGTCGGCCCGACGGTGAAACCGGCGCACGTCGATCAGAACCGGGACGCGCTGAACCCGACGGCCACGATCTTCGAGGAGATCACCGGCGGCACGGACTACATCATGCTCGGCAAGCAGCGGGTGGCGAGCCGCGGGTACTGCGCCCGGTTCAACTTCACCGGGCCGGACCAGCAGAAGATCGTCGGCAACTGCTCCGGCGGGGAGCGGAACCGCATCCACCTGGCGAAGCTGCTCCGCAGCGGCGGCAACCTGCTGCTGCTCGACGAGCCGACGAACGACCTGGACGTGGACACGCTGCGTGCGCTGGAGGAGTCGCTGTTGAACTTCGGCGGCTGCGCGGTGGTCATCAGCCACGACCGGTGGTTCCTGGACCGCGTGGCGACGCACATCCTGGCCTTCGAGGGCGACAGCAAGGTCGTCTGGTGCGAGGGGAACTTCCAGGTGTACGAGGAACAGCGGCACGCGCGATTGGGCGCGGAGGCGGACGTGCCGAAGCGGATGAAGTATCGGAAGTTGCAGTAGAGGTGAGGCGCTGCCCACGGACGTTCGTCCGTGGGCTTTCAGCCCAAGATTAGCCGACCCACTTCCCGTCCACGATGTCGAACTTCACCAGTTCCACGGGCGTGAACCAGAGGCCGACTTCCAGCGCCGCGTTTTCGGGGCTATCGCTGCCGTGGACGAGGTTGTTCTGCACGCTCAGCGCGTAGTCGCCGCGGATCGTGCCGGGCGGGGCCTTTGCGCCGTCCGTCATGCCCATCAGGCTCCGGCCGACCGCGACCGCCTCCCGGCCCTCCCAGACCATCGCCACCGTCGGGCCGCTCGTCAGGAACGTCAGCAGCGACTCGTAGAACGGCTTGCCCTTGTGGACGGCGTAGTGCTTCTCGGCTAGTTCCCGCGGGGCCTGGATCAGCTTCAGCCCCGCCAGCCGGAGGCCCTTCCGCTCGAACCGGGAGAGCAATTCGCCGACGAGTCGCCGCTGCACGGCGTCCGGCTTCAACAGGATGAGGGTTTGCTGCGACATGGCGGAGCCTCGGGGTGGGTCGATGGGAGTATCGTGCGACCCGGCCGGCAGTTCGGCTACCCAACGGGGCGTCGGAAATGCTAGTTTCTCGCGGAATACCCGTGCCTCAAAGTGGACCCATGACTCCGCGATTCCCGTACTGGATCGTCCTCGGCGCGCTCGTGCTGGCGGCCGGGTACGTGCCGACGCTGACGACGCCGTTCGACTTCATCGACGACGGCAACCTCGTCTACCCCGCCCCGCCGGGGACGACGCCCGCTGGGCACGTCGCGCTGTGGTGGCAGAAGGTGTACGCGAACTACGACCACCTCGGCCCGTTCCGCCCGGTGCTCTGGGCGCACTGGGAGCTGTTCGCGAACGCCACCGGCGGCGACCCGCTCGCGTGGCGGGCGGTCCGGTTCGCGTGGTGCGGCCTCGCGGCCGGGATGCTGCTCTGGCTGTTCCGCGAGCTGAAAGTGCATCCGGTGGCGGCCTTACTGACCGGCGCGGCGGCGATGTGGAACCCGTACCGGAACGAAATCTGGACGAGCCTGACGCTGGCGGAAGGCGTGGCGATGCCCTACGCCCTGCTCGCGCTGGTGGCCGCGCGGAAGGCGGCACTCGCGCGGCGGCCGTGGGTTTGGGACGTGGTCTCCGTCCTCTGCGTGGTCGCGGCGCTCGGGTGCAAGAACACCTACGTCGCGCTAATCCCCGCGCAGGTGGCGCTACGAATGTTCCCAGAAGGGCTATCATGGCGCGACGGCTGTCGAGCCCACGGCCGACGGGCGCTGTTGCTCGCGCTGACGCTCGTTCTGCCGGTGGCGCACTTCGTCTACTTCAAGCTGCACTGGCATCCGGGGCAGTACGAGACGCATGGCCCGTCGGTCGCGCAGCTCGGCCGCATTCTGAACAGCTTGAAGGGCGCGATCGGGCTGGACTTCCTGGGCGTGGGGCTGGCCCTCGTACTCGCCGTGGTGTGGAAGAGGGCGGAAAGCCCAGGCACGGCCGTGCCTGGGCTTTCCGCCCTTCTGCTCCTCCTCGCCGGGGTCGTCGTTTACCTGCCGATGGACATGATCTCCGGTCGGTACACAATGCCCGCCGTGTGGGGCCTCGACATCCTCATCGCGCTCTTGCTCACGCGGTTCATCGCGACCCCCATCGGCCGGTGGAAGAAGCTCGCGTGGGTCGGCGTTTGGGTCGGCGTGCTGCTCGTCGCCGTCGCGAACACGGTCCGGCAGGAGAAGTTCGCCGCCCGCGCCCGGATGCTCTGGGACGTGGTAGCGTACCTTGAGCAACACGCCCCGCCGGACGCCGCCGTCGCATGGGTGGCCGGCGACACCGCCGCGGGGGAGTTGAACGCGGAGGAAGGCATCCATGTCCGCTGGCACCTGCTCAACCGCGGCCGGCCGGACATTCAGATCGGCTTGCTGGACAAGGACGGGAAGCGAATCGAGCGCGTCGAGCTGCCGCCGCTGACGGCCGAGCCGACGTTCCGCATCTGGGGCACGCCGAGCGGCGCGGCCGGGTGGGTCGAGGACCAGACGTTCCGCGAGCCGTACCAGATCGGCCGGAAGTTCTTCGAGAGCCGCGTCGGGCGAAAGTAACCCGTCACGGAATCGCCGCGATCATCGCGGCCATCTTCTCGCGGGCGACCGACCTCGCCTTTTCCGCCGTCGCCCGCGCCGCCGGTAAGTCCTTGCCGACCATTACCAGTCGCTCGGCGACCTGCTGACCGGTGGTGTCGTCGATCTCGAAAATCCACCGGTTCAGTCCCACGTCCCGCCACATCTGGCCCTTCCGCGTGTCGGTCGGCTGGCGGAGCAGGATTGCCGGGGTGCCGTTTGCAACAGCGATGATCGGCGAGTGCATTTCGAAGCTGGCGACGGCCGCCGCCTTCGCGTACACGCTCGCGGCCTCGGCCGTCAGCCAGTACCGGTCGAGGACGGCGACGTGCGGCTTCACGTCGGCCGGCAGCGGGTCGAACAAGAACGGCCGCAGGCGGACGACCGCGTAGGTCATCTCCGGCACGAGGAACACCTTCCGCTTCGTCTCGCGGACCCACGCGACGATGCCGTCCCGCAGCTTCGCGTGATCCCGTTCGGCGAACGCCTCGTTGACCGCGCTCCGTTCCGGGTTCGGCTTCGTCCGCTCCGGGTGAATTTCCCAGTACGGCGTCCACCGCAGCCGCGGCACGGCGCACAGGAACTGGCCGGGTTCCAGGCCGTGCTGCTTGAGCAACTTGTCGGCCGCGGCGTCGTCCCGGAGGTCGAGGGCGAACGTCGCGTCCGGGCCGAAGCCCATCGTCGGGCCGGTGATGCCGGACTTCTTGAGCGCGGCGAGCGAGTCGGTGTCGCGGGTGAACACGAACTTCGCGGCCGAAAGCAACTCGCGGTGCGTCTTGATCTCGGCGTCGGTGAGCGTGACGCCGCCGAACCCGAACGGCTTGCCGGCCTTGTGCGCGAGCGCCGCCTCCTTCACGCCGACCAGGCCGGGGCCGGACCCGTGCAGGAAGAAGTCGCACGCCGCCAGCGCCGCCTCCTGGTCCGGCTTAGCCTTCGCGATCCGCAGCTTCGGGAACCGGGCCGTGAGCAGTTTCTCCACCGCGGCATCGAGGTTGTTCGGCCAGAGGGTGACTTCGTCGTTCGGCCGGTGCTTCTCCAACAGCGCCAGCATCCCCGGCGTGTGGGCGATGTCGCCGATGTTGACCGTTTGCCATGAGGAGCGCAGGAGAACCTTCCGCGGCTTTTTCTCGTCGGCCGTTGCCCGCACACCGAGGAGGCCGGTCGCGAGTGCGGAAGCGAGGAGTTGCCGCCGGTTGACGACCGGTTCGCGTGGGGTTTCAAACATCGGGGCCTACCGGTGGAAGGGGGTGCGGTGCGACGTGATTGTCGGAGATCGGGACGGGCTGTCAAGTCACTCCCACGTCGGCAGCAGCCCGACCAGTTGCCGATACGCCGGCCGCGCCCAACCCGGCAGCAACCGGGCGAAACTCGCGCGGCGGGTTTCGCCGACGTAAACGTGGTCGGATGACTCGATCACCACGTTCGTCGTCGGGTCGCCGTCGAGCAGCACGGCCTCGACATCGACGTGGAAAATCTTCGGCGGCGCGTCGGCCGCGACGTTCGGCCGGACGACGTACACGTCGTTCAGCTTCGCCTCCCGCGGGTGGATCGCACCGGCCGTTTGCAGGAAGTCGAGCACCGGCGTCGGCCCGGTGTACGTCACCGCCCGAATCCGCTTGTTGTCCGGCCCGGTGACGAACACCCGCCCGGACCGCGGCACGGCGACCATGACCAGCACGCCGTTCGCCGAGTGGCCGACCGCCTCCGCGACGGCCGCCCGCGCCTCCGTCGTCGTGAGGCCCTGCACGGGGACCGTGCCCGCGTCGCCGAGCGGCACGCACCCATCGACATCGACGGCCGCGACGCAGTCCCACTCCGGCCGGTCGGCGAACGTCACCTCCAGCACGTCCGGGCAGCCGATGCGGTACGCGGCCAGGTCCGGCGGCGCGGGGGCCGGCAGCGGCGGCGTCTGCCGCACGGCCTTCAGGTCCGCGCAGCCGACGCCCGCGAGCAGAACGAGGAACGGGACGCAACGGGTCACATCGGAGGTATCGGCCGGCGGCGCGGGAAACTTTAGCGGACGTGCGGATTATTTCGATGCGGCAAGCTGGCGGATGGCCGCCGGGTACGCCTCGCACTCGGCCGCGAACACGCGCTTCGCCAGCCCCTCGGGCGTGTCGCCCGGCAGCACCGGGACTTCTCGTTGGAGCACGATCGGCCCCGTGTCGTAAGTGTCGTCCGCGAAGTGGACGGTGCAGCCGGTGACCGCCGCCCCGGCGGCGAGGACCGCCTCGTGGACGCGGCGGCCGTACATCCCCTTGCCGCCGAACGCCGGCAAGAGCGAAGGGTGGATGTTGATGACCATGCGATGGAAGTCCGGCGGGATCCGCAGCAGGTGCAGCCACCCGCCGAGGCAGACGAGGTCCGGGGCGAACGGCCGCACGGCGGCGAACACGCGGGCCGAGAACGTCTCCCGCGGCTTCGGCTCCACGACCGCCACCGGCACGCCGGCGGCCTTCGCCCGCTCGACGCCGAGCACGTCGCCGCGGCTGGCGACGACGCCGACGACCTCGGCGGCCAGCCGGCCGTCGCCGGTCCGGTCGAGCAGATTTTGGAGCGTGGTCCCGGACCCGCTAATGAGTACGACCAATCGCACGGTAAGGTTCCGAGAGGGGGCGCGGCTCGCATCGAACAGGATACGAACTCGGCTCATCGGAGGTGCGACCGAACCCGTCGCGGCGGTCGGCCCCTCACTTCTACAATGTGGGTACACACGATCGGGGGCATTCATGGCGGCGCGGGTGGTGTTGGCGATGAGCGGCGGGGTGGACAGTTCCGCGTCGGCGGTCCTGCTCAAGCGGCAGGGGTACGACGTGATCGGCTTGTTCATGCGGACCGGCACGCACACGGAGGAGCCGGACCACCGCCGGGACAACAAGAAGGGCTGCTGCTCGGCCATCGACGCCGGGGACGCCCGCCGCGTCGCCGACCGGCTGGACATCCCGTTCTACGCCCTGGACTTTGAACATGAATTCAACCAGATCATCGACTACTTCGCGGACGAGTACCTGAAGGGGCGGACGCCGAACCCGTGCGTCGTGTGCAACAACTGGCTGAAGTTCGGCCAGCTCTGGCAGTTCGGCAAGCAGCTCGGCGCGGACTTCATCGCCACCGGACACTACGCGCAGGTGCTGACGGGCGCGGACGGCCGCAACGAGCTGCACAAGGGCGTCGATCCGGACAAGGACCAGAGCTACGTCCTGCACGGCATCAAGCGGGAGGTGCTGGACCACCTCATCTTCCCGGTCGGCGGGTACTTGAAGCCGCAGATTCGGGAGATAGCGGCGGAAGCCGGGTTACAGGGCGTGGCGGCGAAGCCGGACAGCGTGGAGATTTGCTTCGTGCCGAGCGGCAACCACGTCGATGTCGTGCGGAAGCGGCGGCCGGCGGCACAGACGGCCGGCGTGATCGTGGAGTCGAACGGGAACGTGTTAGGCGAGCACGACGGCATCGACCGGTTCACCGTCGGCCAGCGGAAGGGCCTGGGCGTCGGCGGCGGCGGGAAGAAGCGGTTCGTGCTGGAGATCGTGCCGGACACGAACACCGTCGTCGTCGGGGAGGAGTCGGAGTTGTTGGCGGACGGGTTGGCGGCGTCGCGGATCAACTGGTTGATCGACCCGCCGGCGGAGCCGCTAGCGGTGACGGCGAAGATTCGCTACCGGCATCCGGGCTGTGCGGCGACCGTCGTGGCGACGGCGGACGGCGGGGCGGACGTTCGCTTCGCGGACCCGCAGGCGGCGGTGACGCCGGGCCAGGCGGTGACGTTCTTCGACGGGAGCCGGGTGCTGGGTGGCGGGTGGATTGAGGCGGCCCTTCGTGACGGCTCGGTCATATAGCGGTGGGCTTGCCCACCGTGCGGTTTCGAGTCTTCGAGAAACCGCGTGGGCGTCCCTCAAACGGGGGCGTTGCTCCCGCCGCAGTTAGCTTCCCGCGGGGGTGAGGGCGTCCCTCCTACGTGGGCGTCCCTCCCATTGCAGTGAGGTTCGCGCGGGGATTATCGGCGTTCCTTCCACGGGGAACTACCAGCGATGACAGAAATGTCCCCGTGGGAGGCTCCGCGGTGCGGGTCTCGCAAAGCCTCGCCCCGCACGGTGGGCAAGCCCACCGCTATATGAAGCATCCGCTCGTGAATCGCCTCCCACGGCTGGTTCAAGTCCACCGTCGCGACGCGGACCGGGAACCCGTGCAGCACGTACCGCAAATCCAACTCGCGACCGACCGTCGGGTACAGCAACATCCCTTCGACCGTCTGTCCCGGCACGGGTCGCTGATTTTTCAGGTACGCGAACAGTTGGTAGAGATTCGCCGCGTGAACGCTCTCCGCGTCGAACCGCGAACTTAGCGTGGCGCGGTAGAACTTCGCGTCGATCACCAGCTTCCGCGTCGGCGACGCCAGCGACACGTCCGTCCGCAGCTCCGGCAGCAGCGCCACGTCGTCCGCCGACCCTTCGACCTCCCGCCACGCGAACCGCTCGCCGGTCACGCGGGGGAAGATCGTCTGCTCGCGGCGGTAGAAGTTGCGGACGAACCGCTCGAACACGTTCGCCATCTGCCGGTCGTCCAAGGTGAAGTCCGCGAACGCCACCGCACCCGGCCGCGGGTCCGGCAGTCGGTTCTCGAACAGCAGTCGGCAGACGTGCAGGAGGACGCCGTAGTGCTCCGTATTTCGGCCCAGCCGCACGGCCGCGAACGCACCCGGCGAGAGTTCCACGTCCGGCACGTCGGCGAACCGGCCGGCCAGCGCGTGACAGCGGGCCGCGCGGTCGCGGTTCACGTCCGTACACTTCACCAAGCTACGGAGCGTCGCCTTCAGAACGCGGTTCGGCGGCGTGTCGTGCGTCGGGTCGTCGGCCCGACAGACGGCCACGCCGGGCCGGTTCCGCCGTAGCGTGGCCGTCACGTCGAGCCTTCCGCGCGGCCGCGACGTTTCTTCCTCGACCGTCGTGTACCCGCGGTCCAGGCCGCGCTTCAACAATCGTTCGGTCCCGTGGGCCAGCACCGCCGCGAAGAAGTCCGGCTGCCGCTTGAAGGGAATCGCCGTCGCGCGGACCGCGCCCCGGCCGGCCGGCACGTCCCAGGCGTAAGAGAGCAGGTAGTACAGGTTCGCGACCGGGATCATGACAAGAGCTTCTCGACCTCCGCGTCGGCCCGGTCCGGGTCGTCGAACCAATACTCGCGGAGCAGCGGCGCGACCTCCGTTTCGATGACGGCCCGATACCAGCCCTCGTCCGGCGTCTCGCCCGGCCGCGGGCAGAAGAAGCTATGCCCGACCTCGAAGCCGGGGCCGAGCGCCGTCCGCTCGTTGCGGATCGCCCCGTTCAGCCGGGTCATCTTCGCGATAATTCGGTCGATCAGTTCCGGCCCCGCGCCCCGGCAGGCCAGCAACGCCGGAAACCCCGGCGCGTCGAACGCCGGCCGCAGGTCGAGGAACGCGAACCGCCGCCGCAGGGCGTAATCGACCAGCGCCAGCGACCGGTCGGCCGTGTTCATCAACCCCAACACGAACAGGTTGTCCGGCACGAAAAACGTATCGGTCAGGCTCCGGGCGTAGGTCAACGGGATCGCGAACCGCGGCCCGCGGCGGTCGGCTTCCAGCAGCGAGAAGAGTTCGCCGAACACCTTGCTCAGGTTCGCCCGGTTGATCTCGTCGATGACGAACAGGTACGGCCGGTCCGGGTCGTCGGCGGCCCGGCGGGCGAACGTCAGGAACGGGCCGTCGCGGATCCGAAATCCGCCCCCGTCGTCCGGCCGTAGACCCTGGACGAAGTCCTCGTAGGCGTAGGCCGGGTGGAACTGCACCCACGCCGCGCGGCCGGCGTCGCCGCCGACGAGGTGGCTCACGACCTTCCCGGCGACGAACGACTTCCCGACGCCGGGCGGCCCCTGCAGGATCAAATTCTTCTTGCGGGCGAGGGTGCGGAGGACGTGGTCCCACCGGTCCGGGGCCAGGAAGCTGTCGTCGGCCGGCGGCGGGGACGAGTTGTCGCTCATCGGGCCAATTCTATTCCGCGCGTTCGCCCGGCCGTGAGTTTTCCGGTTGTAGGAAATGTGCGAATTCTTCACCGAGTTTTCGGGGAAAAGAGTTGCGGATTGCCGACCGCCCTTTTAGGATCACATAGGTTTCACCGACGAGAGCTAACCGGTTCGCATCGCCCGATGGTCAGCGGAAGGAATCGCCGCCTGTCCAACCATCTATTTTTTTGGTGACGGTAGCTCTAGCAACACTCGCGTCGCATTCACCAAACTCTGAGGTCGATCTCGGGAAGGAGTGCCCCGATGACCACGCTCGACACGCTTGAGCCGTCGCCCGCGCAGTTGGCCCTGGCCAACAGCTGCCAGCCGCAAATCCGGCGGCTGCAAGTCACCGAAACCGAAGACCACGTCCTCATCTCCGGGCGGGTCAAGAGCTACTACCTCAAGTCGCTCGCGCTCGAGACCGTGAAGACGGCCGCCTGCCCCCGGCCGATGGTGTTCAACGTCGAAGTCGAAGACTAATCCCCCAGCTCGTCCCCGTCCGCGTCGGGGGCGAGGCCGTACTTGCGAATCAGCTTCCGCACCGTCGCGCGGGCCAGGCCCAGCCACCGGCCCGCCGCGAGCCGGTTGCCGTCCAGTTGCCTGAGTACCTCGCCGACGAGGGCCGGCTCGACCTCGTCCAACAACCCTTGATACAACTCCGCCGGCTCGTTCCCGCCGGCGGCGGTGACCCGCTCGGCCACCCACGCCCGGATGAGCCGGGCCAACTGTTCGCGGACCGACTGCGGGCCGACGTGCGCCGTCGCGCCCGGCAGGTGGTCCGGCCGGATCGGCCCGCCGCGGCCCTCGATGGCCGCGTGTTCGACCGCGTTCCGCAGCTCCCGCACGTTCCCCGGCCAGACCCGCTTCTTCAAAGCGTCGAGCGCGTCGGCCGTCAGCGCCGAAGTCGGGGCGAACCGCTGGAGGAACGCCTCGGCCAGGACGGGGATGTCGTCCGCCCGGTCCCGCAGCGCGGGGACGTGGATCGGGTAAACGTTCAGTCGGAAGAACAGGTCGTGGCGGAACCGGCCGTCGCCGACGGCCGCGGACAGATCGACGTGCGTGGCGGAGACGACCCGCACGTCCACCGGCTGCGCCGCCGCCCCGCCGACCGGCAGCACCTCCTGCCGCTCCAGCACCCGCAGCAACTTCGCCTGGACCGGCAGCGGGATGTCCGCGATCTCGTCCAGGAACACGGTCCCGCCGTTCGCGAGTGAGATCAGCCCGTCGCGGTTGCGGTCGGCCCCGGTGAACGACCCGCGGACGTGGCCGAACAGTTCGCTCTCCACGAGGTTCGGGTTCAGCGCCGCGACGTGGACCGGCAGGAAGGGCCGGTCCCGCCGCGGGCTGTTCGCGTGGATGGCCCGCGCGACGAGTTCCTTCCCGGTCCCGCTCTCGCCGGTGACGAGGACGCACGCCTCCGTCGGGGCGACGAGCGCGATCCGCTTGAAGACGGACTGAATCGCGGGCGTGCGGCCGAGGATTTCGTCCGTCGCGGGCGCGGGGGCCGGCCGGGACCCGTTGGCGGTGGCGGCGGTGGCGGCGGCCCGCGCGGCGGCGTCGAGGGCTTGGTGCAGGTCGAACGGCTTCGCGAGGTAGTCGAACGCCCCGCCGGCGACGGCCTTCACGGCCGTGGCGAGGTTGCCGTGCGCGGTCATGACGATCACGGCCGCGGTCGGCGCGGCGGCCCGCAGTTTCTCGAGCGCCGTCAGCCCGTCCATGCCGGGCAGCCGCACGTCCAGGAAGATCACGCCCGGCTTCTGAACGGCGGCCTTCTTCAGCCCGTCCTCGGCCGTGGCCGCGACCGCGACCGGGTGGCCGGCCTTCTCGAACGCCCGCCGCAGCCCCCAGGCGATGGCCTCTTCGTCGTCGATGATGAGTACGGGGTGTGGCATGGGTGTTTAGTAGTCGTCGTCCCGCCGCCGTCGCCGCGGGCGGTCGTCGTAATCGTCGTCGTAATCGTCCTCGTCCCGGCGGCGACGCCGGGGGCGGTCGTCGTAGTCGTCGTCATCTTCCTCGTCGTCGTAATACTCATCCCGCCGGCGGCGATGCCGCCACCGGCGTTCCTCCTCGGACGGCCCGGCGAGGGCCAGCCCGATGCCGACGACCAGGAGCGTACCGCCGACGGCCAGCCCGATCTCGACGGCCTGAACCGTTGGGGCGATCTTCTCCATGAGCTGCTGCGGGTTGCCGTTCGGGTTCTTGAACCCTTCCATGAAGCCGACGACGAACCCGAACGCGAACGCCAGCGGCATCGGCAGCATGGCGAGGATGCCGAGCAGCCGCCCGGCCAGCCCCTCGACGACCCGGCTCGGGGCGAACGTCATCTTGCCCAGCGCGAGCGAGACCAGCCCGAAGATGAACAGGCCGATTTCGAGGCCGACGACGAGGATCATTGGCACTCCGCGACGAAGGGGCAACGGAGAAATCGACTACCTTCGCCGACCCGAGGAATGATAAACTATGAAGAGATTCGAGGGCTAATCGAAAATGAACCTCCCCGACTTCCTCCACCGTGACGCCCACGGCGAGTTAACGATTCGCGGCACGCGGGTCGGGCTGCATCATTTCCTGTTCGACTACAACCAGGGCGAGTCGGCGGAATCCCTCGCGGTTCAATTCCCCCACGTTTCCCTCGCGACCGTACACAAGACGATCGCGTTCTACCTCGAGAACAGAAGCGAACTCGACGACTATCTGAACCGGTACGCGGCCGACATGGCCGAGCAACGCGCAACCGGGGCGACGGTCAACCTGCGCGCGCTCCGCGAACGGCTAATTCCGCAAGGGGCGAGTGTTACTTCCGACTGACCCGTGGGCGGTAACCGATGCTCACGTTCCTCTTCGACGAGAATAGCCGCAGAAGGTTCTCGACGCGGTGCGACGGCACAACCTGCTCGGTTCGCCCTACCCCCTCGACGTGGTGGCCGGCGGTGAACCCTCGGCCCCACGGTATGGGACGCTGGATGCCGACATCTTGAAGTGGGTCGAGGCGGAGGGACGGATACTCGTCACGCGGGACATCCGCACCATGCCGACTCCCCTGGCCGACCACATCGCGGGCGGCGGGGCTGTACCGGGCATTCTCGAAGTGCGGCCGGGGACGAGCATCCCGGACATTCTCGACGCCCTTCAGTTGGTCGCCCACGCGGGCAAGGCCGAGGACTTGGCGGATCAAATCTCCTTCATCCCTTGACCGCCTCACACCGCCGCGCGGACTTCAGGGATCAAGGTCGCGTCATTTCGAGTACCGGAACCCAATCGAACGGCCGCGTCCGGCTGTCCGCCACGACCGCCTCAAGCTCTTCAAGTGCGGTTGGCGAGGGGTTGTGACCCAACGCTTTCCAAACCGCGAACGCGGCTGCGGCCGCGAGGGACGACGGGTTTGAGTCGGTCGTCATTCCGACAATCCGCGTCACATGCACGCAGGCGCTTTGCTTGGCGGCGACAGACAAGGCGAATTCGATCCCCGCCCTCGCGCCCGCTTTCCAATCGTCGTAGCCGACGGCCGGCACTTCCTCCAAATGGCCTTGTGCGATCCAACCCGACCCGGTGCATTGAAAGTGAACACTCCGATCCGGCGAGTCGAGGTCTACCACAACGGCGACTCGTCCGCCGAGAGGCACGCCGTTCTTGACCCGAAGGTAAACCCCCTCTGCCGTAGCCATCAACATGCCCCCGTGCCCACTTCACACCGCCGCCCTTCGCCCCGGTTTCGTCACCGCGATGGCTACCGGCTCGGCGCAGCCGCCGGCGGTCGGCAGCATCTTGTGCGGGCTGCACCGGTTCAGCGGGTTGAACGCCGTCCGCAGCCGCACCATGAACTTCAAGTCGTCCGCCGAGAACAACAGCGGCATGAAGTCCAGCTTCTCGACGCCGATGCCGTGCTCGCCGGTCACGCTGCCGCCGAGGTTGATGCACTCGGTCAGGATGTCCGTGCTCGCGGCCAGCACCGCCTGCACCTGCTTGGGGTCCCGCTCGTCGAACATCAGGATCGGGTGAATGTTCCCGTCCCCGGCGTGGAACACGTTGCAGATCGCGAGGCCGTACTTGTCGGCCGTGGCCGCGATGAACTTCATGATCTGCGGCAGCTTCGTCCGCGGGACGACGCCGTCCTGCGTGCAGTAGCTCGGGTAGCCGAGCCGCCCGATCGTGCCGAACGCCTGCTTGCGCGCCTTCCACAGCGCCAGCCGCTCCGCCTCCGTGTTCGCCTTCCGCACCTCGCGGGCCTTGTTCGCCAGCGCGATCCGCTCGATCCGGTCCGCCTCGTCCTGCAACCCCGCCTCCAGCCCGTCCACCTCCATGATGAGCACCGCCCCGGCGTCGAGCGGGAACCCGAACTTGAACGCCGCCTCGACGGCCTTCAGAATCGTCCGGTCGAGCAATTCCAGCGCGGCCGGGACGATGCCGCTGCCGATGATGTCGCTAATGGCGTTCGTCGCGTCGTCGATCGTCTCGAAGACGCCGAGGAGCGTGCGGTAGCCCTCCGGGTTGCGGGTGATGCGGACCCACACCTTCGACACGACGCCGAACGTCCCCTCGCTGCCGACGATCGTTCCCACGAGATCGTAGCCGGGCGAGTCCTCCGTCGGCCCGCCGACGGTGACGACCTTGCCGTCCGGCAGCACGAGTTCGACGCCGAGGATGTGGTTGACGGTGACGCCGTACTTGAGCGTGTGCGGCCCGCCGCTGTTCGTGGCGACGTTCCCGCCGATGGTACACGCCCCCTGGCTGGACGGGTCCGGGGCGTAGTGGTAGCCGTGCGGCTTGAGCGTGTTCGTGAGCCAGATGTTGACGACGCCCGGGTCCACGACGGCGTACCGGTCGCGCACGTTGACCTCGTGGATGGTCTTCATACGGGCGAGCGCGATCATGACGCCGCCGCCGACGGGGACGCACCCGCCGGCGAGGCTCGTCCCGGCCCCGCGGGCGACGAACGGCACGTCCAGCTCGTTGCACGCCTTGACGATGTCAACGATGTGCTTGGTCGTCATCGGGAAGACGACGACGTCGGGCTTCGTCTTGGCGATGGTGAACCCGTCGCACTCGTAGGTGGCGAGGTCGGCGGTGGCGGTGAGGACGTTCTCGCGGCCGACGATCTGCGTCATGCGGCCGACGAGCGCGGCGGTGTCGCGGTCCGCCGGGGCGGGGAGGGTGATGTTCATGGCGTCCATTCTAGTGGAGCGCCCGTTTCGTCGCGACACAGAGCCGGGCGCGGTACGATGGCGGCACGGGAGGGCGGAAGCGATGACGGAAGCGGAGTGGTTGGCGGCAACCGGGCCAAGCCAAATGCTGAATTGTCTTGAGGAACCCACCAGCGAACGCAAACTTCGCTTATTTGGTGTGGCGTGTTGTCGCCAGAACGATGACCTACTCCAAGACCCACGCTTGAAGAGGGCTGTTGAGATTGGCGAGAAGTACGCGGATGGCGAGGTCAACGAGCGGGATCGTAGCGCCGCAGAGGCAGCGGCGGTCGAAATCGAAGAAGAAGATTGCTACCACGAGTTTTCACATTACCTTTCATGCCCGGCTGAGGTAGTCGCCAAACAGTACACGACCTACTCCGCACACTCGGCCACAACATTAGCCGGTTGGATCATGATCGATGGGGAACCAACTCTGCTCGACACTTCTTGCGATGAATTGGCGGTGGAGCAAGCCGAGTTTTTACGTTGCATCTTCGGCAACCCGTTCTGCTCGGTCACGTTCGACCCGGCGTGGCGCACGTCCACGGCCGTCGGCATCGCGGACGCGATCTACGCCGACCGGGCGTTCGACCGGCTGCCGATCCTGGCGGACGCGCTGCAGGACGCCGGGTGCGAGGACGCCGCGATCCTCGACCACTGCCGCGGGCCGGGGCCGCACGTCCGCGGGTGCTGGGTCGTCGATCTCGTACTGGGGAAGGAGTAGCGTCGTTGGCGAGCCGTACCCCGTAAGGGGTCGGGTATGCGTCCCTCACCCGACCCCTCTATTTACTTCCCCCCGCAGCCGAGTTACTCTCGTCCTACATTCTGCTCGGGAAACACATCCGTTGGATCGCATGTCAAGAAGTGTGGACTCTGCGCGAACACGTGGCCATCGACTGACGTGTTTCTCCACGGCGGTGACGGCCACTTCTAGGAACGCACCCCTCAAACCCGCGGCCACTTTGCCCCGGTGCCGCACGACATCGGACTCCTTCTCGCGCTCACCCGTGTACCGCTCACCGCCCATGTCCCCGTCGCGCGGCCAGCCGTCCTGACCCTGTTCGGCATGAAAGCGGGGCAGGGGGGCGGGGCGGGTCTTGCTCAGACCCGGCCCGCCCCGCGTCCCGCGCGAGCCGGGGGCTACTTCCCGACGCCCTTGAGCAGCTCCTCGACCTTCTCGCGGTACTCGGCCGGGACGCTCTTCACGCCCTTGCCGTCGAAGAACTTCTTCTTGTCCTTCTCGATCTCGATCTCCACCGAGCCGGTGTCGCCGACCGTCCCCTTCAGCTCGAACTTCAGCCCGTCCTCCTCGGCTCGAATCTCGAACTTGTCGTCCTCGACCTTGATCGACTTCGACGCCGCCTTGCCCTTGTCCTTCTTCGTTTCCGTCTTCACGGCTGGCAGCGCGATGCCCTTCACCGTCTCCTTCTTGCCCTTGCGGACGATCACCACGTCGAACGTCTCGTCGCCCTTCATCCCGGCGATGACCGTCGGCAGGCCCTCGGCCGTCACGGCCTTGCCCTTCACCTCCAGCAGCACGTCGTTGGCCTTCAGCCCGGCCTTCGCGGCCGGCGACCCGTCACTGACGCTCAGCAGGATCGCCCCCTGGCCCTTCGGCAGGTCGAGCTGCTCGACGAGGATCGCCGGGACGGCCTCGATGGTCACGCCGAACCGCCCGCCCTGGGCCGGCTTCGCCGTGTAGACCTTCCCGTGCAGGTCGTGCAACTCCTTCATTTCAAACCCCTTCAACGGCAGCGCCTGCATCGGCTGGAACTGCTGCCACTGGAACTGGCCGCCCTGAAGGCCGGACAGTTGCTTCATCAGCTTGTCCATGTTCGCCTTGTACGCCGCCATCGCTTCCTTCACCGCCTCGGCCGCCTTCGGGTCGTCCTTCAGGCCGGACAGTTGCTTCTCGTATGCCTTCATCATCTCGGCCATGTTCGCCTTCACCTGGTCGAGGGCCGTGGTGTTCGGCATCGTCCACTTCCGCAGGGCGTCGGCCCGCGCGACCTCGGCGTGCTTCGCGGCGTCGCCGGCCTTCCCCGCCTTGTCCTTCGCCTCGGCCAGCTTCTTGCGGTACTCGGCGGCGCTCTTCTCCAGCGCGGCCTTCGCCTCCGGTTGGTCCTTCACGTCCTCGGCGGCCTTCGTCAGCTTTTCGAGGGCCTTCTGAAGGTGCTGCGTCTCCTCGTCCAGCGCGAGCCGCATCTTCACCACCGCCTCGGGCGGGACCGGCGGGAGCGGCACGGCCGGCGGCATGACCTTCGCGATGCCGGGGATGCCGTGCGCGACGGTCGCCGCCTTCAGTTTGGCGACCAATTCCTTCACCGCCTTCACGTCGCCCTTTTTGGCCGCCTCCTCGATCGCCTTCTCGATCTCGGCCGTCGCCTTGTCGTTGCCGACGACGACGAGTTCGATCCGATGCTCGACGGCGTCCGCCTTCTTGTCGCCGTCCTTCTTGGCCTTCTCCTTCAGCTTCTCGCCGTCGGCGAGGCGTACCTCGACCCGCCCCTCGACGGGCTTCTTGTCCACCTTTTTCGGCTCGTCGGCGGTCAGGCGGATGCCGGACAGCACGACCGTCGCGGACACGGCACTACCGATGGCCAGGGCCGACCACGCGCGGCCCCAACGGGATTTGCTCTCAGACTTCGGTTGCAGCAACATCGTCACCCTCCGGTAAAGGTCGGATTGCCCGGCCCGCACGCCGGCGAGGCTCGGGACGGCTCGGACGCTCCGCGGCACACCCGGCCGCGAAGAAAGCTCGACTAAGAAGGCCGCGTAGTCCGCCTCCTGCGCCCCCGCGGCCGCGGCGTCCGCGAGGTACTCTTGCGCGAGGCTCAACTCCCGCCGCACGGCCCAGAACCACGGCAGCGCGAAGTAGACGGCCCGCGCCAGCCCGACCCACACGCCGGTCCGCGGGTCGCCGCGGCGGAGGTGGTCGAGTTCGTGGGCCAGCACCCACCGCAGTTGGTCCAGCGTCGCGGTGCGGGCCAACGCCCGCGGCAGCAGGATCGTGGGCGTGAAAACGCCGAAGCACACGGGCGTCGCCAGCCGGTCGGACACAAGGACGCACGGCGGCCGCATGTCCGTCGCCAGTTCCGCCACGATCTGTTGCACGTCCTCGGCGGCGGGGACGGCCGACCGCCGCAGCCGGGCGAGGCCGACGTACCCGACGAGTTGGCGGAGCAGCACGAACCCGACGCACAGCCAGTACGGGATCAGGATGACCGGCGCGACCTCGGCGACCATGTCCCGCGGCGGGACGGGGGCGGCGGCGACCTCACCGGTCATCGGCACGGCCGAGATCGTCAGTGCGTGCGGGTCCGGTTCCGGAAGCGGGGCGGGGGCCGCCGCGGCGACGGCCGGTTCCTCGACTTCGACGTTCACGTCGAAATCGACCGGAACCCAAACAAGTTCCTCCGCGACCGGCGGCTCCTCGACGCGGGCCACTTCCACCGGGACCACGTCCGCGCAGTCGCCGCACGGGTGTTCGGGCTGTCCCTCGGCGGTCCAGCCGGGGACGGGGACGAGTAGCCACGCCGGGAGGACGGCCAGGACGCAGGCGAGCATCGCCGCCCGGACCGACCAGCCGATGACGCGGTGGCGGCGGGCCGGGTCCTGCACCCGCCGCACGGCCAGCCACGCGAGCAGGAGCGTCACGCCGCCCGCCACCAGCGAGCGGAGGGTCCAGATCGTCGCCGCGTGCCAGAACTCGGACATCCGCGTTCTCCGAATATGGGGGTGGGAATCCGTTCGCTGCGGTCTTGTAGGGCGGGTCAAGGCTTTGCGACGACCCGCCGGGGGTGGCCGGGACCGACGGGGGGTCAAGGCTTTGCGCCGACCCGCCGCCACGACTCATCGCTTGCGGGCGTCGTTGATGAGCTTCCGCATCTGCTCCAGTTCTTCGGGCGAGATCCGCTCGGCTTTCAACAGGCTCAGCACCAGCTGCGACGCCGCGCCGTCGAACACACGGTCCAGGTAGCGGGCGGCCGACTCCTCCCGGCTGAACACCGGGGCGTACACGAACGTCCGCCCCTCCGTAGTGTGGGTGACAAGGCCCTTCGTCTCCATCAGCCGGATGAGCGTCTGCACCGTGTTGACGTGGTGCTGCTTGTCGTCGGACGTTTTCAGGAGCCGGTGGACCTCGCTGACGCTCTTCGGGCCGTACTCCCAGAGCACTTTGAGGATTTCCAGCTCGCGGGCCGTCGGGGTGGGTAGGTCGTCCACGGGTTTCCTCGCCGAGGAACTAATAACTAAAACTTTAGGTGATAATACCGGCGGGGCGGGTGGGAAGTCAAGGCCGTGTGAAAAAACATTCTTCGGTCCGAGGGCCGGGGCGGGTTCGTTCCCGGCGTGCGGGGCGTACCGCCGGGCGGGGCCGTTTTGTCCGCGGGAATGGCGTTTTCCGTTCGCCAACCCGCGGATTTTTAGCTACAAGAAAGCCAGTTGACCGCGGTTCGCCCATCGTTCGACCGTTGTACCGTGAACCCGGTTCCTCCGCGGGCCTGCTCGTGCTGTTCTTCCTGCTCTTCTTCCTGGTCGCCGGTCACGCCCTGATGGACTTCGCGCTGCAAGGGGACGTGATCGCGTCGTGCAAGTGCCGGAAGTCCACGAACCCGATCCAGAAGGAAGTCCCCTGGTACTACTGGCTGACCGCCCACGCCCTGCTCCACGGGGCGACGGTCGGCGTCGTGATCCACATGGCCGGCGGGTTTACCGTGGTCACGGTCGCGTTCTACGCCGCGCTGGAAACCGTCGTGCATTGGCTGATCGACCTGCTGAAGTGCGAGGGCGTGACGACGATCCACGCGGACCAGGCGTTCCACATCGTCTGCAAGATGGCCTGGGCGCTGATGCTCGTCAACGGGGTGACGTTCTGACGACGACGGCGGACGGTTTATAAAATCCGTTTGAACTCCCGGCCCCCTTCCTGCTAAACTACCATCCTCACCGAATCCGCGCCGGCCCGGCGGCGCGTCCCGCGTTCGAGGTCGTGATGCCCTCCCTCCGCTTCTCGTGGGCGGCGGTCCTCTGTGCCGCCTGGCTCACCCCCGCCCTCGCCCAGCCGAAGGCCGACGACGGCCCCGTCAGCTACTTCAAGGACGTGCGGCCGATCTTCCAACAGAATTGCCAGGGCTGCCACCAGCCGGCGAAGGCCCAGGGCGGGTACATCATGACCGAGTTCGCCGACCTGCTGAAGGGCGGCGAGACCGGCAAGCCCTCCGTCGTCCCCGGCAAGCCGGAGAAGAGCTACCTGCTCGACGAGATTCGGGTGAAGGACGAGAAGCACGAGATGCCGAAGAACCGCGACGCGCTGACGGCGAAGCAGTTCGCGCTCGTCGAACGCTGGATCAAGGAAGGCGCGAAGGACGACACGCCGGCCAGCGCGAAGGAGAAGGTCGCGGTGGACGAGGACCACCCGCACCAGTACCTGTCGCCGCCGGTCGTCACGTCCGTGGCGTTCTCGCCGGACGGCAAGCTGCTCGCCGTCACCGGCTACCACGAGGTCGTCCTCCACGCCGCCGACGGCTCGAAGATCGAGGCCCGGCTCATCGGCCTGTCGGAACAAGTGCGGTCCGTGGCGTTCTCGCCGGACGGCAAGTGGCTGGCCGTCGCGGGCGGGTCGCCGGGGCGGTTCGGCGAGGTGCAAATCTGGAACGTCGAGAAGCGACGGCTGAAGGTGTCCGCCCCGGTCACGTTCGACACCGTCTCCGGCGTGAGCTGGTCGCCGGACGGCAAGCTCGTGGCCGTCGGCTGCACGGACAACACCGTCCGGGCGCTCGACGCGGACACCGGCAAGCAGGCCCTCCAGATGGGCACCCACTCGGACTGGGTGCTGTCCACCGCGTTCAGCCAGGACGGGTTGCACCTCGTCTCCGGCGGCCGGGACATGACGGTGAAGCTGACCGACGTGCCGACGCAGCGGTTCATCGACAACGTGACGAGCATCACCCCCGGCGCGCTCAAGGGCGGCGTCATGACGATCGACCGCCGGCCGATGAAGGAGAAGAAGATGCAGAAGGTGCCGAACGACACGCCGGGGGCGAAGCCGAACGTGTACGACGAGCTGCTGGCGGCCGGGTCGGACGGGACGCCGCGGCTGTACAAGATGCACCGCGAGGTGAAGCGGGAGATCGGCGACGACTCGAACAAGGTGAAGCAGTTCGACGCGATGCCGGGCCGGGTGTCGTGCGCGAAGTTCAACCCGGACGGCGACAAGTTCGCGGCCGTCAGCAGCCTCGACGGCAAGGGCGAGGTCCGCGTCTACGAAATCGAGAAGGGAACCAAGGTCGCGTTCGAGAAGACCACCGGGGCCGTGTACGCGGTGGCGTGGCGGCCGGACGGGAAGGCGGTCGCGTCGGCCGGGTTCGACGGCAAGGTGTGGCTGCACGACCCGGCCACCGGCAAGCTGCTCAAGGAGTTCGTCGGCGTCCCGCTCACCGACAAGAAGGCGGCGAAGTAGTGAAGTGACCCGAAAGCCCCGGCACGGCCGTGCCGGGGCACTTCCTCCCACCATACACTCCCACCGATACCCATGCGACACCTTCTCTCACTCTCGCTCCTGGCCCTCGCCCCGGTCGCGTTCGCCGCGGACGCGGAGCAGCTCCCGCCCGGAACGAAGGTCGCCTCGCTCGCGGTCCAGCCCGCGAAGATCGACCTGGCCTCGCTCTACGCCTACGGCCAGCTCCTCGTCACCGCGAAGCTCGACACCGGCGACACGGTGGACGTGACGCGGCTGGCGAAGGTCGAGCCGCCGAAGGGCGTGACCGTCTCCGCGACCGGCCTCGTCCGCCCCGCGGCCGACGGCACGGGTGACATCGCGGTGTCACTCGGCGGGCTAACCGCGAAGGTTCCCGTGACGGTCACCGGCCAGAAGGCGGCGAAGGCGGTCAGCTTCGTCACCGACGTGCAGCCGGTGTTGTCGAAGCTCGGGTGCAACCAGGGGACGTGCCACGGGTCGGCCCAGGGTAAGAACGGGTTCAAGCTCTCGCTGCGGGGCTACGACCCGCTGTTCGACCACCGGTCGCTGACCGACGACCTCGAAGGCCGCCGGTTCAACCGGGCCGCGCCGGACAAGTCGCTCATGCTGCTGAAGCCGGCCGGGGCCGTGCCGCACGCCGGCGGTGTGGTGTGGCAGCCGGGCGACACGAACTACGAACTCGTCAAGCAGTGGATCGCCGACGGCGTCGCGCTCGATTTGAACGCGCCGCGGGTCACCGGCATCGAGGTTTTCCCGAAGAACCCGACGATCCAGCAGATCGGCGGCAAGCAGCAATTCGCCGTCGTCGCGACCTACGCCGACGGCCGCAAGCGGGACGTGTCCGCCGAGAGCTTCATCGAGAGCAGCAACACGGAAGTCGCGACCGTGGACAAGGCCGGGTTGTTGACCAGCATCCGCCGCGGCGAGGCGACGATGCTCGTCCGGTACGAGGGGGCCTACGCCGCGTCCACCGTCGTCGTCATGGGCGACCGGTCCGAGTACGCCTGGAAGCAGCAGCCGGTGCAGAACTTCATCGACGAACTGGTGGACGCGAAGCTGAAGAAGGTGAAGATCCAGGCGAGCGACCTGTGCAACGACGCCGAGTTCGTCCGCCGCGTCACGATCGACCTCACCGGCCTGCCGCCGTCGGCCGACGACGTGCGGAAGTTCCTCGCGGACCCGAAGCCGAGCCGGGCGAAGCGGGACGAGCTGATCGACACGCTCGTCGGCGGCGACGCCTACGTCGAGCACTGGACGAACAAGTGGGCGGACCTCATGCAGGTGAACCGCAAGTTCCTCGGCGACCAGGGGGCTGTCGCCCTCCGCAAGTGGCTGCACGACGAGGTCGCGAAGAACACGCCCTACGACCAGTTCGCGTACAGCGTGCTGACGGCCAGCGGGTCGAACATCGCGAACCCGCCGGCGGCGTACTACAAGGTCCTCCGCGAGCCGGACGCTGCGATGGAGAACACGACGCAACTGTTCCTGGCCATCCGGTTCAACTGCAACAAGTGCCACGACCACCCGTTCGAGAAGTGGACGCAAGATCAGTATTACGAGCTGGCCGCGTACTTCGCGCAGGTGACCCGCAAGGAGGACCCGAAGTACAAGGGCCAGCGGATCGGCGGCACGGCCGTCGAGGGGGCGAAGCCGCTGGCGGAAATGATCGAGGACGCGAAGGGCGGCGAGATGAAGCACGAGCGGACCGGCCAGGTCGCGCCGCCGAAGTTCCCGTACCAGGTTTCGACGCAGATCGCGGCCGACGCGACGCGGCGGGTGCAGATCGCCAAGTGGATCACGGCCCCGCAGAACCCGTACTTCGCGAAGTCGTTCGTGAACCGGATGTGGAGCTACCTGCTCGGCGTCGGCGTCATCGAGCCGGTGGACGACATCCGGGCCGGCAACCCGCCGACGAACCCGGAACTGCTCGACAAGCTGACGGAAGAATTCATCCAGTCGAAGTTCAACGTGCAGGCGCTGGTGAAGACGATTTGCAAGAGCCGCACGTACCAACTTTCCATCGCGACGAACAAGTGGAACAAGGACGACGAGCAGAACTTCTCGCACGCCCTCGCCCGGCGGCTGCCGGCCGAGGTGCTGTACGACGCGATCTACAAGACGACCGGCAGCGTAACGCGGCTGCCCGGCCTGCCGGCCGGGGCGCGGGCGGCGCAGTTGCTCGACAGCAACGTCGAGCTGCCGGGCGGGTTCCTCGAACTGCTCGGCAAGCCGGTCCGCGAGAGCGCCTGCGAGTGCGAGCGATCCAACGGCCTCATGCTCGGGCCGATCCTCGCGTTCGTGTCCGGCCCGGTCGTCGGCGACGCCGTGCAGGACGGCGGCAACCACATCGCGAAGTTCACGTTGAAGGAGAAGGACGACGCGAAGGTCGTGGAGGAAGTCTACCTGTCCGTCCTGAACCGGCTGCCGACGAAGGCGGAGGTCGAGAACGGCGTGACGGCGATGCGAAGCGCCGGCCCGGACCACGCGGCGCTGGTGGCGGAACACAAGGACCGCGTGACGCGGTTCGAGGCGTACAAGAAGACGCTCGACGACAAGCAGGCGGCGTGGGAGAAGGGCCTCTTGGAGCAGAAGCCGACGGCGTGGACGACGCTGACGCCGACGAAGGCGGTGTCGAAGGCCGGGCCGACGCCGGCGGCCGCGAAGGGCGGCTCCAAGATGGAGATTCAGAAGGACGGCTCGGTCCTCGTGACGGGGCCGATCGAGGCGGTGGACACGTACACCGTCACGGCCGACCTGAAGGAGAAGGGGGCGTTCACCGCGATGCGGCTGGAGGTCCTCACCGACGCGGCGCTGCCGAACAAGAAGGGGCCGGGCCGGGCCGAGAACGGGAACTTCGTGCTGAACGAGCTCCGGGCGAACCAGCGGGCGAAAACGGACGAGGAGGAGGCGAAGGCGAAGCCGGTGAAGCTGGTCAGCCCGCAGGCGACGTTCCAGCAGGACGGCTACCCTGTCGCGAACGCGGTGGACAACAACCCGGCCACCGGGTGGGCCATTTCGCCGCAGCTCGGCATCGACCACGCGGCGCTGTTCAAGTTCCAGGCCCCGGTGAACGCCGAGAAGGGCGTGACGCTGACGGTCGTGTTCGACCAGCGGTTCGGCAGCGGCCACACGATCGGCAAGTTCCGCCTGTCGGTGACGACGGACAAGAACCCGAAGCTGCAGTCCCCGGTGTCGCCGGAACTGGCGAAGCTGCTCGACACGGACGTGGCGAAGCGGACGGACAAGGAGACGGCCGACCTGCGGGGCCGCTACCTGGCCCAGGACCGCGAGTACCAGAAGCTGGCCGCGGACGCGGCGAAGGTCCCGCCGACGGACGCCCGCGTGCTGGGGGCGCAGGACCTAACGTGGGCGCTGCTCAACAGCCCGGCGTTCTTGTTCAACCGGTAGGAGTTTCGTCATATAGCGGTGGGCTTGCCCACCGTGCGGGCCGAGTCTTCGAGGCCCGCACGCGCTGCCTCCCGCAAGGAACTGTCTGCAAGGGGAGAAACGCTCCCGCGGGAGGAACGCCTTCACGCCCGCGGGAAGCTGGTTGCGGTGGGAAGAACGTCGCCGTGGGAGGGACGCCCCCGCGGGTCTCGCAAAGCCTCGCCCCGCACGGTGGGCAAGCCCACCGCTATATGACGATGTCCCCGATCACGTGCCCGTGAACGTCGGTCAGCCGCCGTTCGATGCCGTTGTGGTAGAAGCTCAGCCGCGTGTGGTCCAAGCCGAGCAGGTGCAGCACCGTCGCGTGTAAGTCATAAATCGTCGCCACCTTGTCCACGGCCTGGTGGCCGAACTCGTCCGTCGCCCCGTAGCTGAACGCCTTCTTCACCCCGGCCCCGGCCAGCCACACCGTGAACCCCTTCGGGTTGTGGTCCCGGCCGCTCGCCCCTTTCTGGAACGTCGGCATCCGGCCGAACTCCGTCACCCACACGACCAGCGTGTCCTTCAGCAGCCCCGTCCGCTTCAGGTCCGTCAAGAGCGCCGCGCACGGCCGGTCGAAGATCGGGGCGTGAACGTCGTACTGCTTCTTCAGCATCCGGTGGCCGTCCCAGTTGCCGACGCCCTCGCCCATCGCGTAGGAGCCGTTGAACAGTTGCACGAACCGCACGCCCTTCTCCAACAGCCGCCGGGCGAGCAGGCAGTTGCGGGCGAACCCGGCCTTCGTCGGGTCCGTATCCGCCGTGCCGTACTCCGCGTGGACGGCCTTCGGTTCCCTGGACAGGTCGGCCGCCTCGCTCGCGCGGATCTGCATCTTGGCCGCGAGTTCGTAGCTGGCGATGCGGGCGGCCAGTTCCGTGTCGCCGGGCCGCGCCTTCAGGTGTTCCTCGTTGAGCAGCTTCAGGAAGTCCCGCGTCGCGGCGTCCTCCGTCGCGGTCACGCCCTTCGGCCGGTTCAAGTTGGGGATCGGCTTGTCGGCCGTGAACGGCGTCCCCTGGAACACGGCCGGCAGGAACGCGCTGCCCCAGTTGTTCGGCCCGACCTGCGGCACGCCGCGGGGGTCGGGAATCGCGACGAACGCCGGCAGGTCGCGGCACTCGCTGCCGAGGGCGTAGCTGACCCACGCGCCGGCGCTCGGGAACCCGTCGAGCGTGAACCCGGTGCTCATCTGGTTCTCGGCCGGGCCGTGCGTGTTGCTCTTCGCCGTCATCGAGTGGACGAAGCACAACTCGTCCGCGAGTTCCGCCAGGTGCGGGAAAAGGTCGGAGACCATCTTCCCCGATTGGCCGCGGGGCTTGAACGCCCACAGCGGCTTGACGAGGTTGCCGTTCTCGCCCTGGAACGTGACGAGCTTCTCGCCGCCGGGCAGCGGCCGGCCGTCGCGCTTCGTCAGTTCCGGCTTGTGGTCGAAGCTGTCGAGGTGGCTGACCGCGCCGGAGCAGAAGATCGTTAGAACGCGCCGCGCCTTCGGCTCGAAGTGCGGCTTCCGCGGCGCGAGCGGGGCGTCGGGTTTAATGTCGGGTCGGATCGGCTTCGCGTCGTCGGCGAGGAGGTTCTGTTCCGCGAGCATCGCCGCGAGCGCGACGCCGCCCGCGGAAGCGAGGAAGTGCCGGCGGTCGAGGAGCGGGTGGAGGAAGGCGGGCATGGCGGGTCCGTTCGTCGCCGGGCTGCCCGGATTATCCCGTCGGGAAGACTGGATGTCCAGTACGATTGCCTCTCGTCCATCCTCCTTCTGTGCAAGATCAGCCGTTTAGTTCCACCGCCTCTTCCCAGTGCTCGTACAGCGTCGGCAGCTTCGCCTTCACCGCCTCCAGCGCGTCGAGCGCTTCCTGGAACCGCGGGGCGTCGCGGTAGATGTCCGCGTCCTGCAGCTTCGCCTCCAGCTCCGTCACCTGGGCCTCCGCGGCCGCGATGTCCGCCTCCACGTCGGCCGCCTTGCGGTACGGGAACTTCCGCTTCCGCTTCGCCTTCTCCGGCCGCGCCGTCGTGCCGTTCTCGCTCGCCTTCGGCTCGCTCCGCTTCGGCTTCGCCGACTCCTTCGCCGCTTGTTCGCGGTTGGCACGGAGGAGTTCGTAGGTGTCGTAGTTGCCGAAGACGATCTCCGGGCGGCCGAGGTCGCTGTCGAAGACGATCAGCAGGTCCGCCACCCGGTTCAGGAAATACCGGTCGTGGCTGACGCAGATCAGCGTCCCGTCGAACGCCTTCACCGCCTCCTCCAGCGCGTCGCACGCCCAGATGTCCAGGTGGTTCGTCGGCTCGTCCAGGATCAGGACGTTCGCCCCCTCGACCGTCAGCCGGGCGAGCGCCGCCCGGCTCCGCTCGCCTCCGGACAGCGACTTCACCGGCTGCTCCACGATCTCGCCGTGAAGCCCGAAACTGCCGAGCAGGTCCCGCATCTTCTGCTCGGTCTGCGTCGCGTCGTCCTCCGGCCAGACGGCCCGCAACAGCGACTTCTCGTCGTCCAGCATTTTTAGATGTTGATCGAGGTAGCCGAGGTAAACGAGGTGGCCGCGCTGGACCTTGCCCGAGGTCGGCGGCTCGTCGCCGAGGAGGATGCGGAGGAGCGTCGTCTTGCCGCACCCGTTCGGGCCGAGGATGCCGACCCGCTTGCCGCGGAGGATGTCGAAGCTCAGGTTCTCGAACAGCAGCTTGTCGCCGAACCGCTTCGTCAGGTCCTCGACGTGGAACACGATGTCGCCGGACCGCACGGCGTCGCCGAGGTGGATGTTCGGGCCGCTCACCTTCGTCGGCTTCGACACGCGGTCGATCTTGTCGAGCGTCTTCATCCGGCTCTGGGCCTGCTTCGCGAGCTGGCCGTAGTGGGCGCGGCGGATGTACTCCTCCTGCTTTTCGATGAACTCCCGCTGGGCCTCATACTCCTTCAGTTGCCGCTCGTGCTTCTCGTCCCGCAGGCGGACGTACTGCGTGTAGTTGCCGGGGAAGACGCTGACCTGCCGGGCGTGCAGCTCGAACGTCTTCGTCGTCACCTTGTCCAGGAAGTACCGGTCGTGGCTGACGACGATCATGCCCTGCGGCTGCCGGACGAGGTAGTCTTCCAGCCAGCGGGTGGTCTTGATGTCCAGGTGGTTGCTCGGCTCGTCGAGGAGCATCACGTCGGGGGCGGCGAGCAGGATTTTCGCGAGGAGCAGTCGCCGCTGCTGGCCGCCGCTGAACGTGTTCGCGTCGCGGTGCCAGTCGGCGGCGGGAAACCCGAGGCCGGTGAGGACTTCCTCCACGCGGTTGTCGAGGTGGAACCCGTCCTGCGACTGCAGTTGCTCGTGCAGCCGGTCGTACCGGGCGGAGAGTTGCTTGCGTTCCTGGTCCGTCGTCGCGGCGGCGAGCTGCTCGGCGACGCGGATGAACTCGTCCTGGGCGGCGAGGAGTTCGTCGAACGCGGACTTCGCCTCCTGGAAGACGGTGCGGCCGGCCGGGAACTCGGCGACCTGCCGGAGGACGCCGAGCCGCGCCCCGGCGTGCAGTTGCACCTTGCCGGCGTCGAGCAGGTCGGGATCGACGACCGCCTTCAACAGCGTGGTCTTGCCCGCGCCGTTCGGGCCGACGAACCCGACGCGGTCGCCGGCGAACAGCTCGAACGAGACGCCCTCGAACAGCGGCGTGGCGTCGTACCCGCGGGCGAGGTCGGTGGCGGAGAGCAGCAGCATGGTGGCTACCAAAATAACACAACCCGGCGTCGGCCGGGCTGAATCGCGAGCGTTACCGCTTGCCCTTCTTGGTACTGCGGAGCTTGTGCTTGCGGGCACGGACCCGCTTCTTGTTCGCGTTGCGGACCGACTTCGGCTTGTGCTGAATGCCCATCGTGGCTCCAGGTGTTCCGGGGAAAAATACCAGACAGCTAATGTATGAACTCGCCCGCCGGTTATGTAGGTCGGGTCGAGGCTTTGCGAGGCCCGACACCGGACGGCCGGAGGATCAAAGACCGACACCGGATGTCGATCCCTTCTTCACCCCGAAGGGGTGGGACATGTCAGCCCAGGGCAACGCCCTGGGTAGACCGCCGCCCGGATGCAACAAGCCCTGAAAGGGCGGAAGAGTGTTCCGCCCTTTCAGGGCTTTCACCCGCGGCTGTCCTACCCAGGGCGTTGCCCTGGGCTGACATGTCCCAGGCTTTCAGCCTGAAAACCACAATCATGAACCGATTCCCGAAGATGGTTCCGGCCACAGGTCGGGCCTCGTCGCAAAGCCCTTCGACCCGCCCTACAAAATCTCGATCACGTCGCCGTCCTGGACGACGTACTGCTTGCCCTCCAGCCGCTCCTGGCCGCGGGCTTTCGCCTCCTTCTCGGAGTAGCCGCACGCGGCGTACTGGTCGTAGCTCACCACCCGCGCCCGCACGAACCGGGCGGCGAGGTCGTTGTGGATGCACGCGGCCGCGGCCACCGCGTCCCCGCCCGTGTCCATCGCCCACGACCGGCACTCGTCGTGCCCGGCCGTGAAGAACACGATCCGGCCCATCGCGTAGAAGACGCTACGGATCGTCGCCTCGCGGAACGACTGCGTGAACCCGAGGTCCGCCATGAACAGCTCGCGGTCCTCCGGCGACAGCGCGGCGAGTTCCATCTCCAGCTTTACCGGGGCCTGGCACGCGGTCGGCGCGAGCGCGAGCAGGTCCGCGGGCAGCGGGTCGTTGAACCCGGAATCGCCGCGGTTGACGAGGACCGTCTCCGGCTTGAGCGTCAGCAGTTGGAAGCTCTTGAGGAACTTGTCTTCCTCCTCGGTGACGTTCAGTTCCTTCGCCAGCTTGCCGGCCTCCAGCCCGGCGATGATCCGCTTGAGCGTCGCCAGCTCGAGTTCGTCCTGCTCCCGCTCCTTCGCGGGCTTCGCCTTCTTCATCTGCGCCTCGACCTTCGGCACGCGGTTCGACACGACTTCGAGGTCGGCGAACAGCAGGTCCTCGCGGAACTTCTTGAGCGTGTCGGCGAGCGGCGTGCCACCGAACCCGTCGAGGACGACGACCATGCCGTTCGCCTCGCGGAGGATGGCGAGCCGCCGCGGGTTGTCCTTGCGGTCGTCGGCCATCAGGCCGGGCGTGTCGAGGACTTCCATCTTCGCGAACGTCAGCTTCTTCGGCTTGAAGTGGTCGGAAATCTTGCGGAGGCGGTCGTCCGGCACGTCGCACGTGCCGACTTGGCCTTGCTGAATCTTGCCGGGGTCAGGCGTGGCCCCGGTGAGCCACTGGAAGGCCGTGCTCTTGCCCGCGCCCGTGTACCCGACGAGGCCGACTTTCATGATGATTGCTCCGTTCGTTTCCGTCAGTTTATCCGGTCACTTCCCCAGCATCGTCCGGCGGATGAAGTCGATCTGCAGCGCCTGGTAGTGCTCGCCGCGGATGCCGTGGCGGGACGGCGGGTAGATCATCAGCTCGAACGGCTTGTTCGCCTTCTGCAGCGCGTCGATGAACTGCATCGAGTTCTGGACGTGGACGTTGTCGTCCATCAGCCCGTGGATGAGCAACAACTTGCCGTGCAGGTTCGCGGCCGCCTTCACGACACTCGTCTTGTCGTACCCGTCCTTGTTCTCCGCCGGCAGGCCCATGTACCGCTCGGTGTAGATCGTGTCGTACAGCCGCCAGTCGGTCGGCGGCGCGCCGGCGATGCCGGCGGCGAACTTCTTCGAGTGCGTCAGCGCGTAGGCCGTGATGAACCCGCCGTAGCTGTGCCCGCTGATCCCGACGCGGGACCCGTCGGCCCACGGCTTCTGGGCGATCCAATCGACGGCCTCCTCCAGGTCCTTCAGCTCCGGCACGCCCATCTGCTTGTAACACGCCCACGCGCTGACGGCCCCCTTGCCGCTCGCGGACCGCGGGTCCACCCGGAACGAGACGACGCCCATGTGCGCCAGCACCTGCTCGAACGAACGCCAGCTCCACCCCTCGCGGACGGTCGGCGCGTGCGGCCCGGCGTAGGTCGATATCCACACCGGGTACTTCTTGGCCGGGTCGAAGTCCGGCGGGTACGTGATCGCGGCTTCCAGCAGGAAGCCGTCCTTCATCGGCACTTGCAGCCGTTCGTACTTGCCGAACTTGTACTCGTCGCGGGCGTAGGCCGGGTTGTTGTCGAGGACTCGCACCGCGGCGTCGCCGCCGAGTTCGCGGAGCCACATCCGGCCCGGCGTGGAGTTGTCGCTGAACCGGTCGGTGAACAGCTTCCCCTTCGGCGCGAGGTTGATCGTGTGCGACCCGTCGCCCGCCGACAGCCGGGTGACGCCGCTCCCGTCGAGTTTCGCGGAGTAGAAGTTCGACCCGTTGTGCCCGTCCTTCGTCGCGGTGAAGAACACCTCCGACTCGTCGGCCCGCAGCACGTCCTTCACTTCCCACTCGCCGGTCGTGACGGCGCGGAGCAGCTTCCCGGCCGCGTCGTAGTGGTACAGGTGCTTCCACCCGGTCCGCTCGCTCGAGAACAGGAACGACCCATCGGCCAGGAACTTCGGCTCGCCGGGGTCGTCGATCCATGCCTTCGTCTGGTCGCGGAACAGTTTCGTCGGCTTCGCGTTCGGCGACTCCCAGACGACGAAGTCGAGCCACGTCTGCCGGCGGTTCGTCACGTAAGCGAACGGCCGCTTGCCGTCCGGCAGCCAGCCGACGCGGGCGAACAGGGTGTCCTCCGGCTTGTAGTCGCCGAGGTCGAGGAACGTCGGCTTCGCGTCCGCGAGCGACACGACGCCGAGCTTCACCAACGGGTTCGGATCGCCGGGCTTCGGGTACGCGTACACCTCGGCACGGCCGGCGGCCGGGAACGGGTCGGCGAGCGTGAACTTCTTCACCGGCGTGTCGTCGAACCGCAGGAACACGATCGCCGTGCCGTCGGCGTTCCACCAGTACGCCCGGCCGTTGCGGTTGAAGATTTCCTCCTCGTAGACCCAGTCGGCCCGGCCGTTCAAAATCTCCGCGCCGGTGTCGGCCGTCAGCGCCGTCTCCTTCCGCGTGGCCAGTTCGACGGCGAAGAGGTTCCCCTTCCGCGTGAAGGCGACGTGCGTGCCGCTCGGCGAGAACGTGACGAACTCCTTCTTGCCGCCGCGGGTCGTGAGCTGCACGGCGGGCGTGCCGTCGAAGTACGCGAACCCGATCTCGTCCTTCGGCAGGTCCACGAGCGTGCCGGTGCGGGCCGGGTTCGTGCGGTACTCGCCGTCGCGGGTGATGCCGCCGCGGGCGCGGCGGGGCAGGGCGGACAGCCCTTCGAGCGACTTCGCGAGCTTGTCCGGGTCCACGAACAACTCGCTCCGGCCGGTGCGGGCGGCGACCTTGTAGAGCTTGCCGCCCTTCGTTTGCAGGTAGTGCTCGCCGTCCGGCAGCCACGTCACCGGGCCTTGCTCGCCGACCGCGAACGCCCGGTTCGACGTGAGGAACTCGAGCGTGAACGGCTGGTCCTTCTTGCGGTTCTCCGGCAGCGGGCGGGGCGAGCCGGTAGCGACGCCGCCGAGCTTGCCGACGCGGGCCACCGGGAACTCCTTGTCCTTCGCGAGGCCGGCGTCGAAGGCGTTCCACGTCGTCAGCCCGTCCTCGGCCTGCGGTTCGAGCAGGTACGCGGCGAGGCGGCCCAGGGGTTGCGCCGTGCGAACCAGGAACGTCCCGGCCGGGACGCGGCGGGCCAGCTTCTCCTTCGCGACTTCGAGCCTCACGGGCCTGTGCTTCTGGTACGCCGTCTCGCCGCGGGTCAGTTCCGTGACGCGGTATGTTTCCAGGTCGAGTTCGAGGTCCTCGCGCAGTTCGTCCACCGTGACGCCGTGCCGCCGAAGTGTGTCGGTCGCGTCGGCGAAGGCCGCGGGGATCAGGTACGCCTCCGGGACTTCCACCTCCAGCGTCGGCTCCATCCGCGTGATCTGCTGAAGGGAGAAGTCCTTCGGCTTCCCGTCCGCGTCAAACCCGAGGACGGTCGCGGGCTTCTCCTCCGCGACGGTCTTACTCCGCACGGCGATCCGCGGCGGCGTGCCGCCGTCCTTCGTGGCGGCCGCCAGTGCTTCCGGCTTCGCCGCGGCGCTCTGGAGGGCCGCCTTCACGAAGTGGTAGCTCGCCTTCACCCGGTCGGCGAACGTGGCGTAGGTGTACGACTCGGACAGGAGGGCCACGCGGTTCCGCAGGCCGACGTACTGCGTGCCGAACCGCGGCGACGCCGGGTAACTCGTCCACTGCGTCCGGTCGCGGTTGAAGTTGCCGTAGAAGAACGACTCGAACCCGGTCGCCGCCCTCAGCCGCGTCGTCACGTCCGGGAGCAGGTGGTCGGTCGCGTACCGCACGAGCCGTTGGTCGGCGGCCGGATAACGGACGCCGTCGTAGGTGAGCGTGTACCGGTGCTTGCTGCCGTTGGTCGTGTGGCAGTCGATGACGAGCTTCGGGTCCCACGCCGTCATTAACTTGACGAGGGCGCGGATTTCGGGGGATTCGAGTTTGACGAAGTCGCGGTTCAGGTCCAACCCGTCGGCGTTCTCCCGGACGCCGGCGAGCGCCGGGCCGTTCTGGCCGGGCCGGGTGTCGGGACCGAGCTTCTCGTTCCCGTCCGGGTTGACGTTCGGCACGACGAGGACGACGAACTTCTTCAGGAGTGCGTCGGTCGTCGTCGCCAGGTCGCGGGCCAGCGCGAGGACGGCTTCCTTGCCATCGACCTCCCCGGCGTGGATGTTCGCGTACACGAGGACGACGGTGCGGCCCGCCTTCTGCGCGCCGGCCGGCGTGACGATGCCGGAGTCGGACACGATCAGCAGCGGCAGCGGGCGGCCTTCCTTCGTCGTGCCGTAGGTCGAAACCTTCACGTTCGGCGACGCCTTCGCCAGCTGCTCGCCGAACGCGATCACGTCCGCGTGACGGGTCGTTTCCTTGTACCCGGTCTTCTCCGCGGTCGTTTGAATCGTCGGGGACTGGGCCGACAGGGGAGACGAGAGCAGCAGGACGGCGAACAGCGCACGGGGCATCGGGGGTCCTCGGAATGAACGCATTTCGGAGGAGAGAATACTGGCGTTGTACGATGCCCTGCCGACGGCGACGACTACAACGACGGTTTCCACACTCTCCCACCGGGTGAAAAAATGCGAACGACGATCGCGGTCGTTCTCGGACTCGTTCTCGCCACCGGGGCGGCCGCCGACGAGAAGTTGAAGGGCGTCGCGTGTCGGTCGGTCCACCTCGGGTACGACGCGCCCGAAGGGACGGCGTTCTACACCGAGATGACGGTCGAGAAGTCCGCGGACGGCACGTATTTCATGGCCGCCGGGTTCCGCCTCGGGTACTTCGGCATCCAGGAACTGGCGAACGGGAAGAAGGTCGTGATCTTCTCCGTCTGGGACCCGACCGCCGGCGACGACCCGAAGGCGGTCCCGGACGAGCAGAAGGTGAAAACGCTTCACAAAGATGACGGTGTCCGCGTCGGGCGGTTCGGCGGCGAGGGGACCGGCGGGCAGTCCTTCTTCGACTACGACTGGAAGGTCGGCGAAACGTACCGGTTCCTCGTGACGGCGAAGCCGGACGGCGCGGACCGCACCGCCTACGCCGGGCACTTCTACCTGCCCGAAAAGAAGGCGTGGAAGCACCTCGTCACGTTCTCGACGCCGTCGAAGAAGAGATTGCTGGAGGGGTACTACTCGTTCGTCGAGGACTTCCGGCGGAACAAGGTGTCAACGACGAAGGAGCGGCGGGCAGCGTTCGGCAACGGGTGGGTGAAGACGACGAAGGGCGAGTGGGTCGAGCTGACCAAGGCGCGGTTCACCGCGGACGCGAACCCGGCGACGAACATCGACGCGGGCGTGTCCGAGGGCCGGTTCTTCCTGACGACCGGCGGCGGCGTGACGAACGCGACGACGAAGCTGCGGGAGGCGGTGGAGCGGAAGGCGGGAAAGCAGCCGGCGGATTTGCCGGTCCCGTAGGGCGGGTCAAGGCTTTGCGCCGACCCGCCGCGCCCCCAGCCACCTCTTCGTTTCTCCCGTGTGGTCGCTACCCCCGGCGGGTCGGCGCAGAGCCTTGACCCGCCCTACAAACCCGCCGCGCCCCCAGCCACCTCTTCATTTCTCCCGTGTGGTTGCAGCCCCCGGCGGGTCGGCGCAGAGCCTTGACCCGCCCTACAAAAAAGCCCGCGGATCACTCCGCGGGCTTTTCGTTTTCATTCGCCCGACGCCTAGCCGACGAACACGCCGCCGGCGAAGCCGGGGAAGGCGTCGATGTTCAGCGTGGACACCGGCGTGCCGTCCGGGGCGATGTTCCCGCCCAGGTACGCCGTCGCCCGGTTGCCGGCGTTGTCGCCGGCCCCGACGACGATGTCGGCCTTGTTATCCCCGTCCAGGTTCTTCACCGCCACCCGGACGCCGCCGCGGGCGTTCGGGTCGCCGGCGAAGAAGTTCGCCCGCGTGATGTACGCATTCGTCAACAGCGACTTCCCGCTGTAGGCGAGAATCCGCGGGCCGCCGCCGGGGCCGCCGCCGCCGATCACGTCGGCGAACCCGTCCCCGTCGATGTCCCCGACCGCCACGAACGCCCCGTTCCGCAGCGTCTCCTCGAACAGGAAGAAGTCGGCGAAGATCTTCCGCGGGGACGCGCCGATCGACTTACCGTCGTACCCGGCAATCCGCGGGCCGCCGCGGAACCCGGCCGACGCCACGAGGTCGGACCGGCCGTCGCCGTTCACGTCCCCGATGGCCGCCCGCGCCCCGCCGCGGAAGTTCACGTCGTCGATCACGAAGAAGCTCGTGATCTGGTTGAAACCCTTGCCGTTGAGGACGATCGCCCGCGGGCCGCCGCCCTGGTCCGGGGTGATGACGAGGTCCGGCGTGCCGTCCCCGGACAGGTCGCCGGCCGCGACGTACACGCCGCCGGTGAACTGGCTCTCGAACGGCTGGGTGCGGAACAGTTCGTTGCCGGTCGCCCCGTCCAGCACGGCGACGCCGGTGACGCTGCCGGGGCCGGTCCCGATGACCACGTCGGTGACGCCGTCGCCGTTGAAGTCGCCGGTCGCCGTCCGGACGCCGCCGGGGGAGCCGGGGAACGCGGCCGTGATGAACCGCTCGGTCCCGTTCGCGTTGAAGAACCGCACGGCCTGCGGCCCGCCGGCCCCGGACCCGACGGCGAACTCCGGGGTGCCGACCAGCCGCTGCGGCGGCGGGGGCGGGGGCGGTTCCGGCGGGATGAACGACACGTTCACGTCGAACGTGTCCGTCGAGGACTTCCCGTCCGCGTCCGTGACCGTCAGGGTGACGGTCGTGATCCCGGCCACGCCGTTGGCGGCGGACACGTTCACCACCCGGCTCGTGCCGACGCCGGTGACGGACACGGCCGGCAGCAGGGCCGTGTTCGCCGCCGTCGCGGTGACGGTCAGCGCGTCGGCCGGCGTCTCGGCGTCCACCACGACGAACGGGTACGACCCGGACTGGCCGGCGATCAGGCTCTGGTTCACCACGTCCGTGACGACCGGGGCGTTGTTCACCGGGCCGCCCGGCGGCGGGGGCGGGGGCGGGCTGAGCGTCACGTCGAACTTGTCGGTCGCGGACGCCCCGGACGCGTCGGTCACGGTCAGCGTGATCGTCGCCGTCCCGGTCTGCCCGGCCGCCGTGACGACCGTGACCGTCCGGTTGACGCCGACCCCGTCCACGGTGACGGTCGGCGTGATGGCCGGGTTCGACGACGCGGCCGTCACGTTCAGGTTGGCGGCCGGCGTCTCGGCGTCGGCGACGCCGAACGCGAACGTCCCGCTTTGCCCGTTCTGGATCGTCTGGTTCAACACGTCCGTGATGATCGGGGCCTGGTTCGGCGGGGCGGGCGGGGGCGGGGGCGGGGGCGGGACGAAGATGTTCGCCAGGTCGAACGAGGCGAACGTCGAGCCGCCGGTGACGGTGGCGTCCACGAAGTACGCCCCGCCGGTCCCGTTGGCCGTCGGGCTGGCCTGGGCGAAGCCGCCGGCCGTCGTCAGCACGATGGTGGACGGCCCGGAGCCGGGGAACGTGGCCCCCGCGCCGGCCACCGGGCCGGCGAACCGGACGCTGACGCCCGGCAGCACCGGGTTGCCGAAGAAGTCGGTAACGAGCACCCGGAGCGGGCTGTTGAACGCCGTGTCCGTGAGGACCGACTGCCCGGCCCCGCTCACGACCGTCACCTTCGACGCCGCGGCCGGCACGTTCGTCAGCGTGAACGCGACCGTGCCGACGTTCGGCCCGATGGCGTTAACGGTGAACGTCCCGACGCTCGTGTTCGCCGTGACGGGGATCGACACGAACCCGCCGGCGTCCGTGTTCACGGTGGCCGTCGTCGCCCCGCCGGTGAACGTGATCGACGCCCCGGAGGTCGGCGCGGTGAACGTGACCGGCACGTTCGCGATCGGGAAGTTACCCGGATCGAGCACCTGGACCTTCAGGTTCTGCGTGTACGTCGCGGCGGCCGTCGTCGTCTGGTTGTTCCCGCTGACGATCTGCAGCGTGCCGGTCGGCGGGGCGGCGATGCCGAAGCTCGTGTTCCGCAGGTCGAACAGGGCCGGGGCGAACCCGGTGTCCGTGTTCGCGGTGACGACGTAGTCGCCGGCGACCGCGTTGGCCGACACGCTGGCGACGGCGAACCCGTTCGAGTCGGTGATGACGCCGGTGACCGGGCCGGACCCGAAGAAGATGGCCGACGCCGTCGGGTCGGGGACCTGCGGGGCCTCGAACCGGACGAGCTGCGACGCGAGCGGGACGCCGTTCGCGCTGGTGACGAGGACCTTGAGCGTGTTCGCGAACGGCTGGTTGGTGATCGTCGTCTGGTTGTCGCCGGAGACGATGCCGACGGACGTGCCGTTCTGCACCTCGAACGCCCCGATGTCGATCCGGCCGCCGACCCGGCGGGCGAACCCGCGGGCGTCGGTCAGGAACGCGCCGGTCGTGGTGGACCCGGCGTTGATCGCCCCGCTGCCGGCCTGCAACGCCCGCGTGAACACCGGGCCGCCGTTCGCCTGCGGCGCGCCGAGGGCCGGGCTGATCCGCTTGTCCGCCGCCGCCCCGCCGACCTGGTCCGTGCCGACGGTGTTGAACTTCGCGTTCCCCGAGTCGAGGGTGGCGATGAAGTTGAACCCCTGGGACGTGGACGCGGTGCTGGAGGTGACCAGGATGTCCGGCGTGCCGTTCGTGTTGTCCGGCGTGTTGTTCGCGACGATCGTGTGGGAGAGGTTCAGGACGCTGCCGGCCAGGACGCCGTGGCCGCCGCCGGTGCGGGTGGAGCTGTTGTTCGTGACCGTCGAGTGGCGGATCGTCACGTCCGTCCCGGACACGCCGCCGCCGCCGCTCGCCCCGGTGCTGTTGTTGTGGACCGTCGAGTTGAAGACCTCGACCCGCGCCCCCTGCACGCCGCCGCCGCCGCCGCTGGCGAACTGGCCCGCGTTCCCGGCGACGTAGCTCTCGTTGACGCGGATGTTCTGCAGCCCGGACGACACGCCCCCGGTCCCGCCCTGGGTGGCCGTGTTGTTCGTGATCGTGGTCCGGTTGAACACGGCCTCCGACCCGCTGAACGCCCCGGCGCTGCCGAGGCCCTTGCCGACGTTCCCGGTGAACGTGGCGTCGTTGAACTCGAACGCCCCGCTGAACGCGCCGACGCCGCCGGCCCCGCCGATCGACGTGTTACTCAAGAACCGCGTCTGGTTGAACTGGAAGAACCCGCCGAACTCGGCGAACAGCCCGCCGCCGTTGCCGGCGGCCGTGTTCCCGGAGAGGAGGACGTTGTTGAACGTCCCGCCGGTCGTCCCGGCCGTGCCGCTGAACGCGACCGCCCCGCCGTCGCCGGCCGCGTTGTTGCTGCTGAACGTCGAGTTGTTGACGGTCAGCCCGGCCCCGCCGGTGACCAGCACCGCCCCGCCGTCCGTCCCGGCCCCGGCCGACCCGCCGGTCAGCGTCAGGTCGTTGATCGTGAACTCGGTGTTGTTGACGGCCCCCGCGACGCGGAAGAACCGGAAGTCCTCGGAGCTGAACCGGCTGATCGTCGCGCCGTTCCCGTTGAGCGTGATGCCGTTCTTCCCGGTCCCGTCGGCCACGATGCTCGGGAAGGCGTTCTTCCCGTCGTTCGTGTCCAACGTTGTCGTCATCTTGTACGTCGCGTTGGGGAACAGGTTGATCGTGTCGGCCTCGCCGTTGGCCACGGCCGCGGTGAAGAACCCCAGGATTTCGTTGATCGCGTTCGTGTTGTTCTGGCCGAGCACGCCGGGATCGACCACGGCGTTGAACACGGCCGGGACGCTGCGGTCTTCCAGGGTTTCCAGGGAACGACGGAGGCCGAGGGGGGGCGTCGCGCGGGGTTGGGGGGTGCGGTCGCGGCGAGAGGAAGGGACTCGTCGTGCGGGCATAAGCCACCTCAAAGAGTTCCGCCGTGCGGGGGGCACACGGGAACAACGGTGTAGGTCCGGTTGTCTATCCAGCCACCAAGAACGTCGAGTCGCGGCCGGTTGCTCGGTGATTATTCCGGCGCGGCGGACGGTTGCAAGGCAACTTCGGCAAGCTAGCGAGAATATTCCCGGTTCCGCTGCCGGACACCAGGAACATTGCGTGGATAGCGCACACAAGACGAGTCTCGTCGCCCCACCGATTGACCGGAAAGCGAGAATTTTTGCATTCGGCAGGACAGGAATGGTCGGCACGACCGGACCAGGCCGTCACGCCCGACTTCCGAAGTCCGGCTTCGACTTCGGAAGTCGATCCCGCGCGGGGGCGTTCCTTCTCGTCCGGATGCCTTCTGGCCCTGTTCGACTTCCGAAGTCGAAGCCGGACTTCGGAGGTCGGGGTCATCCCCGCACGCGGTCCTGTAACTCCCCGGCGAGGAACACCGAACCGGTCACGCACACGAGGTCGTTCGGACCGGCCTCGGAGCGAGCCGCGTCCCACGCCAGGTGAGGCTCCGCGTGAACGGTCGCCGGCTTGCCGACGAGGGCCGCCAGCTTCTCCGGCGGTACGGACCGCGTGTTACTCGCGTACCGCGTCAGGTGGAAGTGGTCGAAGTAGTCCGCGAGCGTCGCCAGTATGTTCGCGTATTGCTTGTCCGACGAGACGGCGAACACGCACGCCTTCCGCCCGGCCGTCGGGAACGCCTCGCGGAGCGTGCGGACCAGGGCCACCGCGGACGGGACGTTGTGCGCGGAATCGAGAACCACCGCCGGCCGCTCGCGGACGACCTCGATCCGCGCCGGCCAGTCCACGGCCGCCAGCCCGCGACGGACGGCGGCCGTCGGTACGGTCAGCCCGGCGGACCGGAGCCGCGCCACGGTCGCGACGGCGACGGCGGCGTTCGCCGCCTGGTGCTCGCCGAGCAGCATCAACGGAACGTCGCGGAACTCCTCGCCGGCCACTCGCAGGTCGGCCGTCCGCGGCGGGCGGTAGCGGTAGTCGAATTCGCGGCCGAGTTCGTCGAGTGGGGCCGCCGTTTCCTCGGCGATGGTTCGGATGACCGCGGCCGGCCCCGGCTGGCGGACGCCGCTGACGACCGGCACGCCCCGCTTAATGATCCCTGCCTTCTGGAACGCAATCGCTTCGAGCGTGTCGCCGAGTTGCACCATGTGGTCGAACCCGACGGACGTGACGACGGACACGAGCGGCCGGCAGACGTTCGTGCTGTCGAACCGCCCGCCGAGGCCGACCTCGACGACGGCGACCTCCACCCGGCGGCGGACGAAGTGCAGGAACCCGAGGGCCGTGCCGATCTCGAAGAACGTCGGCGGGTGGTCGTGTTCCTCCAGGCCGCGGACGACCGGGGCCAACTCCGTGACGACGGCGGCGAGTTCGGCGTGCGCGATCGGCGCGCCGTTGACGCGGACCCGCTCCTCGACGTGGACGAGGTGCGGCGACGTGAACAGCCCGACGCGGTAGCCGGACGCATGAAGGATTGCCGCGAGCATGGCGGCGGTGGAGCCTTTGCCCTTCGTGCCGGTGACGTGGACGATCCGCAACCGGTCCTGCGGCCGGCCGAGGCGGTCGAGGAACGCCCGCATCCGCTCGAGCTTCAGGTCGGACGGCTGGGCGGCCTTGATTTCGTAGTTGATCCGCCCGTACCAGAAGGCGATGGCCTCGTCGTAGGTCATGCCGTTCAGGATAGGACCGGGCGACGGGGTGGGAATTGGCGAGCCGACTGGCGAGCCGAGCGGCGTAAGCCGCCGGGTGAGGGAGCGTTACCCGGCGGCTTACGCCGCTCGGCTCGCCGTCGCGTGCGAACTTCGCTCACTTCTTCCCGACGCAGTACAGGTGCGTCGGACTGCGGAGGAACAGCGCCCCGTCCACGACGGCCGGCGACGCCATGCACCGCAGGTCGTCGGCCTTGATCGGGAAGATCGGCGGGGCCGTGTGAGCCACCGGGCCGCCCACGTCCAGCGCGTTCGTCGCCACGGGGTTGTACGTCTTCGTGGCCTCCACAACGAACACCTTGCCGCCCTCCGAGAGCAGGTACAGCTTTCCTTCGACCAGAACCGGCGACGCGGAGAACTTCCCTTGCAGCCGCTCCTCCCAGTGCTTCTTGCCGGTCTTCGCGTCCAGGCAGAACAGGATGCCGGTGTCGTTCACCATGAACAGCAACTCGCCGACGACGATCGGCGACGGCCGGGTCGCCCCGACCTTGTCGAGCCGCCACGCGATGCCGTCCTTCGTCAGGTCACCGGTCCGCCCGGCCTTCACCGCGATCAGGCCGTTCTTGTGGCCGATGGTCAGGTAGATCAGCCCGTGGGCCATCACCGGCCGGCACGCCTCGTTCATCCCGTCGTGGACGACCCGCCAGACCTCGTCGCCGGTTTCCACGTCGTGCGCGATCGTCCCCATTGCGGCGGGGCAGACGACCTGCGGCTTGCCGTCGATCTCGAACACGGCGGGCGTCGCGTAAGCCTTCTTGAAGTCGCCGTTGTCCGGGTACGGCAGCTTCCGGTCCTTCCGCCAGACCGTTTCGCCCGTGGCCTTGTCCAGGCACGCGACGTACTGCTGGTCGAACCCGTCGAACAGGAGGAACAGCTTGTTCTTGTAGACGACCGGCGACGACGCCGGGCCGCGGAAGTGGTCGCACGGCAGGTCGGTCCGCTTCCAGACCGGCTGGCCGGTCTTCGTGTCCAGGCAGGCCGTGCCGTAGGAGCCGAAGTGGACGTACACCCGCCCCTCCTCGACGCACGGCGTCGGCGAGGCGTAGCTGTTGTACTGGGCCGTGTTCGCCGGCTTCGCCGCGTCGAACAGCGGGATGTCGTGGACGACCTTCCCGGTGTTCTTGTCGAGGCAGACGGCGAAGTATTTCGTGCCGTCGGCGCGGGCCGTGGTCAGCCACACCTGGTCGCCCCACACGACCGGCGACGACCAGCCCTTGTCGTGGATCGGCGTCTTCCAGCGGACGTTCTCGGTTTCGGTCCAGGTCGTGGGAATGTTCGTGGCGGTGGAGACGCCGTCGCCGGTCGGCCCACGGAAGGCCGGCCAGTTGTCGGCGGCCGCGGCGGGCAGGCCGCAGGCGAGCAGCAGGAGCGAAAGGGAAACACGCATGGGAGGACTCGGCGGGGAAGGTGGCGGGAGGCCGGCGAGGATTAGTCTAACGAGTCGCGCGGGCCGGGACAGGAGTTCGTGTCAGTCCTCATCCATCACGACAACGATCCCGATCCGGGTCGAATCGATTCCAAGAACGCACTGGTCGAACGTAGCCGAGGTGAGTGGGTTACCCGTCCTGGACCGCCCACCACTCGGCGAGGTTTCCCAGTCCGTAAAGTTGGTGAAGAACTTCACCCCATCGTCGTACAGCCTCGTGAACTGTTCAGCGAGTTCCTCTGCCCGGCGAGGCTCCATCACTTCAGCACCGTAGGCCAAGTCGATGCCCAAAATGTTCGCCAACCGCTTTCGGGCACGCGAGTGATCCAGTTCAATCCAGTCATCGCCGAGCATGTTAAGTCCGTGCCCTTCGACAAACCGATCCAGGTCTTCGATACCCCCATCGTTAACGATTCCGAAGTGAACTCGGACCTCACCAAATCGTCGTGCCCGACGGACGGCCCGATGAAATCGACTTTGTTGCGGAGTCATTTCGCACCCGATGGTTTACCGGGGTGATTCACCGAGTAGGCTTCGGGGTACGAACACGAGGCAATTTCCATCGCGGTGCAGCTGCGCCCACTCGGGATGGGCGAGCAACAGCCGGATGAGGCCGTCGTCCCCGTCAGGGCGAAGGAAGAACGCGCTCGGATCGTACTGCTTCAACAATTCGGCGAGCGGCACGTCGCCCCACGCGGCCGCGAAGTGGCGGTCCCACTCGGCCCGCGAGAGCAGGTAGTACCGGCCGTCGTGCGTCACCCGCCAGTCCGGGTGGCCGCCGTCGGCGACCACGCCGCCCCAGAAGAAGTTCGTGTAAATCGTGCCGCGCACGCGGGCGTCGCGGAGGGCGCGGACGCCGGCGAACGGGTAGTGGTCCGCGAACGGGGCCGGGTTCACCGCGAGCGGGACGCCGACGGCGAGCAGCACGGCCACCGCCGCGAGCGGCCACCGCCACCGGGAACGGGCCGTCGTGTCCGGTGTCCTCGGAATCAATTCCGCCCAGACCGGCATGACGGCGATTCCCCAGAACAGCATGAACCGGTGCGAGAGCAACATCGCGACGGTGAGGAGCGCGAACGCGGCGAGCGTCGCGGGCCGGACGTGCCGCCCGCGGACGGCGACCGCGATGAGCGTCAGCCCCAGCCCGAGCCAGGACGCCCAGCGGCCGTGGCTTAGCGGCTCCCAGGTGAGCGGCAGCCATTCCGAGACTTCGAGGTAGCGGGAGCGGTCGGCGTTCTCGGCGGCGATGCGGAAGATGTCGAACCCCGCCGGCGTCGCGACGGTCGAGGCGGTCGCCAGCACGAGCAACGCCACGAGCCGCCACGGGAATTCGGGTCGGTGTTTCCACCAATACCGAACCGATTCCGCGAAGAGTGCGGCCAGCACGACTCCCGCCCCGACCGCGACGGACGGGTGCAGGTTCTGCCACGCGACGAACAGCACCGCGCCCAGCACCGCCGTCGTCCGCACGCCGAGATTCGACCGCACCAGCACGAGCAGCAGGCCGAACGCGAGCGCGGCGAAGCTCTGCGGCCGCACGCTGGCCGACGGCACGGCCGCCAGCCACCCGACGTACAGCCCGACGGCGACCGGCCAAACGTTCCGCGCCCGCCGGGCCAGCGAAGCCGCCACGACCGCGAACCCGCCGAACCAGACGACCGCATCGACGAGCCACAGCAGCGTCCACCCGCCGAGCTGCCGCGCGGCCGCGTACACGACCTGCGCCAGCCACGCGACCACGGCCAACGGCTCCGCTTCCTTCCCCGCGAGGAACGGCTCGTACTTCGGTAGACCTGTCGCGAGCGTGATCTCGCCGAGCTTCAGTTGCCAGAAGATGTCCACGTCGTGGATCGTCCGGCCGAGTTGCACGAAGAGCATGACGCTCGCCGCGATCGCGAGCACCGGGACCGGGCCGGACCGCTCGCCGAGGGTCCAGACCCAGCCCGCGGCGCGGCGGGAAAACGAAACGACCCGGCCGAGGCCGGGTCGCGACGCCGAGGGCGGCGGGTCAATCGACATACGGGTCGGCCCCGAGGTCTTGCAGCATCTCCTGCCGGTTCTTGTCGTAGTTCATCAGGTCGAGCCGCTGCTTATAGTGTTTCTTCTCGATCCGCTTCTGGGCCTTGCGGAACAGCCGGCGGAACAACGCCCACGGCCGCGCCGCCCCGGACTTGCCGAGCTGCTCGAGGCCCTGCTGCTTCGCCTGCCCCAGCCCTTCGAGGACGTTGTCGTCCAGCGACACGAAGAATTGCGCTGTGCCGGGGTCGCCCTGCCGCCCGGCCCGGCCGGCGAGCTGGCGGTCGATCCGCTCCGCCTCGTGCCGCTCCGTGCCGATGACGTGCAGCCCGCCGTTCTCCGCCACGCCGGGGCCGAGCTTGATGTCCGTCCCCCGGCCGGCCATGTTCGTGGCGACCGTGACGCGGCCCAACTGCCCGGCCTGGCTGACGATCTGCGCCTCGTTCGCGTCCTGCCGGGCGTTGAGGACGAGGTGTTCCACGCCCGCGAGTTCGAGCAACTTCGACAGCCGCTCGGACTTGTCCACGGTCCGCGTCCCGATGAGGACGGGGCGGCCGCGCGCGACCATGTCCTTCACTTGCTTCACGACGCCGTCGAACTTCGCCCCCTCGTGCGGGTAGACGGCGTCCGGCTCCTGCGTTCGCTTCACCGGCCGGTTCGTCGGGATCTTCGTCACCCACCGGCGGTAGACGCGGCGCATCTCCTTGAAGTTCGGCATCAGCGTCCCGCTCATCCCGGCCAGCTTCTTGTACAGCCGGTAGAAGTTCTGGAACGTCACCTGGGCCGCGTGCTCGGACGGCATCGTCACCTGCACGGCCTCCTTCACCTCGACGGCCTGGTGCAGCCCGTCCCGCCAGTGGCGGTCCGGCATCGGCCGGCCCGTGCCTTCGTCGATGATGATGATCTTGCCTTCCTTCGAGATGATGTACTGGTGGTCCTTCGTGAACCGGTGGTACGCGTGCAGCGACTTCTCGACCTGCTCCAGCAGCTTGTCCATCGCCTGGGCGTGCTGACCGGTCGGCGGGTTCGAGTACCGGACGAGGTGGCGGCCGCTGTCGAGGATTTCGACCTTGTCCTTCTTCAGGTCGAGGCGAAAGTGCTCGTCCCGGTTCATCTGCTTCGCGACGGCGTCGGCCCACTTGAACATGACCTGCTCTTCCGGCGTCGCGTCGCGGGTCGGGTTCGCGATGATGAGCGGCGTCCGGGCCTCGTCCACGAAGATGCTGTCCGCCTCGTCCACGATGGCGTAGTACAGCGGCCGCTGGACGCGGGGGTCGGCCTTCATCTGCCCGCCGCTGGTCCACGGCTCCCAGAACGCGGACGCCGTCGCCTGGCCGCCGCGGAGCTTCAGCCGGTCGCGGAGGAAGTCGAACCCGAACTCGGCGGCCGTCCCGTAGGTCACGTCGCACTTGTACTGGGCGGACCGCTCCTGGTCCTCCATCTTTTGCTGGATGCACCCGACCGTCAGGCCGAGCATCCGGTAGACCGGCCCCATCTCCTCGGCGTCCCGCTTCGCCAGGTAGTCGTTGACGGTGGTAACGTGGACACCCTTGTTGACGAGCGCGTTCAGGTACGCCGGCGAGACGGCGCACAGCGTCTTCCCCTCCCCGGTGGCGAGTTCGACGAGGCCGCCGTAGTGCATGACGATGCCGGCCGCGAGCTGCACGTCGAAGAGCTGGTAGCCGAACAGCCGGCGGATGGCGATGGCGGCGAGGGCGAACGCCTCCGGGATGAGCTTGTCGATGCTCTCCCCGCCGCGGACGCGGCCGCGGAGGTTCAGGCTCTTCTTGCGAAGGTCGTCGTCGTTGAAGTTGAGGAACTGCTGCTCCCAGTGGCGGATCTTCGGGATGACCAGGGCGGCCTTCGCGAGCCGCCGCTTCCACGGCCGCGGGTCGAGGACGATGCGGAGGCGGTTGGTCGTCTCCGTGCCGAGGCGGCCGGGGACGTTGGCGATCGGCGGCCGCCGCGGCTCGTGCTTCTTCTCGCCGTCGGCCGGCGGCGCGGTCGCGGGGACGAGGTCGAGGACTTCTTCCGGGGCGTCCGTGGGGGTCATGTGCGGTGGCTCCTTCGCGATGCTCTTAACTTACCGACGGAACCAGGGCGGCGAAAGGCGAGTGCGAATTTGGCAAGCACGCGTTATGCATGGGAAGGTGTGCGGCGTGGGGGAGGTGGGTCAGTATTCAATCGTGAACGCCAGGTTCGGGCCGTCGATGATGACCTTGTACGGCAAGAGCACGCTGAGGCCGATCAGCACCTCCACCGGGTCCAGCGGCGTCACCAATTCCGTTACCTCGGTCTGGGGCGTGAGGATGAGAGATTGAGACAACCCGCCGAACGGGGGCAGGCCGAGGCTGACCTCATGAATGTTGACCGGTACCAATCCACTCGCGGTCTGCGTCGAGGTGGATCGAATCGGCGACGAACCCAACGCCGTGAGTAACCGCGAGGCGACGGCCGAGATGGTGGAACCGGTGTCCACGGACGCCCACGTTAAGATCGGTTTTGGGACCGGGACACCCGATGCCATGGCCGCCGAGATGGCCGCGGCCGAAGGCCCGACGAGGATCGGGATTTCCACCCCGGCGGCGGTGAAGTAGTGGGTGACGCGGCCGGTCATGCGGCGAGCCAGCTTAGGCGGACGGGCGTGTAGTACTCACGGATGTATTGAACGAGGATGGGCTTTCCGGCGTATCGTCGGGCCGCTTCAAAGAGCGCCTCTCCGGCCCTCTCCCACAATCCGACGATTTGGCCGTCCTGGATCACGACCGTCCAGCCGAGTTTCCCGTCCGCCACCCATTGGGGGACTTCCCGACGGTAGACCTCCCACTCGGCGAACAACGGGTCGTTCGGCTCGCGAGGTTGGAGTTGGGTATAGTGTTGGCAGTCGAGATTCCGCATGACATCGCCCTCCGCCCACGATCCTACACCCGACGCGGTCACAGCCACAACTTCAACTTCGCCTTCAGCGCGTCCGGCAGCTTCTTCTCGACCACCTTCACCACCTCCGTCGGGTGGTAGCGGGTGCTGAAGTGGCCGGCCACGATCAGCTCGTTCTTGAACCGGTCGGCCCGCTCGATGAAGTCGTCCAGGTGCATGTGCCCGTACTTGTGAATCTTGTCCCGCCGGTGCGCGGCGCGGATGAAGCTCAGCTCCGTGATCAGAATCTTCGCCTCGTAGGCGGCCGGGCACGAGTCCAACCCCGCCGGGCTGGTGTCGCCGGTGAACGCGACGAGCGGCAGCCGCACCTCGCGCGTCACCGGCGTGCCGGCCTGCCGGAGGTCGCGAATCTTGTCGCCGGGAAGGCCGAGGTACTCGTCCTTGAGCTTCTGCCGCCGGTCCCACACGACGAACCCGCGGGACGGGATCGTGTGCGTCGTCGCGAACACGGTGACGACGAGCTCCCGCGACAGGTCGATCTCGTCGCCGGGGTCCACGCCCTCGATCTGCGCGAGCTGCCGGCCGCGGTCGAGCCGCTGGAACACGAGCATGAGCCGCTTCACGTCCTCGACGGCCTCCGTCGGGACGAAGATCGTCGGCGGGTCCATCTTCATCATCCGCCGGCGGGCGACGTACACCGGCAGGGCGGCGATGTGGTCCAGGTGGGCGTGCGACACGAACCAGTTCGGCGTGCCCATGAAGTCCCACGGCTGCGCCCCGAGGTCGAACCCGACCTTGAGTTCCGGGACGCGCCAGTAGCTCTGCACGGCGGCCCGCGACCACCCCTCGACGGTGAGGCCGGCGTGCGTGTGACTGAGGTACGGGGCGTTATCGACGGGTCGGTCCGTGCTCATGGGGGATACTGTATGCGGCAGTCGCGTCACGACCCGAAGACGGCATCCCGGTCCCGCGAGGCGTGTAGGACACGGACGACCGTGATGCCGTCCGGGTTCGGCTGAAAGAAGACGAGGTAGTTTGGCGACTGTCGGACGGTCATCACCCGGAGGCCGGGCAGGTTAAAGTAGCCGGGTTCGATCAACTCGCCCGTTGCGGGGAAACGTTCCAAAAATGCGAGCGTCTTCGTGAGCCGGTCGGCGAACCGGTCGGCCGACAAAACGCCCGCCTTGGTCCGAATCACGTCGGCGATTTCTTCGATGTCCCACTGGGCACGTTGAAGGATTTCAACGCTCACGACGGGCGCTCCGCGCGACGGAGAGTTCCGGTGCGAATCTTCTCGCGGAGGGCGTTCCAATAATTCTCATCCGCCTTCACCGGGTTACCACTGTTGATGCCTTCCATCAACAACTTTTCCAACTCCTCCCGCGGGTAGCCGGCGACGAGAGAACCGGGCGGCACTACCACGGTGTCGTCCTCACCTTCAAGGAAATCCATCACGTACTCTTCCACCGAGGCGAAGCCGTACCGCTTCGCCCGCTCTTCGGCCTTCGCCCGCAGCTCGTCGGGGATCGTGATCGTCATCGCGGCCTCCGGTTCGGGTTCGCCTCGGTGGAAGTATACCGCGCTCACGACTTCGCGAGCGACACGCAGACGATCTCCTTCTCGTTGCGGACGATCATCCGCTTCTCGGCGAACGCCGGGTGCGACCAGATCACCTTCCGCCCGCGGTCCGCGCCGATCGGGTCGAGGACGTGAGCGCGGCCGAGTTCCTCGTACTTCGTCGGGGTCAGCTTCAGGATGACCAGGTCGCCGGCGTCGGTGAAGCAGAACACCCGGTCGCCGTTCTCGACCCAGAACGCGCTACCGAAGAGCGCGTCCTTGCCGAAGAGTTGGTTGCTCGCCCACACTTCCTTGCCGGTCGCTGCCTCGGCGCAGACGACCGCCCCGGTGTTCGCCGCGAGGCCGTACAGGTGGTCGCCCTTCGCGATCAGGCTCGTCATCAGCACCGGCAGCTTCTCCGGCGTCTTCGGGAACGTGTCCGCCGCCCGCCAGAAGACTTCTGCCGTCGGTTTGTCGGTCGCCAGCTTCACCGCCAGCGCCCCGTCGTAGGCGCTCGTCACGACGACCATGTCGCCGACGACCTTCGGGGTGACGATGCTCACGGCCGGCGTCATCTGCTTCTTCCCCTTCTCGGGGTGCGGGTGCTTCCAGTAGACCTCGCCGGTCTTCGGGTTCAGCCCGGCGAGTTGGTCGGACAGCCAGACGATCAACTGCTTCGTCCCGCCGGCCTCCGCGATCACCGGCGCGGAGTACCCCACGTCGCTCGTGGTCAGGGCCGTCCACTTCTCCTGCCCGGTCGCCTTGTCGAACGCGACGACGGCCTTCCCCTCGCCGCCGACGAGCGCGATCACGAGGCCGTCGTGGACGAGCACGTGCGCCGAGTAACCCCAGACCGGCGGCTTCGTCTTGTAGTCGTCCGGCAGGTACTTCTGCCACACCGGCTTGCCGGTCTTCGCGTCCAGGCAGTAGAGGTCGCCCATCGCGCCGAGGGTGTAGACGCGGTCGCCGTCCACCGTCGGCGTCGTCCGCGGACCCATCGGGCGGTCTACCTTCTGGTAGACCCGCTCGTACTCGTGCGTCCAGACCGGCTCGCCGGTCTTCAGGTCGAGGCACACGACGCGCTCCGTGCCCGGCGTCGTGCCCCGCGGGGCGTCGGCGGCCGGCTCTTTGCGGATGCGGTCCATGACGAACACCTTCCCGCCGCTCACCGACGGCCCGGTGTAGCCGGGGTTGATCGGCTTCCGCCAGAGCACCTTCGGCCCGCCGTCGGGGAACTTGTCGAGGATGCCGTCTTCCTTCCAGACGCCGTCGCGGTTCGGCCCGAGCCACTGCGGCCAGTCGGCGGCGGACGCAGGGACGGCGAGGACGAGGGTGACGATGAGTGCGCGGGAAAGCATGAAGAACTCCGGCGGGAAATGAAAGGACGGCCGAGCGGGGAGGCGCTCAGGATAACATGCGGAATTTGTACGAGCGGGACGCCACGGGTCGGGGAATTATCCGGCCGTCGTCGCGATGACCGGTAGGACCGCGGACAGTGGCAGGTTGAAACCGGGAAGCACGACCTCTCCGGACAATTCGCCCGGTTCGCGAACCTTTGTAACGCTACCGTCGGCGCGATGCACGAAGGCGATTCGGAGCTGAGGTTCTACGACCCAGGCGAGAGAGGTGCCGGCCGACAAAAAGTCCTCCACCTTCACCGTTAACTCGTTCATCGTTTCGTGCGGCGATACCACTTCCACTACGAGGGCCGGCACGATACGGAAGTCCCCCGAAGGGACGATAAACGTCCGGGGGTCGCACAGGATCACGGACACGTCCGGCTTCCGCACCTGTCGGGGCTTTCGCGGGAAGCACCTATAACCGGCTTCCGCCGTCACCGAGAGGCCGCAAAAATGCTGCTCGCACCATTCGTCCAAGCGACGAAAGATGCGGCCGACGGTAACGCTCGATTCCGCACCCATGGCCGGCTTCTCCACGAGTTCGCCGTCGATCAGTTCGTACCCCTTCGGCACGGGGTCGATATCCGCGATATCTTCGACCTCGTAGATTTCCAGAGCTTCGGCGACCGTCATCGTCGTCCCTCCCGGCTCACGGCTCTTCCAGGTAAGTATACCCGTCCAGCCCGCTCTCGTAGAACTTCAGGAACTGCTTGCTCTCGGTCACGGAGATGTGCCCGGCCCGGACGGCCCGCTCCACGTCCTTCCGCACGCGGTCGGTCAGCTTCTCGGCGCTGTACTGCACGTAGTTCAACACCTCCGTCACCGTGTCCCCCTTGATGACCGTGTCCACGTTCGGCGTGCCGTCTTCTTCGAGCCGCACGTGGACGGCGTTCGTGTCGCCGAACAGGTTGTGCAGGTCGCCGAGGATTTCCTGGTACGCCCCGAGCAAGAACGTGCCGAGGTAGTACGGCTCCCCCTCCGTGACCGGGTGCAGTTCCAGCGTGCTGCGCACGTCGCGGAGGTCGATGAACTGGTCGATCTTCCCGTCCGAGTCGCAGGTGATGTCGCCGAGGATCGCCTTGCGGGTCGGGACCTCGTTCAGCCGGTGGATCGGCATGACCGGGAAGAGTTGCTTGATCGCCCAACTGTCCGGCATCGACTGGAACACGGAGAAGTTGCAGAAGTACGTGTCCGACAGCATGTTCTCCAGCCCGTTCAGCTCCTCCGGCACGTAGTCCATCTCCTTGACCATCCGCTGGAGCTTCCGGGCGAACGCCCAGTACAGCCGCTCCGCGAGGGCACGCAACTCCACGTTCAGGTAGCCGAGGTTGAAGAGGTTGAGCGTCTCCTCCATGCTCTGCACGGCGTCGTGGTAGCTCTCGAGGTAGTTCTTCTTCGTCAGCTCGCGGTAGTTGCTGAACAGGTCCTGGATCGGCTGCGGGGCGTCCGCGGGCATCTCCTCGGGGGCGGTACACTTGTCGAAGTCGGACGTGCCGAGCACGTCGAACACGAGGACGGAACTGTACGCCACGAGCGCCCGGCCGCTCTCCGAGATGATGTTCGGGTGCGGCACGCCGGCGTCGTCGCACACGCTCTTGATGCGGAACACCACGTCGTTCGCGTACTCCTGGAGCGTGTAGTTCATGCTCGACTCGAAGTCGGTCTGCGACCCGTCGTAGTCGATCCCCAACCCGCCGCCCACGTCGATGAACTTCAGCCCCGCGCCGAGCCGGTACAGCTCGACGTACACGCGGGCCGCCTCGGTCAGCGCGTCCTTCACCTTGCGGATGTTCGATACCTGGCTGCCCATGTGGAAGTGCGTCATCTGCAGGCAGTCGTCGAACCCGCGGGCCTTCAGGTACTCGTAGGCTTCCAGTACTTCGGTCAGCGTCAACCCGAACTTCGACCGGTAGCCGGCGGAGCCGCGCCACCGCCCGGCCCCGCGGCTGGCGAGCTTCACCCGCACGCCGAGCGGCTGCCGAACGCCGAGTTCCTCCATGTATTTCACGATCAGTTCGAGTTCCGTGAACTTCTCGACCACCGGCATGATGTTCTTGCCGATCTTCCGGGCGAGGACGACCATCTTGATGAACTCGTCGTCCTTGAACCCGTTGCAGATGATCGGCGTTTCGGCGTTGCCGTTCGTCATCGCCAACACCGCGAGTAATTCCGGCTTGCTGCCGGCCTCCAGCCCGAACCCGTGTTCCTTGCCGAACGTGAGGACTTCCTCGACGACGTGACGTTGCTGGTTCACCTTGATCGGGTAGACGCAGGAATACTTCCCCTGGAACCCGTACTCGTCGATCGCCTTGTTGAACGCCCCGCCGATCTCGCCGATGCGGTGGCGGAGGATGTCCGAGAACCGCAGCAGGATCGGGAGCTGGATGCCACGGTGGTTGAGTTGATCGATGAGTTCCTTCAGGTCCACGGACCGGTCGGCGTCCTTGTCCGGGTGGACGGTCAGGTGGCCGTGCTTGTTGATGCCGAAGTACCCCTTGCCCCAGTTCTTGACGCCGTAGGTTTCGAGGGCGTCCGCGTGACGCCAGGGATGTGAGGATTCCGAGTCGGAAGCTTTGCGGTCCGCGGGTTTGGCCATCAGAGGGAGCCTCGGGGGGCGGTCGTCGCCTTGCGGGGAACGGGGTTACCTGTCTAATGTTACGCCGACGGGTTTCGCGTGCAACGCCAAGTCGGGAATGTGAAGAATTGCCCCCTATTCGGAGGTCCCTGTAATGACGAAAACCGCCCCGCTCGCGTTCGACGTTCACCCCGGCGTCGCGATGGTCCGCAAGTGGGCGGACGAGCTGCCGGCCAAGACCGGCCGCACGCTCGACGAGTGGGGCCGGCTCGTCGAGCGGCAGAAGTTCGCGTCGAAGGCCGTCGCGACCGACTGGCTGAAGGCCGAGTACGGCCTCGGCACGATGACGGCCGGGCAGGTCGTCGAGTTCGCGATGGGCCAACAGACGTGGGACGGCACGCCGGAGATTTACCTCCGCAACGCGGCCGTGTACGTCCAGGAGATGTTCGCGAAGGGCAAGGAGTGGCAGCGGCCGATCTTCGACGAGGTCGTGGCGTTCGTCCGCACGCTCGGCCCGGACGTGAAGGTCTGCCCGTGCAAGACGATCGTGCCGTTCTACCGCACCCGCGTGTTCGGCGAACTGAAGCCGGCGACGAAGACGCGGCTGGAGCTGTCGTTCGCGCTCGGCGAAGTGGCGGACGTTGGCCGACTGGTGCGGAACCCGCGGGCGAAGGGCAACGACCGGCTGCGGCACATGGTCGCGCTCACGCCGGACGCCGGGTTCGACGCCGCGTGCAAGAAGTGGCTGAAGGCCGCGTACAAGGCCGACGCGGCGTAATCCGTCACGCCGTCCCGTGCAGGTACACGACGGCCATCGGCGGAATCTTCAGGTTCACCGAGTACGGCTGGCCGTGCATCGGCACGAACTCGGCGTGGACGCCGCCGTCGTTGCCGACGTTCGACCCGCCGTACACCGCCGCGTCCGTGTTCAGAAGCTCGTGCCAGTAGCCGGGGCACGGCACGCCGACCCGGTAGCCCTCCCGCGGCACCGGCGTGAGGTTGCACACCACGACCACCCGGTCGTTCCCCTTCCCCTTCCGGTAGAAGCTCAGGATGCTCGCCCCGGCGTCCGACGCGTCGATCCACTCGTACCCGCCCGGCTGGTTGTCCAACTCGTGCAGCGCCGGCTGCGTCCGGTACAAGTGGTTCAAGTCGTGGATCAACTGCATGACGCCCTGGTGCGTCCAGTGTTCCAGTAAGTGCCAATCGACGCTCGAATCGTGCCGCCACTCCTGCCGCTGGGCGATCTCGCCGCCCATGAACAGGAGCTTCTTGCCGGTCATCCCCCACTGGTAAGCGTAGAGCGCCCGCAGCCCGGCGAACTTCTGCCACTCGTCGCCGGCCATCTTGTCCCACAGCGGCCCCTTGCCGTGGACGACCTCGTCGTGGGACAGCGGCAGCACGAAGTTCTCGTGGTACGCGTATAGCATCCGGAACGTCAGGTCGTTCTGGTGGTACTTCCGGTGGATCGGGTCCTTCGCAAAATACTTCAAGGTGTCGTGCATCCACCCCATGTCCCACTTGTACCCGAACCCCAACCCGCCGGCGTAGGTCGGGCGGGAGACCATGCCCCAACTCGTGGACTCCTCCGCGTAGGTCTGCACGTCCGGGTACTTCTCGTAGACCGTCTGGTTGAACCGCCGGAGGAAGTCGATCGCCTCGATGTTCTCCTTGCCGCCGTACTGGTTGGGAATCCACTCGCCCTCCTTCCGCGAGTAGTCGAGGTACAACATGCTCGCGACCGCATCCACCCGCAGGCCGTCGATGTGGTACTTGTCCAGCCAGAACATGGCGGACGACAACAGGAAGCTGCGGACCTCGTGCCGGCCGTAGTTGAAGATGTAGCTGCCCCAGTCCGGGTGGTAGCCCTGCTTCGCCTCCTCGTGCTCGTACAGGTGCGTGCCGTCGAAGTAGCACAGCCCGTGGCCGTCGGTCGCGAAGTGGGACGGGACCCAGTCGAGGATGACGCCGATGTCGTTCTGGTGCAGGTGGTCGATGAGGAACATCAGGTCCTGCGGCGTGCCGAACCGGCTGCACGCGGCGAAGTACCCGGTCGTCTGGTAGCCCCACGACCCGAAGAACGGGTGCTCGGTGACCGGCATCAGCTCGACGTGGGTGAACCCGCACTTCTTGACGTGCTCGGCCAACTTCGGGGCCATCTCCCGGTAGCTGAGCGAGTGGTACGGCGGCGTGTCCGACCGCATCCACGACCCGACGTGGACCTCGTAGATGCTCACCGGCGCGTCCTGCGTCTGCTTCTTCTTGCGGGTCTTCAGGTACTCCGCGTCGTTCCACTCGTACTTCAAGTCCCAGATGACGGACGCGGACTTCGGCGCGATCTCGCTGCTGAACCCGTAGGGGTCGGCCTTGTCCACGCTGAACCCGTCGTGCGGGGTGGCGATGTGGTACTTGTAGCACTGCCCCTGGTGCGCCCCGGCGACGAACCCGGCCCAGATGCCGGACGACCCTTGCGGCTGGAGCGGGTGACGGCCCTGGTCCCACCCGTTGAAGTCGCCGACGACCGACACGTACCGGGCGGCCGGGGCCCACACGGCGAAGTGCGTCCCCGTCACGCCGCCGATCGTCGTCGGGTGTGCCCCGAACTTCTCGTACCCGTTGAGGTAGTTCCCCTCGTTGAACAGGAAGAGGTCTTGCGCCCCGAACCACTGGGTCGGGGCGGGCGACGGGGCGGTTTGCTTCTTGGACATGGTTCGCCGGGGGCGGAGCGGGAGGAGGTCGGGCTAAGGGAAAACCTACCGGCCCGGCGGCGTGCGGGCCAGGGACGTTCGACCGAACGACGGGGGAAGGTGCGAAAAAGGAACGGGTGACGAAGGGTGGTCCGGTCGTGCCGGGAGAAGCGGTTGTCGGGGCGGGCCGGGTTGCGCGGGGCGCGGTTT
>JAESGS010000163.1_pt1 | contig 96560 bp, 87 predicted proteins | sample 9269761 | NCBI WGS metagenome assembly JAESGS01 (sample SAMN15741799, study PRJNA653493) | algae metagenome | isolation source: Cyanosarcina radialis HA8281-LM2 and co-occurring heterotrophs from damp... | place: USA: Makauwahi cave, Hawaii | collected 2011-01-06 | reverse complement strand
GATCGACAAGGGCAAGCTCGTCGATCCCAAGATGATCGTCGAACGCGAGGCGCGCTGAAGCCAGATGCGCTTCGCGACGCCAGACACGGTCGCCGAGGCGGCGGCCCTGCTGCAGGAGGACGGCGCACGCTGCCTGTCGGGTGGCCAGTCGCTCGTGGCGATGATGAATGCCGATCTGGTGACGCCCACCTTGCTGGTGTCGCTGCGCCGCATCGGCGCGCTCGCCCGCGTCGAGAGCCGGGCCGATGGCGGTCTGTCGATCGGCGCGATGGCCACGCACGCGAACGTCGCCCGGCTCAAGCCGGCTTCTGCTGGCGCCGAACTGGTCGTCACCGCGGCAGCCACGATCGGCCATCCCGCCATTCGCAACCAGGGCACGATCGGCGGCTCGATCGCCCATGCTGATCCGGCGGCGGACTATCCGACCGCGATCACCTGCGCGGATGCGGAGGTCGTCGTCGCGGGAGCAGGCGGCGAGCGCCGCATTGCGGCCACGGACTTCTTCCTGGGATTCTACGAGACGGCGCTCGCGCCCGGAGAGATCGTCATCGGCGTGGAAGTTCCGCCAGGCCCGGCGGGCGCGCGTGCGCATTACGAGAAATTCGCGCTGATCGATGGCGACTTCGCGGTCGTGTCCGTCGCGGCCATCATCGGCATGTCCGGCGGGCGCTGCACCTTCGCGCGCCTCGCGATCGGCGCCTGCGCGGCAGCACCGGTGCGCGATCCAGCGGCAGAGGAGCTTCTGCTGGGCACGGCGCTCGACGACAAGGCGTTGGCGGCCGCATCGGAGTTGCTGGTGCAGCGCTGCGATCCCGTCGACGATTTCCGCGGCAGCGCGGGATACCGCCTCAAGCTCGTGCCGCGCCTGCTGAAGCGCGCCGTGACCGCCGCAAGACAGAAAGCCGAAGCCCATGGCTGACAGCCTCGCCTACGACATCAACGTGAACGGCGAGGCATTGAGCGTCACCAGCCCGGCGACGGCGACGCTGCTCGACGTGTTGCGCTACCACCTCGGCATGACCGGCTCCAAGCGCGGCTGCAATCAGGGTGTGTGCGGCGCCTGCACGGTCCTGCTCGACGGCGTCCCTGTCCGCGGCTGCCTCACCCTCGCCGCCAATGTCGGCGAGCGACAGGTCACGACCGTGGAAGGCGTCGCGCAGGGCACCATGCTTTCGCGCGTCCAGCAGGCGATGCTCGACAGCGGCGCCATCCAGTGCGGGTTCTGCACGCCGGGCGTGGTCATGACGCTCGAGGCCTTCCTGCGGGAGCGCCCGAAGCCGACGGCCGATGAGGTCCGCCACGCCCTGTCGGGCAATCTGTGCCGGTGCTCGGGCTATGTGAAAATCGTCGACGCCGCGGTGCGCGCGGCGGGGGCGGCGCCATGAGCGCGTTCACCGATCCGGTCGGCGCGAGTCTGCCGCGGCTGGAAGCCCGCGAGAAGGTCGTCGGTTCGGCACGCTATATCGACGATCACGTGCGGCCGGGCATGCTTTATGCCGCCGTCGCGCAAAGCCCGCATGCGCACGCGCGCATCCGCGGTTACGACGTGTCCAAGGCGTCGGCACTCCCCGGCGTCAAGGCGATCGTCACCGGCGCCGACATCCCGGTGCGGCGCGTCGGCGGCGTGCTGAAGGACGAGACGATGCTGGCCGTCGGCAAGGTGCGCTATGTCGGCGAGCCCGTCGCCGCCGTCGCCGCGCGCGACCTCGCTACAGCGCGCCTCGCGGCACAGCTCATCGAGGTCGAGTACGAGCCGCTGCCCGCCGTGCTCAGCATCGAGGAGGCGCTTAAGCCCGACGCGCCGCTCCTACACGAGGAGTGGGCCTCGTACGTGCGCGCCATGAACGGCAACTCGCACGGCAACGTCGTCTGGGAATCGACGCTGGCCGAGGGCGACGCCGCCGGCACCTGGGCGCGCTGCGAGGTGGTCGTCGAGGGCACGTACCGGACGCCCGCGCAGTACCACGCCTACATGGAGCCGAACGGCTGTATCGCCGAGGTCGACGGCAACGGCCGCATCACCATCCTCGCGACCTGCCAGTCGGTGCACCACATCCAGACGCGCGTATCGGACGAGCTCGGCATCCCGATGTCGCAGATCCGCGCGCAGGTGTCGCGCGTCGGCGGCGGCTTCGGCGGCAAGCACGCCAGCAACATCCATTCGATTGCGGCGTGGCTCACGCGCGCGACCGGCAAGCCGGTAAAGCTGGCGCTGTCGCGCACGCAGGACATGGAGATCCAGCGCTCGCGCCATCCGGCCGTCATCCGGCTGAAGACCGGCGCGCTGCGCGACGGCACGATCATTGCGCGCGAGGCGGAGATCACGCTCGACGGCGGCGCCTATGCCGACGAGAGCCCGAACGTGCTGGCCTTCGCCATGCTGATGGTGCGCGGGCCCTACAACATCGCGAACGTCCGCATCCGCGGCAGCGCCGTCTACACCAACAAGCTGCGCGCGGGGTCGTTCCGCGGCTTCGGCAATCCGCAGGCGAGTTTCGCCGGCGAATCGCAGATCGACGAACTGGCCGCGAAGCTCGGGATCGATCCGGTCGAGCTGCGCCTGAAGAATGCGATGCGGCCCGGCGACCGCTGGATCGGCGGCCATACCGCGACGACCTGCCAGCTCGTCCCGTGCCTCGAGAAGGTGCGCGAGGCACGGAAGCAGGCGCCGGCCCTGCCGCCGCCCGCGCCTGGCCGCAAGCGCGGCACGGCGATCGTGGCGGTCACGCATATCTCCGGGCTGATGGGGACGAGCGCCAGCGTCCAGATGCGCGGCGACGGGACCTTCGCCCTCAACACCGGCTGCGTCGATATCGGCCAGGGTTCCGATACGACCATGACGCAGCTCTGCGCCAGCGTGCTGCAGGTCCCGGTCGACCGGATCGTCTACAGCACGCAGGACAGCGACCTGTCGCCCTACAACTGGAAGACCGCCGGCAGCCGCAGCACCTACATGACCGGGCGCGCGGTCGTGGCGGCGACACATGTCGTCCGCGAAAAGATCCTGGACCAGGCGGCGGGAATCTTCGAATGCGCGACCGCCGACCTGGAACTGCGACCGGGCGGCCGCGTCGGCCTCACAGGCGTGCCGGGCAAGGAAGTCGGTTTCAAGGACATCGCCCTGCGCTCGTTGTTCCGCAGCGGCGGTCCGATCGTCGGCTTCAACAGCTTCGTCTTCGACGGCGAGCGCTTCGATCCCAAGCGCGCGCTGATCGAACGGCTCGCCTTCGACAATCTCGGCATCTACACCTTCGGCGCCCAGTGCGTGGAGGTGGAGGTCGACACGGTCACCGGCCGCGTGGAAGTGCTGCGTGTGTGGTCGGCGCACGATGTCGGCAAGGCGATCAACCCCACCAGCGTCGAGGGCCAGATCCAGGGCGGTATCGTCCAGGGCCTTGGCTACGCGCTGTACGAGCAGCTCGTATGGGACGATGACGGGCGTCTCGGCAACCCGTCTTTCGCCGACTACAAGGTGCCCGGCATCCTCGATGCGCCGGCGACGATCATACCGATCGTCCTTGAAGATCCCGACGCGACCGGTCCCTTCGGCGCCAAGGGGGTGGGCGAAATCTCGCTGGTCGGCATCGCGCCGGCCATCGCGAATGCGGTGTACGCGGCCACAGGCGCGCGCGTCCGCCAGATTCCGATGATGCCGGAGCGCGTCATCGATGCACTGGAGCAGAACTGATGCGTCGCGAGGATTATCCGCCGCAGGAGCCGCTATCCGAGGTCGGCGAGCGTTATTCGGTCGAATGCTGGACGCGCAGCGCCGGCATCAAGGCCGACGAGCACGGCTATGGCGCCGATCCGTACCAGCGCCTCCTGGTGTTTCCGGCCGCGAAGCCGGACGGTCGCGTGTTGCTCTTCTGGCACGGCGGTGGCTGGACGTCCGGCTACAAGGAATGGATGGGCTTCATGGCGCCGGCCTTCACGGCGGCCGGAGTCACCTTCGTCAGCGCCGGCTACCGGCTGGCGCCCCAACATCTCTTTCCGACGGGCCTCGACGACTGCATGGCCGCGACGGCCTGGGTCCACGCGAATATCGCGCAGTATGGCGGCCGGCCGGAGCGCCTCTATGTCGGCGGCCATTCCGCCGGCGGCCACTACGCCGCCTTGCTGGCCGTGCGGCGCGACTGGCAGAAGGCGCAAGGCCTGCCTGCCGATGCGATCAAGGGGTGCCTGCCGATTTCCGGCGTCTATCTGTTCACCGAGGGTAGCGGGCTGTCGGTCAGGCCGCGGTTCCTGGGGGCCGCCGGCAACGAGCACGCCGCCAGCCCAATCCACCATTTGCAGCCGCCGCTGCCGCCATTCCTCGTGGCCCACGGGGCCGAGGACTTTCCGCATCTCGTGAAGCAGGCCGAGGCCTTCTGCGAGGCGATCGGGAAGGCGGGCGCGCGGACGGAGCGGGTCGTGATGCCCGGGCGCAATCATTTCAGCGCGAGCTACGCCGGCGGCGAGGCGGACGGCCCATGGGTGGGCCCAGCCCTGCGGTTCATGCGTTGACGGCATCCGCGCTGTACCAGATACCCGCGGCCGGCGTGCCGGCGGGATGCACTTGCAGGTTGAAGAGCGGCGCCTGCAGCGTCACAGTAAGCGCCGCCGCCGGCGAATTCCGCATGCGCACGAGGGCCGCGTTCCGGCCCCTGCAGTCTTTGATCCGACACAAGGCCATGGCTCAAGTCAAAAAGCCCGAGATCCGCAACGCCATCCTGTCCGCCGCGGACAGGCTGTTTTCCGAGCGCGGCTATCACAACACCACCTTGGCGCAGATCGCGGCCGAAGCCGACGTCTCGACCGCCAACCTCTACGTCTACTTCCAGTCCAAGCTCGACATCCTCTATTCGATCTACGATCCCTGGTTGCGCGAGCGCATCGCGCGGCTGGAGAGCGATCTGATGCGCGTGCGCGAGCCGCAGCAGCGCATATTCAAGCTGCTGCACACTTTGTGGTGCGAGATTCCGTCGGAAAAGAACGGCTTCGCGAACAATTTCGTCCAGGCGATCTCGACATCCGACCCGAGGGAGGGCTACCGGCCCGAGCTGCTCAAATGGTTCGAGGCGGCGATCGCGCGGATGCTGCGCGATGCCCTGCCGCCTGATCGCGCGGCCCAGGTCACGGAGTCGCGCTTCACGCATCTGCTGGTCATGGCCTTCGACGGTTTCGTCATCGGCCAGCACCTCGATCCCGGCGTGGAGTGCGACGAGAGGACCATCGCATTGATGGCCGCTCTGCTGACCGGCCCGATGAATGACACGGCGCCGGCGAACGGCCGCCGCGCCGCCGCGCCCGACTCTCCGCGAAAGAAATCCTCGCGCACACAGGCTACCCATGAAGATTGAAGACAGTTTCACCGTCCCGGTACCGATCGCCGATGTGTGGACGGCGATCATCGATCCGAACGTCGTGGGACCCTGCATTCCCGGATGCAAGGCGATCGAAGTGCTCGGGCCCGACAAGTATCGCGCCGAGGTGGTGGTCGCGTTTGGACCGATCAAGACCACGTTCAACGTCGTGGTCGAGGTCAGCGAGATGGTGGCGCCGGAGCGGGTCGTGTCCGTGACGCGCGGCGAAGAGGGGACGCGCGCAAGCCTGCTGACCGCGAACAACCTGCTGGCGTTGCGCGAGATCGACGGGCAGACGACCGAGATCGCCTACAGCTCGGAAGTGTCACTCGTCGGCCGCCTTGGCAAGTTCGGCCTCGGCATCATGAAAAAGCGCGCCAAGGAAACAGGGGAGTCCTTCGCGAAGGCCTTCCAGGCGCGCCTCGAAGAGGGCCGGCAGGCCGCCGGCAGCCCGCCCGTATCTGAACAAGCGTAACCGCCCCCCGCCTCGGGGCGCGACAGGGCAGGGTAGCTTTCCGCGCCCGCGTGCCCGTACCATGGGCAGGCCTGCCTTTGGAGCCGTGGGAACATCGCGCGATCGTGGCGGTTTTTCATGGTGCGGGGCACCAATTCGCAACAAGGAGACGGGGATGTTCGGCAAAATCTCTCGCGCCGTCCTTGCCGGGATCGCGCTTTCGATCATGGCTTCAGGGGCTTTCGCGCAGGACGCGGTGCGCGTCGGTTCCAAGATCGACACCGAGGGGGCGCTCCTCGGCAACATGATCATCCACCTGCTCGAAGCGAACGGGATCAAGACGGCCAACAAGCTCCAGCTCGGTCCGACCAAGATCGTCCGCAGCGCCATCGTCGCCGGCGAGATCGACATCTATCCGGAGTACACCGGCAACGGCGCGTTCTTCTTCTCGGTCGACACCGACCCCGCCTGGAAGAGCGCCAGGACGGCCTATGAGAAGGTGAAGGCGCTCGACAGCGAGCAGAACAAGCTGGTGTGGCTGCAGCCCGCGCCCGCCAACAACACGTGGGCGATCGCAGTGCGGCGCGACGTCGCGACCCAGAACAAGCTTGCGACGATGGAGGACTTCGCCAAGTGGGTCATGGGCGGCGGCAAGGTGAAGATCGCCGCATCGGCCGAGTTCGTCGAAAGCCCGGCGGCGCTGCCGTCCTACGAGAAGACGTACGGCTTCCAGCTCAAGCAGGACCAGGTTCTCGTCCTTGCCGGCGGCAACACCGCGGCGACCGAGCGCGCGGCGGCGGAGCAGACGTCGGGCGTCAATGCCGCGATGGCCTACGGCACCGACGGCGCGCTGGCGGCCCTCGGACTGGTCGTCATGAGCGATCCCAAGGGCGCGCAGATCGTCTACGAACCGGCGCCGCTCGTCCGTGCCCCGATCCTCGACCGGCATCCGAATATCCGGTCGGTGCTCGAGCCCGTCTTCGCATCGCTCGACCTGACGACCTTGCAGACTTTGAATTCCCGGATCGCGGTCGAGGGCCAGGACGCCAAGCAGGTCGCAGCCGCCTATCTGAAGGAGAAGGGTTTCCTGAAGTAGGCGCGGCGCGGGTCGCAGGCAGGTCGTCTTGCGGGGCTCGGCGACGCTCTCGGAAGGCCGGGCCTTCGCCGCGGCCCATGCCGCACGACCCGCGCACCGCGTCGTCAGGGATCGCGTCCTGTTCGTCCTGTGCGTCGCGGGGCTGTGCGCCGCGTACGGGCTCGCGTTCGTGACGCATGCGCCAAACCGGCTCGTATCCGGCGCGCCGATCCCGCTGCTGGCGGCAGTGGCGGGGACGAAGGCGATCGCGCTTCTGCCCGGCCTCGTGCTGCTGACCGGGCCGTTCCTGCCGCCGCGCCGCATCGTGCACGCGATCGTCGCCATCGCGGCCGCGGCGCTGATCGTTGCGCTCTGGTGGCTTGCGGGCGCGCATGCGGCGACTCTGGCCCAATCGGCCCCGCCGGCGGCCCGCACCTCGCTTGGCGCCGCCTTCTGGGTGCTGTTCGTGTGCGCGGCGCTGGCGCTGATCGACTCTGTAAGGCGGCTCGGCCTCAGCCTGCTTGCGAGCCTGCTGATCGGCGTCGCGCTCGTCGCGGCGATCGCCGGCCTTGGTGCCGCCGGCGTGCTCGATCAGCTCTCGATCGTCAAGGAGTACGCGAACCGGCGCGAGGTCTTCGCGGACGCGGTGGTGCGTCACATCGTCATCGTGCTCGCGGCGCTCGTGCCGACCGTCGCTCTCGGCGTGCCGCTCGGCGTGCTCGCGCATCGGCGCAAGGGGCTCGCGGCCGGGCTCTTCCCGGTCCTGAACGTCGTTCAGACGATCCCGTCGATCGCCCTGTTCGCCGTACTGATAGGGCCGCTCTCCGGCCTCGCCGCTATGTTTCCCGGGCTCGGCCGGCTCGGCATCAGCGGCATCGGCCTCGCGCCGGCGGTCATCGCGCTGTTCTTCTATTCCCTGCTGCCGATCGTGCGGAACGTCGTCCAGGGGCTCGCCGGCGTATCGCCGGCCGCCATCGAGGCGGCGCGCGGCGTCGGCATGACGCCGCTGCAGATATTCGCCCGCGTCGAACTGCCGCTCGCGCTGCCCGTGTTCCTGTCGGGCCTGCGCATCACCACCGTGCAGGCGATCGGGCTCGCGGCGGTCGCGGCGCTGATCGGTGCCGGCGGACTCGGCGCGATCATGTTCCAGGGGCTCTTCGCCAACGCGCTGGACCTGACCCTGCTGGGCGCGGTGCCGGTGATCCTGCTGGCGGTGACCGCCGATGCCCTGTTGAGAGTGTTCACGGCCTATGCGGAAAGGCAGCCCGGATGATTGAACTGGACCGCGTCTCGAAGGAATACGGAGCTTCGTCCGTCGTGGACGGCCTGTCGCTCACGATCGGGAAGGGCGAGTTCTTCGTCGTCATCGGCCCGTCGGGCTCGGGCAAGTCGACCACGCTGAAGATGATCAACCGCCTGATCCCGGCATCCGAGGGCGCCATCCGGATCAACGGCGAGGACATCAGGCGCTTCAGGGCGGAAGATCTGCGCCGGCGCATGGGCTATGTGTTCCAGTCGATCGGGCTGTTCCCGCACTGGACGGTGGAGCGCAACGTCGGCACGGTGCCGGAGCTGCTCGGCTGGCCGAAGGCGAAGATCGGCGATCGCGTGACCGAGCTGCTTGCGCTGCTGAAGCTCGACCCGGCCAGCTTTCGCGGCAAGTACCCGCACCAGCTCTCGGGCGGCGAGCAGCAGCGCGTCGGCGTCGCCCGCGCGCTCGCCGCCAATCCGGATGTGCTGCTGATGGACGAGCCGTTCGGCGCGCTCGATCCGATCACGCGCGCGGCACTGCAGGAGCAGATCGCGCGCATCCATGGCGAGAGCGGCACCACCATCGTTTTCGTGACGCACGACATGGACGAGGCGCTCAAACTCGCCTCGCGCATTGCGATCCTTGAGCAGGGCCGGCTCGTGCAGATGGGTACGCCGCTGGAGCTGCTTGCTGCGCCCGCCACTGATTTCGTGCGCGATTTCGTCGGGCGCGACGATCTCGGCATCCGGCTGCTTTCGGTGGCGCCAGTGGCAAGCCGGCTGCGCGCCGGCGAGGCGGCGCCGGGCGAGCCGATCCAGGCCACCGCAAGCCTGCGTCAAGCCCTGTCGCAGATGATCGCGCAGGGCACAGACCGGCTCGGTGTCGTCGATGCGGATGGCCGCCGGCTCGGTGCCCTGACTCTCGCGGACCTCGCCCGTCCATGAACGCGTGGGCCCGCATGGCGCGCCCCGATGCGCTGGTCTGGACGGCGCTTGCCCTCGCGGCCCTCGTCGTTGCGATGCCGCACCTGAAGCCGCTCTTCGCCGCGCTGTTTCCGTGGCTCGACCGGCCGCTCTACGAGCAGGACACTTTCATCAACCTGATGCTCGCGCATGTGGCGATCGTCGGTGCCTCCAGCATCGCGGCCGTCGTGATCGGCGTCGCGGCCGGCGTGTTCGTGACACGTCCGGCCGGGGCCGAGTTCCGCGACATCGTCGAGACGATCGCGGCGATGGGGCAGACCTTTCCGCCGGTCGCGGTACTGGCCCTGTCGGTGCCCATCACCGGCTTCGGATTTCAGCCGGCGCTGATCGCTCTCACCGCCTACGGGCTGCTGCCGGTCCTGCAAAACACGATCGCCGGCCTTGGCGCGGTGCCGGCGCCGGTGCGCGAGGCGGCGCGCGGCGTCGGCATGACGCGGAGGGAGATTCTGTGGCGCGTCGAGCTGCCGCTTGCGGCCCCGGTGATCGTCGCCGGCATCCGTACCTCGGTCATCATCAATGTCGGCACCGCGACCATCGCCTCCACCGTCGGCGCCAAGACGCTCGGCTCGCCGATCATCGTCGGGCTCAACGGCTCCAACATCGCCTATGTGCTGCAGGGGGCGATCCTTGTGGCACTGCTCGCCGTCGTGCTGGACCTGGCGTTCGAGCGGCTGGCCGCGTTCCTGGAGCGCTGGCGCAGGGCGGCGTGAACGGCCTTTCCAGGCGCGGGCATGTTCGGTTAGCTCTATCCGCCTGAGGGCTGTGCGAGGGACAAGTCATGGCGAAAGTGGCGATCGTCGGATGCGGCGCGATGGGGTCGGTCTATGCCGCCCTGATGGCCGATGCCGGGCACGAGGTCCATGGCGTCACGCTGTGGCCGGACCATGCCGCCGCGATGGAGAAGAACGGGCTGCGCGTCGAGGGCGCCAGCGGCGACCGCACCGTGCGCGTGCGCGGCAGCACCACCACCGCCGGCATCGGCCGGTGCGACCTCGTGATCATCGCCACCAAGGCGTTCGATGTGGAGGCGGCGGCGCGCGCGTCGCTGCCGCTGCTCGGGCCCGAGACGCCGGTGCAGACGATCCAGAATGGCCTCGGCTCGGCCGAGCGCGTCGCGGCGATCGTCGGCGCCGACCGGCTGGCGGTGGGCGTGGTCGGCGGCTTCGGCGCCTCGATGCGCGGGCCCGGTCACGCGCACCACAACGGCATGGAGATGATCCGCTTCGGCGCGCATGCCGGGCTGCCGACGCAGCTCCTTCAGGCCTCGGCGAAGGTCTGGGAGTCGGCCGGCTTCAAGGTGGCGCTGTTCGACGACATCCATCGCATGGTGTGGGAGAAGCTGATCATGAACGTCGCCTTCTCCGGCTCGACCTGCCTGACGGGCCTCACGATCGGCGAGGTGATGGCCGACCCGAACGCCTGGAGCGTGGCGCGCGGCTGCGCCGAGGAGGCCGTCGCGGTCGCCGCGGCGCTCGGGATCAGTCTTGAGGTCGGCGACCCGATCCAGCACGTCCAGCGCCTCGGCGGGAAGATCCCCAACGCACGGCCGTCGATGTTGCTCGATCACCTCGCCAGGCGGCGGTCGGAGATCGACGTCATCAACGGATCCATCCCGCGGCTCGGCGCCAAGGCAGGCGTTCCGACACCGGTCAACGCGACCGTAGTGGCACTCGTCAAGGCGCGCGAGGCCCGCTTCGCCGCGTGATCATCTGGCCTACGGCCGGTCCGGGCGCACGACGACGACGTCGATGCGGCCGTGCGGGCCGATGAACCAGGACGCGATCCAGCCGGTGATGCTGACGATCACCGCACCGAACAGGGCGGCCCAGAAGCCGGAGATGTGGAAGCCGGAGAAGAAGCTGGCGACGAGCCCCAGCATCGCCGCGTTGATCACCAGCAGGAACAGGCCCAGCGTCAGGATGGTGATCGGCAGGGTCAGCAGCACCACGATCGGACGGATGATCGCGTTGACGATGCCCAGCACCAGTGCCGCGCCCAGCAGGGTCCAGCCGCTGGCGAAGTTGATCCCGGGGACGAGCACCGAAGCAAGCCACAGTCCGACCATGACGATGGCCACCCGCAGCAGAAATCCGATCATGCGTGCCGCTCTCCGGTGTCGCGTGTGTTGAGGGGATGGAGTCAGCTCGGCGGGATGTTGAAGAGCCGCCCGAGGAACCGGCCGAGATCGGCGTTGGAGCGCGCGCGCACCTCGTCATCGCGGCCGATCAGGTAGCCTTCGGAATCCGAGCATAGCCCGAGGATGATGCGCCGCGTGAAGCTGTCGATCATCGGCAGCATCGTGTTGCGGTCGTGCACGGTCCCGTCGCGGTCGACGCGCAGGCGGCAGCCGTCGAGCGAGCGGCCGATGCGGCGCGGGCCGGGCCAGCCGCCATCCCACTGGTGATAGGCGCCTGGATAGACGATCACTTCGGCTTGCGAGCCGCCCGCGCGCAGCTCCGCGGCCGTCGCCTCGCAGCGTTCTGGCTTGACGAGCTCGTCCTGGCCGCCCATCAGGATGAGCACCGGACGGCCGGTCGTCTGCCGATCCTCGAACCATGCGATGCACGGCGCGTAGTACGCGGCGTGGCCGGCGAAGCGCAGGCCCGGCGGGGCGAAGGTCTGCGCGACCTGCTCGTGCGCCGCATAGACCGAGACCATGCCGCCATAGGAAAAGCCGACGAGCGCGACGCGCTTCGCGTCGATCTCCGGCCGCGCGGCGAGCCACGCCAGTCCGGCATAGGCATCCGCCATCACCATCGTCTCGGTGATGTTCAGCAGCCGTTCGGTGAAGCTTGTCGCGCGGTCGCGCCGCGCGGCGAAGGCGTCGATCACCAGGGCGCCGATGCCCATCGCCGCGAGCTGCCGGCCATAGGTCAGCTCGCGCGCCGACAGCACGCCGCCCGAACCGTGCAGCATGATCACCGCCGGCGCGCGCTGCGCCCGTCCCGCCGTCTGCGGCCGGAAATAGGTCGCGAGGGCAGTGGTGGGCGGATTGTGCTCGGGCTGCGCCGCATCGGCCAGCGTGAACGGGCTCGAGCTGGGAAAGCTCACGGCCTCACCCTGGATCGACGGAAGGGAATCAGGGTCCGGCCACAGCGTGGGAAGCGCGTAGGCCGGCGCCGTGAGGAGCAGCAGCAGAAGAACCGGGATGTATCCGAGCATTCGCGCCTCCTGCCCGCGAGCATACTTTGCCCGCGTCGGGGAAGGGAGCGCGCAGATGGCCGGCGCGTCAGGCTAGCGGATCGGCACGCTTGGCGTTCGCGGGTCGACGGGGGCGGGGGCCGGCTCCGGCGTGTGTGCTTCGGCCGGAATGCCCGGCAGGGATGGCATGCCCGGCAGGCCGGGAAGCATGGTGCCCCAGAGGGCCGGCGAGATCGATATCAGGACCCACAGGATCGCCGACAGGACGTTCGCGGCCAGGAAGCGCTGGCGCGGCATCTCCGTCATGCCGGCGACCAGCGGCACCACTGCGCGCGTCGGGCCGAAAAAGCGGCCGATGAAGACGCTCTTGCCGCCGTGCTTGTCGAAGAAGGTTTGGCCGCGGGTGAGCAGTTCGGGACGCTTCGTGAAGGGCCATGAATGGGCGATCGAGCCCTTGAACCGGCGGCCGACCCAGTAAGACAGCGAATTGCCAAGGATGGCGCCGGCCACGCCCGCGCCGAACACTTCCCAGAAACCAACAGCACCCGTGGCAACCGACGCACCGAGACCCAGCAGGATCACCGTCGCGGGCACGAACAGGCTGACCACCGCGAGCGATTCGAGGAACGAGACCACGAAGGTGAGCGGGACCGCCCACGCCGCGTGCTCGCGCATGAACTCGACCACCGCTGTGCCCAGATCATCGAACATCGGAAACGACGCCTCTCCCGCTCGCGGCCGCCACCATACAGGGCCTGCTCCCGCCTCGTCGAGGGGTGCGTCGAAGCTCGAAAAATGACGGCTGGTTAATGGGTTATCGCCGTCATTGCGCAGCGGGGGTGAGGCGCAGTATGGCGCCGTCGCGCTGGTCTGTCAGGACATAGACGGCGCCATCGGGGCCCTGGCGGACATCGCGGATGCGCGCCCCCAGATTGATGCGCTCCTCGCCGGTGACGCGGTCGCCCTGCAACGTCAGTCTGATGAGGCTGCGGGCGGAGAGGCTGCCGATCAGGAGGTTGCCGCGCCACGCCGCGAACGTGTTGCCGGTGTAGAACGCCATGCCCGACGGCGAGATGACTGGACTCCATTGCTGGACCGATGGCGCCAGGTCGGGTCGCGTCGCCGGCTTGGGGATGCTCTGGCCATTGTAGTGGTTGCCCCAGCTCACCAGCGGCCAGCCGTAGTTCTTGCCGGGTTCGATGATGTTCAGCTCGTCGCCGCCGCGCGGCCCGTGCTCCACCTCCCACAGGACGCCGGTCTGCGGATGGAGCGCCGCCCCCTGCGAATTGCGGATGCCATAGGCCCAGATCTCCGGACGGACGCCGGCGCGGCCGACGAAGGGATTGTCGCGCGGCACCGTGCCGTCCGTGTTGATGCGGATGATCTTGCCGATATGGCTGCCGAGGTCCTGGGACGGGTCGAATTTGCGGCGATCGCCCGTCGTCACGAACAGCGTGCCGTCGCGCCCGAAGACCATCCGCGACCCGAAATGGCCATTGCTGTCGACCTTGGGCAGTTGGCGGAAGATGACCTGGACGTTTTCGAGAGCCGTGCTCGCGGCATTGAGCCGGCCGCGCGCGACCGCCGTCGAGGCAACGCCGCCGTCGCCCGGTTCGGAGTAGGAGAGGTAGACGAGGGTGTTGGTGGCGAAGTTTGGATCAACCGCCACGTCGAGCAGGCCACCCTGGCTCTCGGCATAGACCTCGGGAACGCCCGCCACAGCGTTCGACAGGCGGCCGTCGGTAGAGGCGATACGGAGGCGCCCCGGGCGTTCGGTGACCAGCATGCGCCCATCGGGCAGGAAGGCGAGCCCCCACGGGTGCACGAGGCCGCCGGCGGCGGTCTGTACGTTGATGCGGCCGTTCTGCGTGTCGACGGTGCGTTCCTGGCCGGAAACGGGTCCGCAGGAGACCGCCACGAACAGTGCCGCGAACAGGACGAACCGCTTCATTGGACCTCCTTGTGCCTTCACGCCGTCGCCGGCCCGGCCTGGACGATAGCGCACCGCAACACACAAACGCAGGCGGGTGCCGTGGCGATCCAGGGGCAGGCCGTGTACGGTGTCGCTTCGCTTCGTGGCGGTTTTATGGAGGCTTTGCATGTTCGATCTCGTGCTGCGCAACGGGATCGTGCTCGATCCGGCCCAGGGCCTAGAAACGAAGGCCGACGTCGCCTTTTCCGGCGGCAAGGTGGCCGCGGTCGGACAGGGGCTCGGCGCCGCGAAGGCGGAGCGTGACGTAGCCGGCCTCTATGTCGTGCCCGGGCTGATCGACCTGCATACGCATGTCTACTGGGGCGGCACGTCGCTCGGCGTCGATCCGGACGCCTATGCGAAACAGAGCGGCGTCACCACCGTGATCGACGCCGGCTCGTCCGGGCCGGGCAACATCGCCGGCTTCCGCAAGCACGTGATCGAGCCGGCGCAGGTGCGCATCGTGCCGTTCATGAACATCTCCTTCGCCGGCATCTATGCCTTCAGCCACCATGTCATGGTCGGCGAGTGCGACGACCTGCGCCTGCTGCATCCGCGTGCCTGCGTCGAGGCGGGCCGTGAGCACGCCGACATCCTCGCCGGCATCAAGGTCCGTGTCGGGCGCGGCGCCTCGGGCGCATCGGGCCTCGCACCCCTCGACATGGGGTTGGAGACGGCAGCGCAGCTCGGCCTGCCGGTGATGGCGCATCTCGATCATCCGCCGCCCTATCGGTCCGACGTGATGGCGCGGCTGCGGCCGGGCGACATCATCACCCATTGCTTCCGGCCGTTCCCGAACACGGCGGCCACCGCCGACGGCCGCATCCACGACGACGTGCTGGACGCCCGCGCGCGCGGCGTGCTGTTCGACATCGGCCACGGCGCCGGCTCGTTCGGCTTCGAGACGTCGATGACCATGCTGAAGAACGGCTTCCTGCCGGACGTAATCTCGTCGGACGTGCACACGCTGTCGATCGGTGGTCCGGCCTACGATCTGCTGCACACCATGTCTAAGTTCCTGGCGCTGGGCGTGAAGCTGCCGGAGATCATCCGTGCCACGACCGTCAACGCCGCGAAGGCCGCGCGCAAGACCGACCGCGGTGCGCTCAAAGCAGGCCTGCTGGGTGACGCCACCGTGCTGTCGGTGGAGAAGGGCCGCGTGACGTTCGAGGACGTGATCGGCCATCGCGTCGAAGGCAGCGAGAAGATCGTGTGCCGCGGCATCGTGCTGGATGGCCGCTGGTGGCACGGGTGAGGCGCAGACAGGAAAGGATGGCGCCATGGCCGACACGCACACGGGGACCTGCTTCTGCGGCGCGGTGGGGATCGAGGTCACCGGCACACCGCTGGAAATGGGCTACTGCCACTGCAGCTCCTGCCGCTCCTATTCGGGGGCGCCGCTGACCGCCTTCATCCTGTGGAAGGACGAAAGCGTGAAGGTCACGAAAGGGGCGGAGTTTCTCGGCGGGTTCAACAAGACCGGCATGAGCGACCGCCGCTTCTGCACGAAATGCGGCGGCCACCTGATGGCCTACCACCCCGGCCTCGGCTGCACCGACGTTCACGCCTCGACATTGCCGACTCTGCCCTTCAAACCGACGGTGCACCTGAACTACGCCGAAACCGTCCTGCCGATGCGGGACGGTCTTCCCAAACTGAAGGACTTCCCCGCCCATGCGGGCGGCACGGGTCAGACGCTGCCGGAGTGAGCAGCGATCTGGCGAAAGCCTGGCTTGCGGCGCGACCCTCATCCCCCGACTTCTCCCGCAAGCGGGAGAAGGGACGCGGCCCAGCACCCTTCCGGTAAATCGAGCGCTGCCGCGACACGCGTACGGTGGAAGCCCTCTCCCGCTTGCGGGAGAGGGTGGGGTGAGGGTGGTGCCGCCGCCGCGATGTTGACGGTTAAGCGACTGCCCCCCGGAGCGCCTCGATCAGCACGGCATCATCCTCAGGCCGCACCGACTGCAGATCGACGATCAGCACGCCGAACGCGGCCTTGCGCTCGCCGACATGCACGGGCGGGTCGTGTGCGGCGAGCGTGGCGACCGCTTGCGCGGCCTTGCCGGTCGATACTTCGAGCGTCGGCACCTTGCCCGCGACGATCGCCGTGTCGACGCCGCGCAGCGCCGCGGCGATCTTCGCGAGGCGCAATTCGTAGGCGCGCAGGCGCTGCAGGTCGTCCGTCGCCGCGAAGCGTTCGAGCGCAACGAGCAGCCCGGCGATCTCCTCCTTGCCAACCTTGAAGCCGCGGCCGATGCCGTGATGCGGTGGCGCCGGCACTTTCGCGCGGTCGACGAAATCCGGCGCCGACCAGCGCTCCGGCACCACGTCCATGTCGAGCTGTTGCAGCAACGCGGCGGCTACCAAGTCGCGTCGGCCGGCGAGGATGCCGGAGGATTGCGGGCCGCCGATCGCCTTGCCGCCGCTGAAACAGACGAGGTCGGCGCCGGCGGCGATGAAGGCGCGCAGGTTGCCGACCGGCGGGAGCTGGGCGGCGGCATCGACGATCACCGGCACGCCGCGCTTGCGGCACACGGCGGCGACGGTGGGCAGGTCGTGCTTCGTCTCAGGCGTCGCCGCGAAGCCGAAGGCCGCGGTGCGCGGATTCAGCGTCGCCTCGATCTCCCACGCCTCGATGCCGCGCACGCCGGCACCCGTACCGCGATCGTTGTGACCGATGTCGACGATCGTGGCGCCCGCCGCGCGCAGCGCGTGGTCGTAGGCGTTGCGGTGGGTGCGGATCATGACGATCTCGTTCGGCATGTCGCGCGTGTCGGGCAGACGCGCCATGCGCGCGATGTCGTACCCGGTCAGGCATGCGGCGGCCGCCAATGTCAGTGCGGCCGAGGCGCCCGACGTCACCAGCCCAGCTTCGGCGCCGGTCGCCTGCGCGATCGCCCGGCTCGCGGCCGATTGCAGCTCGCCGATGTCGACGGAGGCCCGTGCGGCGTCGCGCATCGCGTTGAGCACCTCCGGCGCCATGAGGCTGCCGCCGAGGCGGGTGAGCGTGCCGGCGGCATTGATCCGGCGCTTGACGCCGACCTTCGTGTAGATGTCGTTCATGCTTGGTCGTGCAGGTGGCAGGCAACGAGGCGGCCCGGCGCCGCCTCCTTCAGGACCGGGTCCTCGACCCGGCAACGCTCCATCGCATAAGGGCAGCGCGTGTGGAAGTGGCAACCCGAGGGCGGGTTCATCGGGCTCGGGACCTCGCCCTCGATGACGACCTGCTCGCGCTTGGCGCGCGGGTCGGGCAGGGGCGCGGCGGCGATCAGCGCCTGCGAGTACGGATGCAGCGGCTCGCCGAACAGGGCGTCGCGCTCGGCGAGCTCGACGATGCGGCCCAGGTACATCACCGCGATCCTGTGGCCGATATGCTCGACCACGCCGAGGTCGTGGGAGACGAACAGGTAGGCAAGGCCATATTCCTGCTGCAGGTCCATCAGCAGGTTCAGCACCTGCGCCTGCACGGATACATCGAGGGCGGAGACGGGCTCGTCGGCGACGATCAGCGACGGGTTGAGGGCGAGGGCGCGCGCGATGCCGAGGCGCTGGCGCTGGCCGCCGGAGAACTCGAACGGGTATTTCCGCATCGCATCGGCGCGCAGGCCGACGCGCTCGAGCAGGCGTCGTGCGCGCTCCACGCGCTCCGACGCCGTGATCGTCTCGTAGTTCTCTAGCGGCTCGGTGACGATCGTGCCGATCTTGAGACGCGGGTTGAGCGAGGCGTAGGGATCCTGGAAGACCATCTGCACGTCGCGGCGATGCGGGCGCATGCCGTTCTCGTCGACACCGGTAATGTCCGTGCCCTTCAGCACGACGCGCCCGCTGGTCGGCTCGATCAGGCGCAGGATCAGCTTGCCGACGGTCGATTTGCCGCAGCCGGATTCACCCACGAGGCACAGCGTCTCTCCGGCGCGGACGGCGAACGAGACGCCATCGACGGCGCGGATGTCGGCGACCTTGTGGCGCAGGAAGCCGCGCACGACCGGGAAGTGCTTCTTGAGGCCCTCGACCTCGAGCACGGCGGCGCTCATGCGGCCATCACCTGTTCCGCTTCCCAGCACGCGACCGCATGGGCCTTGCCGACGTCGCGGATCGCCGGGGCTTCGCGGCGGCACCGCTCCTGCGCGAAGGCGCAACGGGGCGCGAAGGCGCAGCCGACGATCGGCTCGCGCAGGTTCGGCACGATGCCGGGGATCTCGTAGAGACGCGCCCGGCGCGCGGTGCGGGCGTTGCGGCGCGGGATGGAAGCCATCAGGCCGCGCGTGTAGGGGTGCGCCGGCCGGTCGAACAGCTCGAACACGCCGGCCTCTTCCACCTTGCGGCCGGCATACATGACGATGACGCGCTGGCAGGTCTCGGCGACGACGCCGAGGTCGTGGGTGATGAGCATGATCGCCGCGCCGAACCTGGATTTCAGCTCGATCATCAGCTTCAGGATCTGCGCCTGGATGGTGACGTCGAGCGCCGTCGTCGGCTCGTCGGCGATCAGGAGCTTCGGGTTGCAGGCGAGCGCCATGGCGATCATCGCACGCTGGCGCATGCCGCCGGAGAACTGGTGCGGATAGTCCTTCACGCGCCGCTCGGCATCCGGGATGCGCACCAGCCGCAGCATGTCCGCCGCGCGCTTCGTCGCATCCGCCTTGCCGAGGCCCTGGTGGATCTGCACCGCCTCGGCGATCTGGTCGCCGATCGTATGCACCGGGTTCAGGGAGGTCATCGGCTCCTGGAAGATCATGGCGATGCGGTTGCCGCGGATCTCGCGCATCGCCGCCTCGTTCAGGCCGATCAGCTCGCGGCCCTCGAACTTCACCGAACCGTCGACGATGCGCCCGATCTTGGGCGGCAGCAGGCCCAGGATCGACAGCGCGGTCACGCTCTTGCCGCAGCCCGATTCGCCGACGATGCCGAGGGTCTCGCCGGGATCGACCGCGAAGGTGACGCCGTCGACGGCGCGCGTGATGCCGTCCTCGGTGAAGAAATGCGTCTTGAGCCCGTCGACGGTGAGGATCGGCTCCATCGCTACATCCGCCGCGCGAGGCGCGGGTCGAGCCGGTCGCGCAGCCCGTCGCCGACCAGGTTGACGGCCAGCACCACGATCGCGAGGCAGGCGCCGGGGAAGAAGATCGTCCATGGCGCGCGCGCGAGGTACAGGCGCGACGAGGCGATCATGTTGCCCCAGGTCGGGATCTCCGGCGGCGTACCGGCGCCGAGGAAGCTGAGGCCCGATTCGATGAGGATCGCGGAGGCGCAGATGTACGTGGCTTGCACGATCAGCGGCGCCACCGTGCTGGGCAGGATGTGGCGCAGCAGGATCTTGATCCTCCGGCTGCCGCCCGAGATCGCCGCCTCGACAAAGGGCTGCTCGCGCACGGTGAGCACGACCGAGCGGACGAGCCGCACCACGCGCGGCACTTCCGGGATCACGATCGCGACGATGACGATGCTGACGCTGGCGCGCGTCAGAGAAACAAGCGCGATCGCCAGCAGGATGGCCGGGATCGCCATGACGCCGTCCATCACGCGCATGATCGGCCCGTCGAGCCGGCGGTTGTAGCCGGCGGCCAGCCCGATCGCGAGGCCCAGCGCCACGGAAACTCCGGCGACGAGCAGGCCGACGAGCAGCGAGATCTGCGCGCCGTAGACGGTGCGCGCGAAGACGTCGCGGCCGAGATTGTCGGTCCCGAACCAGTGCTCGGCCGATGGCGGCCGGAGGCGGTTCGCCGGCATCATCGTCAGGGCGTCGCCGGCGAAGAGCGGCGCCAGGATCGCGGCGAGCGCCATGAAGGCGAGGATGGCGCCGCCGACCGCCATGGTCGGATTGCGCCGTGCGAAGCGCCAGACCCGAGCGCCGGCGCTGCGCGTTGCGACAGGGGCGGGGACGGCGATGGCGGCTGGCTCTGCCACGGCTCAGTACCGGATCCGCGGGTCGAGGAAGGTGTAGGCGATGTCGACCGCGAGGTTGACCAGCACGTAGGCGCCCGCGCACAGGATCATCACGCCCTGGATGATCGGGTAGTCGCGCTTGGAGATCGCGTCGACCGTCAGGCGGCCGATGCCCGGCACATTGAACACCGTCTCGGTGATGACGACGCCGCTGATCAGCAGCGCCACGCCGATGCCGATCACCGTGACGATCGGCACGGCGGCGTTCTTGAGCGCATGGCGCAGCAGCATCGGCCGCGTCGCGACGCCCTTGGCCTTGGCGGTGCGCATGTAGTCCTCGGCCAGCACCTCCAGCATGCTGGCGCGGGTGATGCGCGCGATCAGCGCCACATAGGCCATGCCGAGCGCCACCGACGGCAGGATCAGGTTGCGCAGCCACGGCCACACGCCTTCGGCGATCGGCTTGTAGCCCTGCACCGGCAGCCAGCGCAGCTCGATCGCGAACACGTAGATCAGGATGTAGCCGACGACGAAGACAGGCACGGAGAAGCCCATCGCCGCGAAGCCCATGACGAAGCGGTCGATCGCGCCGCCCGCCTTCCACGCCGCCAGCACGCCGATCGTCACCGCGACCGACACCGCCACCACCATGGTGGTGAGGGCGAGCGAGATGGTCGGCTCGAGGCGCTGGCCGACCAGATCGAGCACCGGCACGTTCGAGAAGATCGAGATGCCGAAATCGCCCTGCAGCAGCCGCCAGACCCAGCGCCCGAACTGGAGGATCAGCGGGTCGTCGAGGCCGAGCTTGGCGCGGATTGCGGCGATCGACTCGGCGGTCGCGTTGTCGCCGGCGATGATCGCCGCGGGATCGCCGGGCGCGAGATGCAGCAGCAGGAACACGCAGATCGCGACCACCGCCATCACCGGAATGGTCGAGAGCAGGCGCCGGGCGAGGTAGGCGGTCATGAGGGCGATGTCGTCGCTTGCTTTTGCATCGCGCTAGGGCCGGTCTTAGACCGGCCCCTACAAGGAGGTCGTTCTTCCGCGTAGGGGCGGGTCTAAGACCCGCCCGCGTGCAATCTCACCACCTCACGTCTTCTCGACGTTCCACCACGGCACGATCTCGGGCACCGGCACCAGGCCGCGGATGTTGGAGCGGTAGGCGACCGGATGCACCCACTGGCCGAGATAGAGGTGCGGCACGAAATTCCAGGCGTTCTCCTGCATCTCGCGCGCGACGGCCTTGCGCGCGTCGAGCGTCGGCGCCTCGGCCCATTTGTCGCGCAGCGCCTCGTGCTTCTCGTCGGACGGCCAGCCGAACCAGCCCTTCTCGCCGTTGGCGGCGTGGCCGGCCAGGGCGATCGGGCTGCCCACAGCGTTGCCGCCCGCCCAGGTGATGAAGATGTTCCAGCCGCCCTGGTCCGGCGCCGTCTTGACCGCGCGCCGCGTGATGACCGAGCCCCAGTCGCTCGCTTCGAGCCGTACGTTGACGCCGATTGCGCGGAGCTGCTGGGCGATGAGCTGGGCCGAGTTGTTCATGAAGGCGATGTTGGTCGCCTGCATCACATAGACGGGGCGGCCGTCATAGCCCGATTCCTGGAAGAGCTGCTTGGCCTTCGCCAGATCCGGCTTGCCCGTGAACCAGGCGGTGTTGGCGTCGTTCTGCATCGGCGAGCCGCAGGTGAAGAGCGAGCCGCAGGTCTTGTAGTACTTCGGATTGCCGAAGGTCGCCTTCATGAAGTCTTCCTGATTGATCAGGTAGAGCATCGCCTGGCGCGCCTTCACGTTGTTGAAGGGCGGGTGCAGGTAGTTGACGCGCAGCCAGCCCACGTTGCCGAGCTCGCTGAGCACCTGCAGCCTGATGTTCGAATCGCCCTCGAGCTGCGGCAGCAGGTCGATCGGCGGCACCTCGTAGAAATCGATCTCGCCGGACTGCAGCGCCGCCATCGCCGTCTGCTCGTCGCCGATGTTCTCGTAGATGACGCGGTCGACCTTGACCACCTTGCCGCCGGAAATCCCGCTCGGCGGCTCGCTGCGCGGCACGTAGTGCGGGTTCTTGTCGTAGACGTAGCGGTTGCCGGGCTTGGTCTCCGCCTGGTTGAAGGTGAACGGGCCGGAGCCGACGTACTCGGTGACCTGCTGGTTCGGGTCGGTCTCGGCCTCCTTCTTGCGCATGATGAAGCACAGCGGCGTCGAGGTCTTGGCGAAGGCGTCGATCGTCAGCCCGTAGGGCTGCTTCATCTTCATCTCGAAGACCTTGTCGTCCCTGGCCGAGATGTCGGCGACGCGCAGCATCATGTGCTGGCCGGCGCCGTCGCGCACCGCCCAGCGCCTGACCGAGGCGATCACGTCCGCCGTGGTGACAGCCGAGCCGTCGCTGAACCTGAGGCCGTCGCGGAGCTGGAAGGTGTAGGTCTTCTTGTCCTCCGACAGCTCCCACTTCTCGACCATCTGGGGCTTCGGGGTCTGCTGCGCGTCGATCCCGAACAGCGTGTCGTAGATCATGGCGCCGTGGTAGGCGCTGATGTTCGCGGTGGTCCAGATCGGATCGAAGGACCGCAGGTCGCCGTGCATGACCGCGCGGACCGTCTTGTTCGCGGCCGGCCGTGCCTGGGCGCGCACCACAGCCGGCGCCCCGGCGATCCCGGCCAAGGCCGCGGCGGCCACGCCGCCCTTCAACACGCTGCGTCGAGACGTGGACATCGCTGCTCTCTCCTCTGTTCTCGGCCTCCGGATGGTCCGGATCGTCCGGCCCGAGGGCGGATTTATTGGCTCTGTTTGAAAGGATTAAGTCACGGAATGCGCCGCGCCCGCAACCCCTCGCGGCGGGCGGCGCCCGGCCTGCTTCACCGCTTCATCGATGTCCGCTCGCTACGCACCCCCGCCGCGCTGCTTCACCGGAGCGCCGGGCGAAACAGGGCGTGAAGCACGTAACCTTTTGATGTGCCGATCCAATCCACGACTGCTTCACTGCTTCACACGAGTCCGCGCTGTCCGTTTCCCTCTCCCGGAGGGGGAGGGTTACTGCCCGACTATCGCTCTGCTGCCGACGAGATGCGCGGCGGAATGCCAGGCGTGGTGGGCAAGCGCTTCGAGGCGTCGGACCGTGTCGACGCGAGCCATCGCGTCGTCCGCGCCCAACGCTCCGGTGGCGACCGAGCCGAGTGTCGCTTTCCGGTGGGCCGGCTGCAGGCCGTGAAGGGCTTTCGCGCAGTGTTCAAGTTGGGCCATCGCTTGCTCGGTTGCGGCGGTTGCCTTCTCCCCATCGAGGACCTCGACCAGGGCAGCCTTGGCATCCGGCGGAGCGGTCACGTCCCCGGCTATCACGACCGCGTTTCGCATCGCCTCCGCGCACAGCTCCGCGGCACGCACATCCTCGGACGCACCGGGCATCGACCTGAACGCGCCTTTCTCGCCCGCGACCTCGGCCAGACGAGACGCGTCGTGGAGCGCATGCAGCGTGCTCGTGAGTCGCTCCTGCTCCTCCTCCGATTCGGGTGGCCCGCTCGCCTCGGACATGAATTCCTCCGCCTGGCGCAATGCGTCGCTGACCTGTGTTGCCGAGGCAGGATCTTTCCTCGCCGTCAGCGCCTCGCCGATTGATCGGCACATCGTTTCAAGCGCGCGCGCGACCGTTCGCCGCACGGCTTCCTCGGCCGCGAGCGGTGTCGCAAGCGCGGCCCGGTCGAGGCTACGCGTGAGCGGCGCCCCGCGCTCGGGGAGGATTCGTTCGACGAACCGCGTGAACCTGTCGATCATCGGCAGGAGAACCGCCACCCCGACGACGTTGAAAGCCGTGTGATAGCCAGCCAGCAGCGTCACGCCATCGACGGTTTTCGCGGCATGAGCCAGCAGCGGAATGGTGACGGGAAAGAGCACCAGAGCTATCGCAGCCGCAATCAGCTTGAACAGGATGTAGGCGAAGGCCAATCGCTTGGCGGTGCTGCTTGCGCCGATGGCAGCCAAAGCGGAGCTTGTCGCCGTGCCGATGTTCTGCCCGATGATGAGCGCGCAGGCCTGGTCCAGCCCGACGGCTCCCGCATAGTGCGCCGATAGTGTCACCGCGATGGCTGCGGTCGACGATTGCATCACCGCCGTCATCGCCAGTCCAACCACGATCAATGCCAGGATGCCGAACAGCCCCGACCACCAACCGACGCCTGGGCCAAGAACAGGGGGAAGGTCGGCCGGGTGCAACTGTTCGGCCAGTCCGGCCATCCCCTGCTGCAGCGTCGTCAATCCAAAGAGCACGAGCGCAAACCCCGCAAGGGCTCCCCCTGCGGCGGACACGCGTCCGCGCCCCAACAGCTTGATCAGGGCGCCCACAAAGATCATCGGCAACGCGGCGGCCGTGAGCGAGATGCGAACGCCGATGAGCGCGATGAGCCAGGCTGTTCCCGTTGTGCCGATATTCGCGCCGAAGACCAGCGCCAGGCCCTTGGCGAAGGTGAGCAATCCCGCGCTCACGAGACCGATGGTCGTCATCGTCGTGGCGCTCGACGATTGCACGATGAGCGTAACGAAAGCGCCCCAGAACGTCCCCGAGAGCGGGGTCGCCGCCGCCTTGCTCAGCGTCGTGCGCAGCCGCGGTCCGGCCAACGCCTTCAGGCCGCCGGTCATGACGCTCATGCCGAGCAGGAACAGGCCTACGCCGCCGAGAACCGCGATCGTCGTTGGCATGCACGCCTCGCGAGGGTGCACCGACAGTCAGACTATTCAACTATAACCCCGCGGAAAAACAAAACGCCCGCCGGCCGGGGGCCGCGCGGGCGTATGTGTCCGAGCGGAATCAGACCAGATCGGCGGCCGGCGGGCAAGACGGAATCTGGCGGCGACCGGGCCGTGTCGCGCCGAATGGCCACTGGCCCCGCGGCGCGGCGGCTGGTAGGCATCTGGCATGCCGCCCGCGATGCCCGAGCGGCTGGAGGCGAGGGTCAGCCTGACCTCGATCCGGCCCGAAGATTCGGCCATGCTGTTCCGCTGGATCAACGATCCGGAGACGGTGCGCTTCAACGCGGCCTACAAGCCGGTGCACTGGGCCGGCCACGAGGAATGGTGCCGGTCGCTCGGCGCATCGCCCCACAAGCAGGTCTTCGCCATCCGCGCCGGGGAGCGGCTGGTCGGCATGGTGCAACTCGTCGACATCGATCCGGTGCACCGCTCGGCCGAGCTGCTGATCCGCATCGGCGAGGCCGCGGACCGCGGGCGCGGCTACGGCACCGAGGCGCTGCGGCTGGCGACCGATTTCGCGTGGCGCGACCTCAACCTGCACCGCGTCTGGCTGCGCGTCTTCGCCGACAACGCGCGCGCCATTGCTGCCTATCGCAAGGCGGGCTTCATCGAGGAAGGCACCCTGCGCGAGGCTGCCCACATCGACGGCCGCTATGTCGACCTGCACGTTTTCGGGATGCTGCGGCCGGGCAGGGACGGCTGAACGCGCCTATTTGTAGAACCGGATCTCGCGGATGAAGGCTTCGGCGGCGCCGCCGCCGTCGGCCTTCTTCGTATCGACCTCGAGCGCGATGCCGGATATGCCGGGATCGTCCTTCCGGTCCTTGTCGAAATACGTGTGATAGGCGTCGAACAGGTTGAACCGCGTCGTCACGAGCTTGCCCGGCTCCGGCCGATCGACGCAGACATACCGGCCGCTCTTCTTGAAGTAAGGGCCGACATACGGATGGTTCGTCCGGTCGTCGCCATAGCAGGCGAACAGGCCGATGAAATAGGGGCTGTCGGGTATGAACATCGATCCGCTGGACTGACGCTCGTCGCCCATGAAGATCATGACCATGAGGGCTTCGTTGCGGATGCCCTGCTCGTAGGACGCCCCGGCGGGAAACCTGTTCACGCCCCAGTCGATCTCGACAAAGGTGAAGTCCGACAGGTTGACCGCCTCGTTCGGGATGATGCCGAAGGCGCGCCGCTTGGCATTGACGACCAGCCCGTCGGGGCCCGTGCGCAGATCGATCTGACTGCGGTTCTTGGCATCCTGCTCGAACGTGAATCCCTTGCCGCGCAACCAGGAATCGACGGAGCCGCCGGTGTGGTCGGTGAATTTGATGATGCTGGCGAGAGTTTCCGCGCCGACCGCGGCAAAAGTCGATTGGAACAGCACCAGCGCGATGGCACTGCATAGCGCCCGCATCATCGACTCCTCCGATTTGCACACCCCGGATACGGGAGTATCGACGAATTCAGGATTCGGAGCAAATGGACGCCTGGACGCGCGGCGCGACCTCGTCCGGCACCGATGGCAGGGGGCGCGCCCTAGATGCTTCGCGGCGTGCTCACGCTGACGATCACGCCCGGCTTGCCGGAGATGTTCGTGAAGCGATGGGGAATGGTGCTGCTGAATCGGAACCCTTCGCCTTCGTTCAGCACGACGACCGAGTCGCCGACGGTGACCTTGAAGCGGCCGCTTGCGATGTATCCGATCTCCTCGCCGGCATGCACCAGCATCTGCTCGCCCGTGTCGCCGTCGGAGGCGTACTTCCCCACCAGCATCTGATGCGGGTCCGCCTCGGAATCGCCCCCGACCTGGTAGACGTCGACGCCCTTGCCATGGGCGACCAGCCGGAGGTCCTTGCTCTTGTAGAATTCCTTCCTGCCCTCCGTCTCCAGATTGTCCGAGAAGAACTCGGACAGCGATATGCCCATGGCATCGAGGAGCTTCTTGATGGAGCTCAGGGACGGGCTGATCCTACCGGCCTCGATCAGCGAAATTGCCGTATTGGTGCTGCCCGATCGTCTTGCAAGCTCACGCTGCGAGAGCTGCCTTTTCTTTCTCGCGGCGCTGAGCTTGGCGCCGAGAGTTTCGTCAATTCTGTGTTTTTCCTCTTTCCGCGACGCAAGCTTATTCTTATCCGTCATCGGTCTTCACCATCAGGAAGCGTCGGCCTGGCGCAAGGTCCTGCAATCACCCGGGGGTCGTAACAATCACTTCGCCGCCGAGCGGTCGACATATCATTTGTAGACGACCGACGGCAGATACGTCGCGATATTCGGCACGAAGTAGACGATGAGGATACAGAATAGCTGGATGATCACGAAGGGCATTATGCCGCGATATATCGCGGCAGTCGTGATGGAGTCCGGGGCGACTCCGCGGACATAGAACAGCGAGAACCCGACGGGCGGCGTGATCAGCGAGGTCTGGAGGGTAAGCGCGATCAACACCGTGAACCAGACCGGATCGATCTGCAGCGAGGAGATGATCGGCAGGGCCAGCGGCAGGACGATCAGACAGATTTCGATCCAGTCCAGCAGGAAGCCCAGCACAAAGACGAATGCCAGCAGGGACAGCACGACGACGCCGGGGTCCGAACTGATCAGCAGAACCGTGGACTGAATTATCGCATCGCCTTCCAGCCCCCTCATGATGACGGCGAAGCACGTCGCGCCGATCAGGATCGCCATGATGATGGTCGTGGTGCGGGCCGTTTGCCTCGACGCTTCCACGAACGTCGACCAGCTCAGCCGGCCGCGCATCAACGTCAGTGCGAGTGCGCCGAGCGCGCCAACGCCGCCGGCTTCGGTCGGCGAAGCAACGCCGATGAAGATCGACCCCAGAACGGCGACGATCAAAAGGAGAGGCGCGAACAACGTGCGAACCAGCTCCCCGGCGCCGATCGGGGCGTCTTCCCTGCTGGGGTTGGTCGGTATCAACGACGGACGAAACAGCCCGTATCCCATGACGAGAACGATGTACAGGAACGACAGCAGAAGACCGGGAAGGAACGAGGCGAAGAAGAGATCGCCCACCGAAATGGCCATCTGATCCGCCATGACGATCAGCATGATGCTTGGCGGGATGATGCTCCCGAGCCCGCCCGCGACGCACACCGTCCCTGCCGAAAGGCCGGGGTCGTAGCGCTCGCGCAGCATCGTCGGGATCGCAAGCGATCCCAGCATGATGATCGAGGCCGCCGTCACGCCGGTCGATGCGGCGAGGATCGTGCCGACCAGAATCACGGCGACGGCAAGTCCGCCCGGTACGTTCCGAAGCACGCGATTGGCCATGAGCAGCAGCTCATTGCCGATCCCGCTGCGGTCGAGCAGGGTCCCCATGTAGACGAACATCGGGACCGACACCAGGCTGTAGTTGCTCATGATGCCGAAAACACGGCTTACGGTGAGCTGGATGAAGCCGAGATCAAGGTCGCTCTGCGCGAACTGGGTGCCGGCCAGTACGGCGCCGATGATCGAGAACAGCGTGCCGACACCCGCCAGAACGTAAGCGACGGGAAATCCCGACATCAGCGCGGCGACGAAAAGGAATACGAATACCGAGAGCTGCAACGTACCGAATTCAGCCATGCCGCGCCCCGACCACTTTGTCGATCAGCGTGGCGATCGACTGCAGCAGCAGGTTTGCAAAGGCATAGAACAGCACGAACTTGACGATGTAACGCGCCGGCAGCCCGCTCGAGTGGGATGACGCCTCATTCACCAGCCAGGAGCGTTCGAAGAAATCGTAGGCGAAATAGGTGAAGATCGCGAGGAAGGGGAGCGTCAGGACCAGAATGCCGATGATGTCTAGCCGGCGACGGCGCTCGGCGCTGAACTTCCTGGAGAGGAAATCCACCCTGATGTCGCCGTCGGTGCGGAAGACATAGGGCAGCCCCAGCAGAAAGGCGGCCCCGTACAGATGCCACTGCAGCTCCTCGAACTCGATCGAACCTAGGGAGAAGCCGTAGCGCAGGGTGACATTGACCACGATCGTGAGCATGAGGATCGGGTAGAGCGCGGTGGCGATCATGAAGTTCCACGCGCTCAGCGTTCCGATCGCCGAGACAAAGGTCGCTGCCGCTCTCCCCATTGCGGCGACTACCTTATGAACGCCCTGCTGCGCCAGACGTCCACGTCCGCGACGAAGGCCTGCAGTGACTTGTAGAGTCGATCGAAGTCCGGATTGCTCTTCGATTGTTCGGCCATCACTTCATCCGAGGCCTTCCGCAGCGCCTTCATTATCTCTTCCGGCCACGTGTGGATGGTGACGCCCGCTTCCGCGATCCGCTTCATCGGCTCCGCCTGCTCGGACGATCCCTTGAGCAGGCTTTGCACGATGGCTGCCCGACAGCCGGTTTCGATCTGCGCCTTCTGCGCCGCCGTGAGCTTCTCCCATCTCTGCTTGCCGATGATGAATTCGAGGGCGGCGGTCTGCTGGTGCCATCCCGGGAAGTAATAGTGCTTCGCCACCCGCTGCAGCCCGAGACGCACGTCGATGGCCGGCGTGGCGAACTCCGTCGCGTCGATGACGCCCCGTTCCAGGTTCGGAAAGACCTCGCCGCTGGAGAGGCTGACGACGGACACGCCCAGTTTCTTGACGACCTCGGCACCCAGGCCCGCAAAGCGCATTTTGAGGCCCTGGAGGTCCTGCACGGTCTTGATCTCCTTGCGGAACCAGCCCGAGGCTTCCGGCGGAACCACTCCGCAAGGAATGGGAACGACGTTGTGCTTGGCGTAGAGCTCGGCCCAGATCTCGCGCCCGCCACCGTATTCGATCCACGCCATGTGCGTCACCGCATCGGGCCCGAACGGCACGCCGGTCAGCACATGAAAGGCCGGGTTGATTCCCGACCAGTAGCCGGGAATCGAGAACCCTGAATCCAGGCTGCCATTGCTGACGGCCGAGAAGATCTCGCCCACGCCGACCAGGGCGCCCGGTTCCTCGAACCTGATGGTGAGTTCGCCCTTGGATGCGGTCGTCACCTGTGTCGCGAAATAGGCGGCGGTCTCGCCAAGCGAAGGCAGGTTGGACGGGAAGGCGCTTTGCATTCGCAGGCGGACGTTCTGCGCCGAGGCGTCTTCGACGCCGGATGCGACGGCCGCGAAGGTCAGCAATCCGATCAGTACAGCTCTCATGGTCGTCCTCTCCCTGATGGGCTCGTCCGCACCCGCGGTGCGGCGGCGATCTCTTCCCGGGACAATACGGATGGCCGATCTTCTTGTAAATTATTTTTGACGGACGTAGCGTATTTTTTGACACTACAGGGGGCGGCGTTGTCGGACATGAAGCTTTCTCGCGTGGCGCTCGGAGCCGGAGATCCAATCGTCTTTGTGCACGGCTTCCTCGGCTCCCACGACGTCTGGGCGGACCAGCTGCGCTATTTCGCGCGCCGCAACACGGCGATCGGATGCGACCTGCGAGGGCACGGCGCCACCGCGTTGGGCGCGGCGCCCCTCACAATCGAGGGGATGGGGGCTGACGTCGCAGGATTATTGGCGGAGCTCGATCTTCGGCGCGCACTCCTGGTCGGCCACTCCCTCGGCTGTCGGGTCGTCCTGGAGGCCGCGCGCCAGGCGGCCGGGCGCGTGACGGGGCTCGTCCTCGTCGACGGAAGTTGCGTGGCGCTTGACCGGGATGTCGCTCTGGAACGGTTCGAGCACGCGATCGCCGCGGATGGCTATTCGCGCTTTGTGACAAACCATTTCGAGAACATGTTCGGTGCGGATCCTCCTGCCTGGAAGTCCGAAGTCATTCGATCCGTTCAATCGAGCCCGGAGCATATCGGCCGCCCGCTGTTCCGGGACGTCATCATCTGGGATTCCGAGCGGGCAATTTGCGTCATGCGCGAGATCCGGGTGCCGGTGCTGACGATCCAAAGCACCGCGTTCGGACCCGATCATCTCCGGCTGGGGCTCGAGCCCGGACGATTGGCGCCATATCAGGAGTTCGTGTCCGCGTGCATTCCCGCGGCCATTCACAGGACCGTTCCCGACGCAGGGCATTTCTGCATGCGCGAGCGACCGGATATGGTCAACCGGCTCATCGAGGATTTCGATGGCTGCGTGAGGCCGCCTCACGCCATGAAGCAAGGATGACGCGACACGCGGGCGTCTTGGCGCGTCGCGTCACGCCGCGCGATAGCGCTCCATGACCGCGCGGTCGGGCTCGTAGCCGAGCCCCGGTCCGTCGGGCACGGCGATGGTGCCACTCGGGTCGGCATCGACGCGGCCACCCCACAGGCAGGCGGCGCGGTTCATGTAGAACACCTCGACGAACGTACCGTCGTCGCGCAGCGACATGAGATGCAGGGTCGCGAGGAAGCCCGGGCCGAAATAGGGGCAGTGCGGCATGAGCTTCACGCCCATCGCATCGGCCAGGGCCACGACGCTCAGGTACTCCGTGACCCCGCCGACCTTGATGACCGAGGGCTGCGCATAGCTGACGGCGCCCGCCTGCAGCATCTGGCGGAATTGATGGACGGTGCAGGCATTCTCGCCGGCGGCGATGTCGAGGCCGCCATTCCTGCGCACCTTTGCGAGCGCGGCGAAGTCCTCCGGCGGCCACACAGGCTCTTCGAGGAAGAGCGGCGCCGCCTCGCGGCAGGCATGCGCGAAGGCCGTCGCCTCGCCCTCGTCCATGGGGCAGTTCAGGTCGACCATCAGCGGGACGGCAGGGCCGATCGCCTTGCGCGCCGCGAGCACGGTCGGAACGGTCGTCTCGTGCAGCTTGATCGCCGGATAGCCGCGCGTGCGTGCCCCCTCGCATTCCTTCGCCACCAGCGCCGGGTCGCCGATGCGCAGCAGGCTTGCATAGGCCGGCAGGCTCGCACGCTTCTGTGTGCCGATCAGGCGGTGCAGGGGCACGCCCTTCGCCTTCGCGGCAAGGTCCCACAACGCGATGTCGAGTGCCGAAATCGCGAACATCGTGATGCCGTAGCGGCCGAACAGATGCAGGTTGCGCTGGATGCGCTCCATGAAGGCCGGGATGCCGGCGGCATCGGGAACCTCCTGCCCGCGCGCCTGCGGCGCGATCATCTCGTCGACCGCGGTCACGACAGACCGCGGACAGACATACGCGAAGCCGTCGCCCCAGCCGGTCAGCCCCGCATCCGTCGACACCTCGACCAGGGCGATGTCGACGGCCGCGATCGAAGAAGCGCGCTGCTTGAAGCTGGCGACACCGGCGTCATAGGGAATGCGCACATGGTGCGCCCGGACGTCGGTGATCTTCATGGGGCGAGCGCGCGCATGGTTACGCCATCAACCCCGGCTCCGCCGTCTCGTCCAGCGGCCAGATCGGGCGCTGGATGCGGGTGTAGGGGACCTTGCGGTGGTCGCGCGGGATCGGGCCGTCCGAGTCGCAGTAGAGGACGTCCACCGCGACCTTCGAGAAGGCGGCGTGGAAGTGGTTGGTCGACTTCACCACCACGATGCGTTTCTTCGACAGGTCGATGCCGAGATTGGTGAAGAGGTCGGTGCCGAGCGCCTGGGTCCGGCTGCTGATCAGCACCACGTCGGTGCCGCCGGCGCGGATCGCCGCACAGTCGCCCAGCGGGACGCGCGCCTTGCCGAAGGTCTGGAAATTGTTGCGGACGAGCTTGAGCACCTCGACCTCCGCATCGACCGGCAGGCCGGATGTGACGGCCGTCTTGCCGCCGAAGCGGAGCTTGAACCGCGCCCCTTCGCCCGCGTCGAAACAGAACCGCACCGCCATCGGGTCCCAGATCGGGCCGATCGCGGCATCCGGTACGTTGCGCATGAGCAGGCGGTGCAGGATCGGCGTCGAATCCGACGGCGCACCGCCGCCGGCATTGTCGGACGGATCGGCGATGATGACCGTTCCCTGGTTGGCGCCGAGCGCCTTGTCGAGCGCGCCGTCGATCGTGTGATAGGCGGGCAGAGTCTTGCCGCGCATGCCGACGAACTCGCGGCCGAGCGCGGCGGCGAGCTTGTCGCCGTCGGCCTTGCGGTCGTCGGTGACGACGATGATCTTGGCGCCGAGCTCCGGCACGTCGGCATAGGGGAAGCAGTGCACGACGGAGATCGACAGGATGCCGTCCTTGCCCTCCATCGCCTTGATCCTATCGACGAAGCCGCGCATCGGCTGGATCGTGGTCGGGAAGCTGCCGATCATGCGGCAGTCATAGACGGACGTGACCGGCTTCACCTGGCCCTTCACCGCGCGGATGACGATGTCGACCACTTCCTCGGCGCGGTCGACGAAGTCGGTGTGCGGGAATTCCTTGAAGCAGATGCTGACGTCGGCGTTCGCGACGCGCTTCTTCGTCAGGTGGCTGTGCGGGTCGTATTCGACGCCGATCGGCACCTTCGGTCCGACCAGCGCGCGCACCCGCTCCAGCAGGTCGCCCTCGCAGTCGTCGTAGCCGTAGGCGACCATCGCGCCATGCAGGCCGAGGATGACGCCGTCGACCGGCAGCGCCTGCTTGAGCTGGCCCAGGATCTCGTCCCGCATTGCCTCGAAGGCGGCCTTCGCCGTGGTGCCCGACGGTTCCGCCCAGAAGCACGAGCCTTCGATCAGGGTCCAGCCCTCCGCCTGCGCGCGCCGGCGCCCGACGTGGAGCGGCCCTGTGCACAGGGTCGCCGTCGCCGGATGCTTCCCGGGCGGGAAATACGTGTTCTCCGTGAAGCTCGCGAGCGAGGTCGGGATGGGCGAGAAGGTGTTGGTCTCGGTGGCGAGCGAGGCGGTGAAGAGGCGCATGAAATCCCCGTCTTTCCTTGCGCGCAACTTTAGCGGCATTATCGCGCGGCGACAAAGGGGAGAGGGGATTGGACCGCAGCATCATCGCTTTCGATGGCTGACAGGACCGCGCCGTTCACCGCCGCCGCGGGCGCCGCAGCGATCGAGGAAGGCTCGCTGACCTCCGTGGCATTCGTCGAGGCCTGCCTTGCCCGCATCGCCGCGCGCGATGGCGAGGTGGGTGCCTTCGCGCGGCTCGCCCCGGATGCACGCGCGAAGGCGGAGGAGGCGGACGGCACCACGCACCGGCTGCCGCTGCATGGCGTGCCTGTTGCCATCAAGGACATCATCGACACCGAGGGGCTCGGCACCGAGTACGGCTCATCGATCTTCGCCGGCCATGTGCCGACCGGCGATGCCAACTGCGTCATGCGGCTGAAGGCGGCGGGCGCCATCATCCTCGGCAAGACGGTGACGACGGAGTTCGCGCACGTGACGCCGCAGGCGACGCGCAACCCGCGCGACCTGAACCGCACGCCGGGCGGTTCGTCGAGCGGCTCGGCCGCCGCGGTCGCGGACGGCATGGCGCCGGTGGCGCTCGGCACGCAGACGGGCGGCTCGGTGATCCGGCCGGCGTCCTATTGCGGCGTGTTCGGCTTCAAGTCGTCGATCGGCCGCACCAGCATGCGCGGCGTGCACGAGCTGGCCGGCTCGCTTGACACGGTCGGCTGGTTCGCGCGCGCGGCGGAGGACCTGTCGCTGCTCGGCCGCGTGCTGCTCAGCCTCGGCAAGCCGTCGGCCGAGGCGCCGGACCGGCCGCGTCTCGGCCGGGCCAGGACGCCCTACGACTCTCTCGCCGAACCGGCGGCGCTCAAGGCGTGCGATGCCGCCTGCAAGGCGCTGGAGCAGGCGGGCGCGGAGATCGTGCGGATCGACCTGCCGGCCGAGTTCGGCGCGCTCAACGCGCTGCACCGCCGCATCGTCTCGGTCGAGGCGTCGCGCGCCTTCGCGCGCTATGCCGCCGAGCATCCCGACAAGCTGACTCAGGCGCTGACTGCGTTCATCGCCGAGGGGCGGGCCAACGAGGCCGGCTACGACGAGGCGCGCGGGTTGGCGAAGGAGGCGCGCGACCGGCTGCGCCGTATCTCGGACGAGTTCGACGCGCTGGTCGTGCCGGCGGCGACCGGCGAGGCGCCGGGTCTCGACACGACCGGTGACGCGGCGTTCAGCCTGTTCTGGTCCTTGCTCGGCCCGCCCTGCGCGACCATCCCCGGCGCCACCGGGCCGTCGGGCCTGCCGATCGGCGTGCAATTCGTCGGCCCCTTCGGCCGCGACGAGGAATTGCTGGCGCTGGTGGAGTGGGCGGCAGCGCGGCTGCTGTGAAGATGGAGGCTGAGAGCTGAGTCATGTCCGGAGAACCGCCAATCGCCGTCACAGTGATATTGGCTGCAATTGCGGGGTTCTATCTTGGCTTCGCGCATCCGCTGCATCGGTTCATCGTGAGGTTTCACAAACGACAGCCATTCTGGAAGCGGCTTTTTCCATTTTATCGGGTGCCGAGCGTGCGTTCGCTCCGCTGGCTGGGAGTCCTCTTTGCCATTCTTGCGTTGGTCAGCGCGGTGGTTCGGATAGTATCCGACACACGCGGATGAAGCTGTCTGACTTTGATCGACTACCGATCGCGCATCGCAAGAACCCGAAAGCGCGGTCCGATGCGCCCTACGGCGCCCGTCAGCGCGCCGTGCTGAACCGCGCCGCGTTCGAACATGCGCAGCGCGAAATCGCGTCGTGGCCGGGCTATGCGCCGACGCCGCTGGTGCAGCTCCCCGGTCTCGCGCGCAAGGCCGGCATTGCAGCGCTCGCCTACAAGGACGAGAGCGGGCGGTTTGGCCTCGGCAGCTTCAAGGCGCTCGGCGGCGCCTATGCGGTGCTGCGGCAGCTCCAGGTGCGGGTGGGCGACGTGCCGTCGACGGAGCTGCGTGCGGGCAAGCATCGCGAGCGCACGGCGGCGATCACCGTGACCTGCGCCACCGACGGCAATCACGGCCGCTCGGTCGCGTGGGGGGCGCGGCTCTTCGGCTGCCGCTGCGTCATCTACATCCACGAGACGGTAAGCCAGGGCCGCGCCGATGCGATCGCGCGCTACGGCGCCGCGGTGCGGCGCGTGCCGGGCAATTACGACGACGCGGTGCGGCAGGCGGCGCGCGATGCCGCCGCCAATGGCTGGATCGTCGTGTCCGACACGTCGTACGAGGGCTACACCGACATCCCGCGCGACGTGATGCAGGGCTACACCGTGATGGCCGATGAGGCGCTGGCGCAGCTCCGCTCGCTGCCGACGCACGTCTTCATCCAGGCCGGGGTCGGCGGGCTCGCGGCGGCGGTGACAGGGCATCTGTGGGAGACCCTGGGCGAGCGACGCCCGCGCGTCGTCGTGGTCGAGCCCGACCGCGCCGCGTGCCTGTTCGAGTCCGCCGCGCGGGGCCGGGCCGCCAACATCCACGGCGCGCTCGACACGATGATGGCCGGGCTCGCCTGCGGCGAGACGTCGATCCTCGCCTGGGAGATCCTGGAGGCGGGCGCGTCCGACTTCCTGACCGTGACCGACGAGGCCGCGGCGGCGTGCATGCGGCTGCTGGCAACAGGCGTCGACGGCGACCCGTGCGTGGTCGCGGGCGAGTCCGCGGTGGCCGGGCTTGCCGGGCTGCTGGGGGCGGTGGCGCGGCTGGCGAAGGCGCTGGGCCTCGACGCGTCGTCGCGGGTGCTGCTGTTCGGCAGCGAGGGCGATACCGATCCGGCGCTGTATGAGAGCATTGTCGGCCGCTTTGCCGCGGCGGTGCAGATACCGCGATGACCGCTTGCAGGTTCTTCGCCGGCTTGGCAGGTTCTTGCAAGCTAGCAGCGTAGGGGCGGGTTTAAACCCGCCCCTACGACGGAATTGCGAAGAAGCGGCGCCCGCCGTTCTGTCGGAGTGAACCATGCCCCGCATCGTCACCATCGGCGCCGCGCAGCTCGGCCCCATCGGCAAGGACGAGAGCCGTCGGCAGGTCGTCGAGCGCCTCGTCGCCCACCTGCACAACGCGAAGGCGGCCGGCTGCGATCTGGTGGTGTTCCCGGAGCTGGCGCTGACGACGTTCTTCCCGCGCTGGTATCAGGAGGACCAGGCTTGGATCGATGCGTGGTTCGAGCGGCAGATGCCCGGGCCGGAGACGCAGGCGCTGTTCGACGCGGCGGCGAAGCTGCAGGTCGGCTTCGCGCTCGGCTATGCCGAGCTGACCGTCGAGGGTGGCCAGACGCGCCATTTCAACACGGCGATCCTGGTCGACAAGGCCGGTCGCATCGCCGGCAAGTACCGCAAGATCCATCTGCCGGGCCATGCCGAGAACGAGCCATGGCGCGCCTTCCAGCATCTCGAGAAGCGCTATTTCGACGTCGGCAATCTCGGCTTCCGCGTCCATGACGCGTTCGGCGGCAGGGTCGGCATGCTGATCTGCAACGACCGCCGCTGGCCGGAGGCCTATCGCTGCCTCGGCCTGCAGGGCGTCGAGCTGGTGCTGATCGGCTACAACACGCCGATCCACAACCCGCCCGCCCCCGACCACGACCGCCTCGGCTGGTTCCACAACCAGCTCGTGATGCAGGCGGGCGCCTACCAGAACGGCACGTGGGTGGTCGGCGTCGCGAAATGCGGGGCCGAGGAGGGCATCCCGATGGTCGGCGGCTCGCAGATCATCGCACCGTCAGGCGAGACGGTGGCGATGTGCACGACCGACGGCGACGAGCTGGTCACCGCGCGCTGCGACCTCGACGCCTGCCGCTCCTACAAGGCGACGACGTTCAACTTCGCCGTCCACCGCCAGCCGCAGGCCTACACCCTGGTCACCGCCACCAAGGGGCCAGTCGACACCGAGACGGCGCTGCGCCTCGAAGGCCGCACGATGCCGGATGCGGCGCAGTAGGAGGGCTCACGTCTTTTCAGGATGCGTCTCCCGCGGGCTTGACCCGCGGGTCCATGGTGCCGCGGCGCGATGGGTGCGCGGATCAAGTCCGCGCACGCGCAGTAGGGGATAGAGAGTCGTACAAACAGGAGAACGGGAATGAGCGCAGAGAAACGCCTTCAGGAACTCGGCATCAAGCTGCCGTCGGTGCCGACGCCGGTCGCCAACTACGTGCCGTACCGCATCGCCGGGGGCATGCTGTACCTGTCGGGGCAGGGGCCGCGCGACGAGAAGGGCAACCACCTGACCGGCCAGGTCGGCGGTCCCGTGTCGGTCGAGGAGGGCTATAAGCGGGCGCGGCTGGTGGGCCTCGGCCTGCTTGCCGCCGCGCGCCAGGCGCTCGGCTCGCTCGACCGGATCGAGATGGTCGTCAAGCTGCTCGGCATGGTCAACGGCGTGCCCGGCTTCGGCCAGCAGCCGCAGGTGATCAACGGGTGCTCCGACCTGTTCGTGGAGGTGCTGGGCGACGCCGGCCGCCACGCGCGCTCGGCCGTGGGCATGGGCTCGCTGCCCAGCGACATCTCGGTCGAGATCGAAGTCATCATGGCGATCAAGGGTTGAACGGACGCCCGGGCGTCTGCCCCGCCAGCGCTGCAGGCGGCCAGAAGCCTCTTTACCGGCGATGGCGGCTAGAGATACCGTGGCGGCCGTATCCCGCTACGGCGTCTTGCCGATCCGCCTGACCGGCGCGTCTCCGAGATAGCGTGACGCGATACAGGGTGGCCGCAATCTCGCTGGTGCGCAGTTTCGGGGAGGCTTACATGCCGGTTGGGACAGTGAAGTGGTTCAATGCGACGAAGGGCTTCGGGTTCATTCAGCCCGAGGAAGGCGGCGGCGATGTGTTCGTGCACATCTCCGCGGTGACGAAGGCCGGGCTTGGCAGCCTGACGGAAGGCCAGCGCGTGCGCTACGAGCGCGTGCAGGGCAAGAACGGCAAGTACTCGGCGGAAAACCTCGGCGCCGCCTGACGGCGCTCAGGGGCGCTCGTCCCGGCTCCGGCCGAAGAGCTGGGACAGCGCCAGGAGCGCCGACGTGACCAGGATCATGATGGTCGAGATCGCCGCGATGGTCGGGTCGATCTGATCGCGCAGGGCGTTGAACATGTTCCGGGTCAATGTCGAGTTGGGACCGCCCGACACGAACATGGCGACGATGACCTCGTCGAACGAGGTCAGGAACGACAGGATGGCGCCGGTGATCACCGCGAAGCGGATTTGCGGCAGGGTCACCGAGAGGAAGGCCCGCAAGCGCGAGGCGCCGAGGCTGCGCGCCGCCATCTCCTGGTTCATGTCGTAGCTCTTCAGCGCCGACGTCACGATCATCAGCACCAGCGGGATCGCCAGCACGCTGTGCGCCAGCACGATGCCGGTCAGCGTATTGACCAGCTTGAGCTGCACATAGGCGTAGAACACGGCGATGCCGACGAGGATCACCGGCACGATGATCGGCGTCGTAAGCAGGGCGACGACGAAATTCGTCCAGGGCAGCCGCGACACGAACAGGCCATAGGCCGCCATGGTGCCGAGCGGCGTTGCCAGCAGCGCCGTCAGGCACGCAGCCTTGAGCGAGGTCGCGGTGGCCTGCATCCAGGCCGGCGAGTCGAGATAGTTCTGGTACCAGCGCAGCGACCATTGCCGCGGCGGAAATTCCAGATACTGCGAGGCCGAGAACGACATCGGGATCACGATCAGCGTCGGCACGATCAGGAACGCCATGACGAGGGCCGCCAGCAGGTACAGCCATAACCGCGCGCGGTGGCTGACCTGCGTCTCGGTGGCGGGCTTGTCGAGCCAGCTCATCGTCCGTGGCCCAGGATGCGGTCGAGGCGCAGCAGCCGCGAGGCGAGGAAGAGGAAGCCCAGGGTCAGCACGAGCAGCACGACTCCGAGCGCGCTGGCGGCGCCCCAGTTGAAGAAGATCTCGATGTCGTTGGCGATGCGGTTCGACACCATGATGACCTTGCCGCCGCCGAGCACGGCCGGCGTCACGTAGAAGCCCAGGCAGATGATGAAGACGATCAGCGTGCCCGCCAGCAGGCCGGGCAGGGACAGCGGAAAGAAGACCAGCCAGAAGGCGCGCGTCGGACCGGCGCCGAGATTGGCCGCCGCTTTCAGGTAGTCTCGGTCGATCGCCCGCATCGAGCCGTAGACCGGCAGCACGAGGAACGGCAGCATGATGTGCACCATGCCGATCAGCGTGCCGGTCAGGTTGTGCACCAGCGCCAGCGGCTGGTCCCACAGGCCGAGCTTCATGCCCCAGGTGTTGATCAGGCCCTGGCGCTGCAGCAGCACCAGCCAGGCGTAGGTGCGCACCAGCAGCGACGTCCAGAACGGCAGCAGGACCGCGATCATGCACAGGTTGGCGGCGCGGCGCGGAAGCTGCGACAGGACGTAAGCGAGCGGATAGCCGAGCACGATGCAGATCGCGGTCGTGATCAGGCTGACCTCGAACGTGGCGCGGAAGGTGCGCGCATAGGACGCCTGCTCCAGCATGCGGCGGTAGTGCTCGAGGCTGAAGCTGCCGTCGTCGGCGAGGAACGACAGCCAGAACAGCCAGCCGATCGGCAGCAGCATGGTCACGAAGACCAGGAGCAGGGCGGGGACGCTCAGGCCGAACAGGACGGCGCGTTCGCGCATGCTGTCGCGCTTCAGCGAACCGGCATTCGAGGACACGCTATTCCCGGCGGCCGTCACGAAACTCACCCTTCGTCCGCCAGCAGGACGACGTCGTCCGCGCCGACGCCCAGTGCCACGTCGTCGCCGGGATGCGGCATCGCCGCGAGCGCCTGGCCGCTGGACACGCCGCGCACGCTGATGCGCGAGCCGTCGGCGAGGGCGGCATGCAGGACGAAGCTGTCGCCCTGGTAGATAACGTCCGCAACGCGGCCCTTCAGCACGTTGACCCGCTCGCCCGGAGCACCGTCCAGGATGCGCAGCCGCTCCGGCCGCAGCATCATCAGGCGCCGCCCGTCGCCATCGGGTGCGGCCGCGAGCGCCATCTTTGCCCCGGCGAAGAAGCAGGCGCCGTCCGAGACCTCGACCGGCAGGAGGGTGGACTCGCCGATGAACTCGGCCACGAAGCGGTTGGCCGGCTGCTCGTAGATGCGGCGCGGCGCGTCGAGCTGCATGATCCGGCCGTGGTTGATGACCGCGATCCGGTCGGACATGGTCAGCGCCTCGCGCTGGTCGTGCGTCACGTACACGGTCGTCATGCCGAGCCGGTCATGGAGCTGGCGCAGTTCGATCTGCATGTGCTCGCGAAGCTGCTTGTCGAGGGCGGAGAGCGGCTCGTCCATCAGCAGGATGCGCGGCTCGAAGACGATGGCGCGCGCCAGCGCCACGCGCTGCTTCTGGCCGCCCGAGAGCTGGTCGATCCGCCGGTCGCCATAGCCGCCGAGCTTCACGGTGTCGAGGGCGCGCTCGATGCGCTCGCTCGCCTCCGCGCCCTTCACGCCGCGCAGCTTCAGCGGGAAAGCGATGTTGCCGGCCACCGACATGTGCGGGAACAGGGCATAGTTCTGGAACACCATGCCGACGTCGCGCTTGTGCGGCGCGAGGCGGATCACCTCGCGCTCGCCGAATTTCAGGCTGCCGTGATCGGGCCGCGTGAAGCCCGCCAGCACCATCAGCAGGGTCGTCTTGCCCGAGCCCGACGGGCCGAGCAGGGTCAAAAACTCGCCGCTGCGGACGTCGAGATCGACATGGTCCAGCGCATGGACCTTGCCGTAGGTCTTGGTGATCTGGCGACAGGTGATCGGCAGCGCTGCGTCGCGGGCCATTCTATCCTCGAGGCCGGTGCGGCGCGCGGAGCAAGGCGGCGCGCGGGCCGCCTTGCTCCGGTGACGGGTTACTCGGTCAGCATGTCCTGGTACTTCGCCGACGCCGCAGCCTCGTGCTTTATATACCAGTCAAGGTCGATGGGAAGCTGCTTGGCCGCGTTCTCGGGGAAGGACGGCAGCGTCTTCGCATAGGCCGGTTCGATCGCGCCGATCTCGTAGGCCTTGTTGTTGGTGGGGCCGTACGTGATGTACTTGGTGAACTCCGCCTGGTATTGCGGCTTGCTGATCTCGGCGAGGAATTTCATCGCCAGGTCCTTGTTCGGCGCGCCCTTGGCGATGCCGTAGCAGTCATAGTCGAGCAGCGCCTGGTTGAAGGTGTAGGCGACCTGCGCGCCGTCCTTCTTGGCGACGTCGAAGCGGCCGTTCCAGCCCGTGACCATGTCGACCTCGCCGTCCTTCATGAGCTGCGCGTGCTGCGCGCCCGACGACCACCACACGGCGATGTGCGGCTTCAGCTCCTTGATCTTCTTGATCGCGCGGTCGATGCCGCCGGGGCCCGACAGCACCTCGTAGACCTTGTTCGGCGGCACGCCGTCCGCCATCAGGGCGGGCTCCAGCGCGCCGGCGACGCCCTTGCGGTAGGAGCGCTTGCCCGGGAATTTCTTCACATCCCAGAAATCGGCCCAGCTCTGCGGACCCTTGTCGCCATAGGTCTTGGTGTTCCAGGCGAGGACGGTCGAGAACACGTCGCCGCCGACGCAGTAATCCTGGTAGAGGCCGGGCGCGAAATTGGAGACGTCGATGACCTTGTAATCGAGCTTCTCGAGGATGCCCTCAGCGCCGGCGCGCGCGGCGCTGCCCGATCCGCTGGCGACGATGTCCCAGGTGACGGCGCCGGCCTTCACCTTGAGGCGCAGATCCGCGATGCCTGTATAGGTCTCTTCCTTGACCTTGATGCCCATCGCCTTCGCGGCCGGCTGGAACAGCGCCTTGCTCTGGGCGTCCTGATAGGAGCCGCCGAACGACACCGCGGTGATTTCCTGTGCGCCGGCAGCACTGCTCAGCAGCGCCAATGCGGCGGTCAGCGCTAACGGCGATTTCGTGAACGTCATTCCGCTCTCCCTGGGTTTTGGACGGCTGGGGCCGTCATTGTGAGATTGTGGTTGCGGCGGTGGTCGCCGGGAAAGGGCCATTTTGAACTGTCGGTCATACCATTCCCCTTCGGACCGTCCGTAGTCAGTCTGCGCGGCTGATCGCGTAGTCGGCCTTGTCGAGCCATGCCGGGCTGACCTCGACCCCCCAGCCCGGCTCGTCGGGTATGGAGACCTTGCCGTCCCTGACGTCGTAGGGCGACTTTCGGAACAGCCCTTCCTGCCACGGGTAGTAGTCCTGCCCCTCGATTGAGAATTCGAGGTACTTGCCCGCGTTCGGGATGGCGCCGAGCAGGTGCATGGTGAACAGCGTCACCATCGTCAGGTTGGCGCTGTGCGGCGTGCAGGGCAGGCCGGCTGCCTCGCCCAGCTTCGCGACGCGCATCGTGCGCGTCAGCCCGCCGAGATAGCAGACGTCCGGCTGGATGATGTCGACGGCATGCATGTCGATCATGCTGCGCCAGGTCGCCATCATGCAGTCCTGCTCGCCGCCGGTGACGTCGATGTCGAGCGCATCGCGGACTTCCTTGGTCTGCTCCAGCTCCCAGTACGGACACGGCTCCTCGTAGTGGCAGATCCCGTGTTCCTCGAGCAGGCGGCCGACCTCGATCGCCCGCTTGGGGGAAAAGCCGCTGTTGGCATCGACCAGCAGGTCGGCGTCGTCGCCGAGGACCTTGCGCATCAGCGGCACGATCTCCTCGGTACGGCCGGGCCATTCGTCGACGTCATGGCCGCATTCGGCGCCGACGCGGAATTTGAACGCGTCGAACCCGTGCGCGTCGCGCAGCCGCTTGAGGCGCTCCGCCTCGGCCGCGGGCGTGATGTCGCGCTTCATGGAGGAGGCATAGGCGCGCAGCGCGCGCGGCCTGCCGCCGATCAGCTCGCATACGCTTTTGCCCGCGCGCTTGCCCTTCAAATCCCACAAGGCGGTGTCGAGGCCGGTGATGGCGCGATACAGGTAGCTGCCCGGGAATTTGAGCTCACGCTCCGGGATGGCATCGACAAGCGCGTCGATGTCGGACGCGTCCTTGCCCAGCGACCACGGCGCCACCTGGCGATGCAGCACCAGGGCCGTGATGTCGGCCTGATAGGGGGACACCTGCCCCCAGCCCTGGGCGCCGTCCTCCGCCGTCACGCGGACGAAGCCGACAAACTGGTCGCAGAAAGTCTCGATGCTCTTGATCTTCATTGCAGCTCGCGCCGTGGCAAAGCGTGATGATCGGCGACGATTGGCCGGCAAATAAGGTCCACTTTCGACAGATTGTGATACCATTTCGGCCGGCGCGAACGCCGGGGGAACGAGGACATGGTCAAGCGGGCAGGGGGAGCGTTGCTGCTCGCCATCGAGATCGACCATCGCTCGCCGCGGCCGGTCAGCACGCAGCTCTATGTCAGCCTGCGCGAACTGATGCTGTCGGGGGCGCTGGCCGCGGGCGACCGCCTGCCGGCGACGCGCACCCTGGCCCGCGATCTGCGGCTCTCGCGGACCACGGTGATCGATGCGTTCGAGCGGCTGATTGCCGAGGGCCTGATCGAATCCCGCGTCGGCGCCGGTACCTTCGTCAGCGAAGCGCTCAAGTCGGACCGCCCGCAGCCGCCGCCGGAGCCGGGCAGGGCCCGCGGCGGCGAGCAGCGTCCGCGGCTGTCGCGCGCGATCGGCTGGGCGGTGGAACGGTTCGGCCCGCGCCAGCGCCTGCCGCACGCACCGCGCGCCTTCATCACCGGGCTGCCGTCGCTCGATGCGTTTCCGATGGCGCAGTGGGCGCGCATCGCCGCCAAGTACTGGCGCGGCGACCGCGCCGACATCCTGGGATATGGCGAGCCGTACGGGCATCGCGGCCTGCGCCGGGCAATCGCTGGCCATCTGCGCGCCAATCGCGGCGTTGCCTGCGATGCGGATCAGGTCTTCATCGTCGGTGGCGCGCAGCAGGCTTTCTCGCTCATCGGCTCGGTGCTGCTCAATCCCGGCGACCGGGTATGGTTCGAGAATCCCGGCGCCATCGGGGCGCGCAACAGTCTGGTCGCGTGCGGCGCGGAGCTGGTGCCGGTACCAGTGGACCAGGAGGGGCTCAGGGTCGACGAAGGGCTGCGCCGCAGCGCGCAGTTCCGCCTGGCGTTCGTCACGCCCTCGCACCACCAGCCGCTCGGGCACATCATGAGCCTGGAGCGGCGGTTCGCGCTGCTGCGCGCGGCGGAGCACGCCGGCGCGTGGATTATCGAGGACGACTATGACGGCGAGTTCTTCTTCGGCCGGCGGCCGCTGCCGACGCTGAAGAGCGTCGATCGCACCGGCCGCGTGATCTATGTCGGAACGTTCAGCAAGTCGCTGTTTCCATCGCTGCGGCTCGGCTTCCTGCTGGCGCCGCCGGCGCTGGTCGAGATCTTCGAGAAAGTCTCGACCTCCTTCATCCATGGGGTGCCGTCGAGCCTGCAGGCGATCGTCGCCGAGTTCATCGACGAGGGCGGCTTCGCGGCCCACATCCGGCGGATGCGGCGCATCTACGCCGAGCGGCACGAAACGCTGTGCGAGGCGGCGCGGCGCGAGCTCGACGGGCTGCTGAGCGTCGTGCCCCCGGATAGCGGACTGCACACGATCGGCCGCCTGGCGGGCCACATCTCCGAGATCGAGGCGGCGCGCGTGGCGGAGGAGCGCCAGACGGTCGTTTCGCCGATTGCCCGGTTCTCGATGGAGCCGACCGGCGTCAACGGACTGGTGCTGGGGTTCGGCGCGATCAGGCCGCCGGATATCGAATCAGGCGTGAAGGTCCTGCGACAGGCGCTCGAGAGCCTGCATGGGCCACGGCGTGCGGCACGCGGCTGGCGCTAGCCGCGCTGTCCTCCGGGGCAAATGGTATGGCGGATTGTCCAGATTGGACCTCGCGGGCAGACCGGTTCGGGCGCCAATCTCGGGGCCGCGAACCGGGCGCGTGCAAGCCGGACGACGGCCTCGAAGCGAATGACCGAGTATGACTACATCGTTGTGGGCGCCGGATCCGCCGGCTGCGTGCTGGCGAACCGTCTGACCGAGAGCGGCCGGTTCCGCGTGCTGCTGCTGGAGGCGGGCGGCAGCGACCGGCGCTTCTGGCTCCAGGTGCCGATCGGGTACGGCATGTCGTTCTACAACCCGCGCGTCAACTGGATGTACCGCACCGAGCCCGATCCGCAGCTCGCACACCGCCAGGGCTACTGGCCGCGCGGCAAGGTGCTGGGCGGGTCGAGCGCCATCAACGCGATGGTGTACATCCGTGGCCAGGCCGCCGATTTCGACGAATGGCATGCGCTCGGCAATCCCGGCTGGGCCTGGTCCGACGTCCTGCCGTACTTCAAAAAGGCCGAGCACAATGCGGCCGGCGGAAGCGCGTGGCGCGGCACCGGCGGCCCGCTGCATGTGGAGGACGTGTCGCGCAGCCTGCATCCGCTGTGCGAGGTCTATCTGCGCGCGGGCGAGGAGCTTGGGGTGCCTCGTAACGCCGACTTCAACGGCGCCAGCCAGGAGGGCGTCGGCCTCTACCAGATCACGACGCGCAACGGCCTGCGCATGTCGGCGGCGCGTGCCTATCTGCGTCCGGCGCAGCGGCGCGCCAATCTGCGCGTCGAAGCGCAGTCGCACGCGACGCGCATCCTGTTCGACGGGTCGCGCGCCGCCGGGATCGAGTATGTGCAACACGGCGTGCGAAAGACGGCGCGCGCCGCGCGCGAGATCATCCTGTCGGCGGGGGCGATCGGATCGCCGCAGCTTCTGCAGCTCTCGGGCGTCGGACCGGCGCCGCTGCTGGCCTCGCTGGGCATCCCGGTCGTCCACAACAGTCCCGCGGTGGGCCGCAACCTGCAGGATCATCTCTGCATCGACCACCTGTACCGGTCCCGCGTGCCGACGTTGAACCAGGTGCTGCGGCCGCTCTGGGGGAAGCTGCGCGCCGGCCTGGAATACATCGCCGCGCGACGCGGCCCGCTGTCGCTGAGCGTCAATCAGGGCGGCGGGTTCGTGCGCTCGCGGCCCGGTCTCGACCGCCCGAACCTCCAGCTTTACTTCTCTCCCGTCAGCTACACCAAGGCGCCGCCGGGCAAGCGCCTGCTGATGAGTCCGGATTTGTTTCCCGGCTTCCTGCTCAGCGCGCAGCCCTGCCGGCCGACCAGCCGCGGCCATATCGCGATCAGGTCGGCCGACGCATTCGCGCCGCCCGCGATCCATCCCAACTCGCTGTCGACGGACCACGATGTCCGCGAGCTGCTGGAGGGCTCGCACTTCCTGCGCCGGCTTGCGGCGACGCCGGCCTTCGGCGCGATCATCGAGCACGAATTGCAGCCCGGGCCGGGCGTGCAAACGGACGCGGCGCTGCTGGAGGACATCCGTCAGCGCGCCTCGTCCGTGTTCCATCCCGTCAGCACGTGCCGGATGGGTAGATCGCCTCACGAGAACGTGGTCGATCACGAGCTGAAGGTGCACGGGCTGCATGGCCTGCGCGTGATCGACGCGTCGATCTTTCCGGCGGTGACGTCCGGCAACACCAACGCGCCGGTGATCATGGTGGCCGAGAAGGGCGCCGATCTGGTCTTGCGCGGCGGCGCGTCCCATGCTGCCTGAACATCCGCGGGAGCCGCTGGAACATGTCGACTTCGCTCTTCACCCCTGATTTCAAATCCGACCCGTACTGGTGGGACGTGGTCCCGCGCCCGGTCATCGAGCCGCCGGCGCTGCCGGCCCGCGCGGACGTGGCCGTGATCGGCTCGGGCTATACCGGCCTGCACGCGGCGCTGCAGACAGCGCGCGGCGGCCGGCACACGGTGGTGCTGGATGCGGAGGCGGCGGGATGGGGCTGCAGCACCCGGAACGGCGGCCAGATCTCGACCAGCATCAAGCCGGGCTATGCGGAGCTTGCGCGCCGGCATGGCGCGGAGCGGGCGTCCCGCATCATCAAGGAGGGGCAGGCGTCGCTGGCGTGGATCGCCGAGTTCGTCGCGACGGAGCGGATCGACTGCGACTTCCGCGTCGCCGGGCGCTTCCATGCCGCGCATAGCCCCGCACAGTACGAGGCGCTGGCGCGCCAGGCGGAAAACCAGCCGAAAGGGCTCGAGGTTCCGGTCGAAATCGTTTCGCGCGCGGAGCAGCGGGCCGAGCTCGGCACCGATGCGTATTACGGCGGCGCGGTGTTCACGCGCCACGCGGTGGTCGATCCGGCGCGCTATCACCGCGGCCTGCTCGAGCGTGTCGTTGCCGCCGGTGCCGAGGTGGTGCCGCACTGCGCGGTGACCGGCATCGCGCGCGAGGGCGACGAGTTCCGCCTCACCACCGCGCGCGGCACGCTGACGGCACGCAAGGTCGTGGTGGCGACGAACGGCTATACCGGCCCCGTCACGCCGTGGCTGCGGCGGCGCGCCATCCCGATCGGCAGCTACATCATCGCGACGGAGCCGCTTCCGGCCGGACTGATGGCGAAGCTGATGCCCAGGGACCGGATCGTCAGCGACACGCGCAAGGTGGTTTATTACTACCGGGCTTCGCCGGACCGGCAGCGGGTCCTGTTCGGCGGCCGCGTCTCGCATAGCGAGACGGATCCCAGGATCAGCGGGCCGAAGCTGCATGCGGAGATGGCCCGCATCTTTCCCGAGCTGAAATCCGTCAGGATCAGCCATTCCTGGTGCGGTTTCATCGCTTACACGTTCGACGAGCTTGCGCATATCGGCGAGCACGAGGGCCTGCACTACGCCATGGGCTATTGCGGATCGGGCGTGGGCATGGCGAGCTATTTCGGCATGCGCCTCGGCCAGCAGGTGCTCGGCCTCCGGCACGGCGAGACCGCGTTCGACGGCCTGACGTTCCAGACGCGCCCGTTCTACACCGGCAATCCCTGGTTCCTGGCGCCGTCCATCCTTTACTACCGCTGGCGCGACGGGCGGTCCTGACGCGCCAAGCCGGTTGGCGTGGGGCGCGGCGGAATGGTAGCCATGCAGGGAACATCCGAACCGCCGACGATGAACACCGTCACACTCGCCGTCCCAAGCCTCGAAAAGCTTCCGCAATACGTCGACGCGCTTCGCCGAGGATGGTCGCCGAACACCACCCGCGACGTGACCGGGGAGCAGCTTGCGCTCTACCGCGAGGGACCGGACGTGCTGCTCGCGGAGGTCACCGGACGGGACGGAACGATCCTGCAGGCCGACGGACGACGCACGCCGCGTCTGCCGTCGCGGGTCTACTGGATATGGGACGGTGAATTCTGCGGCGCCATCAACCTGCGTTTCGTGCCGGGAACCGAAGAGCTGCCGGCGCATGTCTCCGGCCATGTCGGCTACGCGGTCGTGCCATGGAAGCAGCGGCGCGGCTACGCGACCCAGGCGCTGGCGATGATCCTGCCGGCGGCGCGGGAGGTCGGGATGGCCCGCGTGCTGGTGACGTGCGACGCGGACAACGAGGCTTCGCGCAAGGTCATCGCGGCGAACGGCGGCGTGCCGGCTGCACCGGCGCCGCATGAGCCGACGAAGCTGAGGTTCTGGATCGGCACCTGATAGTCGCCAGGGCTACAGCCGGATCGTCGCCTTTCCGTCCTTCACATCGACCGACACGGCGGCGCCGTTCTCGACCAGTGTCGCGATGTCGGCCTCCGGCTCGCAGGCGATCGGGATGCCGGCGAGGATGGCGCCCTGCACGACCGACGGGTCGGGCACGGTCTGCGTGATGATCGCGACCGGCGCGTTCCTGTGCTTGAAAAGCTGGTAGAGGAAGCGCCACGCCCCGGCGGAGCCGCGCGTGTAGGGGAAGATCAGCACCGTGCCCTTGACGGTGGCGTTGCGCAGGCTCGGCAGGTCGCCGACGACGCGCCCGCTGCGGATGTCGACGTCGCCGAGAAACGAGACGGGCTCCGCGCCCACCAGCGCCGGACCCTGCGCGCTGCCGTCGACGATGCCGCGCGCGGCGATGGTGCGGCTCATGGCGCGCGCGGCACGAAGCGGCCGGTGAGGGCGGTCGCGACCGCCTCCTTCGTGCCGGTCAGCAAAGTGTCGCACTGGATCATGTCGCGCACGTACTTCGCCTGCTTGGCGGAATCGATCACCACGGTGCGGATCGGCGGCGGCGTGACGCCGAGCGCCGGATCGGGCGAGGTCGTGCGCGCGAAATGGCACGAGATGGGGCAGGTGTCGGAGATCACCTTGGCGCCGGACGCCTCGATGGTGCGCAGCAGGCCCGCTTCCTCGGCCATGCGTCTGACGGTGCGGCTGGTGGTTACCCAGAACTCGACATTGCCGGCGATCTTCTTGCCTTGGAGCAGGGACGCGTAGTCCTTCATTTCCTCGAACGAGGCGTGCGGGCAGCCGACATGGACGATGTCGAAGGCGCCGTCGCGGCCGGTGCAGAACTGCGCATAGACCGCATCGACGTCCGCGCGCGTGACCTTCTGTGCCGCCGGCATCGTCACGCCGGCGAAGGCCTGCTCGACGCTGGCGAAGGGCGGCGTCGTACCGGGCACGATGAACAGCGCCACGCCGCCCGACGTCGCCATGCCGGCACCCATTGCGTCGAGCTCGTCGAGCGCCGGGCGCTTCAGCCCGGTGACGACCGGCACGCCGTCGCCGGCGATGCGCCCGATATGGAAGCCGAGGCAGCTATAGTCGCTGGTGCCGCTCAGCGCCGCGTCGACATGGAAGAGATGCGTGCCGCGGCGGTTCTCCTCGACATGGTAGCCGAAGAGCGGATAGCGCCCGGTCATCGCCGCGTAGACGGCGAAGAAGCCGTCGCGGTTGCTTTTGGCGCCCAGTACGGAGTTGCAGAAGATCGTGACCGTCGATTCGATCGACGTCATGTGCGTGTTCCAGGTCGGCCAGTGGCCGGCCCAGTAGGGCGTGCAGGTGAAGGTGCACGCGCTGCCCATGCGCTGATGCGCGTCCTCGGCGCGGCGCTGCAGGCGCGCAAGCTTCTCCGGCGCGCCGGTGGCGCGCCAATTGGCCATGTCGGCGTTGGCGATGTTGACGGAGGACGGCACGGCCATCGTGGCGCCTTCGGCCGCCAGGGCCTCCATCAGCTCCACGTCTTCCAGATAGAGCGCCATCCCGGCATGGACATGGGCGTAGCCGATCTCGACGAAGCGCGGCGCCCCGAAGGCGCGGCCGAGCTGCAGCAGGCCCTCCATGGCCTTCTTCCTGGCGGGGCCCTGGCGGCCCTCCAGCATCGCCTCTTCTTCGCGGGTGAGCTGCATCGCTCGGGTCAGCTTTGCGCGGCGAAGGCCGTCGGCGCGATCCACTCCTTGCCGGGAACCGCGTCGAGCAGCTCCTTCGTGTAGGCATGCTGCGGGTGCAGGAAGATCTGCTCCGTCGGGCCTGTTTCGACGATCTCGCCCAGCCGCATGACGGCAATCCGGTCGGACACCTGGGCCGCGACGCGCAGGTCGTGGGTGATGAACAGCATGGACAGATTAAAGCGCCGCCGGATGTCGTTGAGCAAGTCCAGCACCTGGGCCTGGACCGACACGTCGAGGGCGGAGACGGGCTCGTCGGCGATCAGCAGCCGCGGGTTCAGGGCCAGCGCGCGGGCGATGCCGATACGCTGGCGCTGCCCGCCGGAGAACTCGTGCGGATAGCGGTCGAGCGCGCCGGCGTCCAGGCCGACCAGGGACAGCAGCTCGCGCGCGCGCCCGAAGGCCTCCGCCTGCGTGGCGCCGTGGGCGAGCATGCCGTCGGCGATGATCTGGCCCACCTTGCGCCGCGGGTTCAGCGATGCGTACGGGTCCTGGAAGATCATCTGGATCTGGCGACGCAGGGCGCGCAGCTTGCCCGACGGCGCCTTCAGGAAATCGTCGCCGGCGAACGACACCTCGCCGCCGTCGGCCTGGATCAGGCGGATCACGAGGCGGCCGAGCGTGGACTTGCCCGAGCCTGACTCGCCGACGACGCCCAGGGTTTCGCCCTCGCGGATCGTCAGGTCGACGTTCTTTACCGCCTCGACGACGCGCTTGCGCGCGAACACGCCGCCGCCGGTCTTGAACGTCTTCACCAGATGATGGGCCGCCAGCAGCGGCGCCGCCGCGCTCTGCTCGGTCTTGCGCGGCTCCATCTTCGGCACGGCCGCGATCAGCTTCTGCGTATAGGGATGGCGCGGCGCGTTGAGAACCTCGGCAGTCGGGCCGATCTCGACGACGACGCCGTGCTGCATGACCGCGACGCGGTCGGCGATTTCCGCGACCACGCCGAAATCATGGGTGATGAACAGCACGCCCATGCGCCGGCGCTGCTGGATTTCCTTGATCAGCGCCAGGATCTGCTTCTGCGTGGTGACGTCGAGGGCGGTTGTCGGCTCGTCGGCGATCAGCAGGGCGGGGTCGAGGGTGAGCGCCATCGCGATCATGACGCGCTGGCGCTGCCCGCCGGACAGGCGGAACGGGTAGGCGTCCTTCAGCAGCTCCGGCGTCGGCAGGTTGACCGCGCGCATCAGCTCGATCACGCGTTGGCCGCGCGCCTTCGCCGACAGGTCGGTGTGCGCCTGCAGGATCTCCTCGATTTGGGCGCCGGCGCGCATCAGCGGGTTGAGCGCCGTCATCGGCTCCTGGAAGATCATGCCCAGCCGGCGGCCGCGCCAGCTCCGCATCTCCGCCTCGGACAGGGCCGCGAGGTCCTGGCCTTCCAGCTCGATGGCGCCGCCGGCGATGGTCACGGAGCGCGGCAGCAGGCGCATGATCGCTGCGGCGGTCAGCGACTTGCCCGAGCCCGACTCGCCGACGATGCACAGGATCTCGCCGTGGTGCAGCTCGAAGCTGACATTGTCCACGGCGAAGGCGCGGTCGGCATGGGCGGGCAGTGCCACTTTCAGCCCGCGCACGGACAGGAGCGGCGCTTCGGCCATCAGCGGCCCTCACGCGACAGGCGCGGGTTCAGCGCGTCGTTGAGGCCTTCGCCGACGAGGTTGAGTGCGAGCACCGTCAGCAGGATGGCGAGGCCGGGGAAGAAGCTCATCCACCACGCGGTGCGGATGACGGTGCGCGCGGCGCCGATCATGAAGCCCCAGCTCATCATGTTGGGGTCGCCGAGGCCGAGGAAGCTGAGCGAGGATTCGATCAGGATCGCCGTCGCCACCATCAGCGAGCCGGCGACGATGATCGGCGAGACGGCGTTGGGCAGGATCTCCACAAAGATGATGTGCCGCGCCGACTGGCCGAGGACGACGGAGGCCTGGACGAACTCGCGCGTGCGCAAGGTCAGGAACTCGCCGCGCACCAGCCGCGCCACGGCCGGCCAGCTCACGATGGCGATGGCGGCGACGATCGAGGCGATGCTGGGCGTGAAGATCGCGACCAGCACCACGGCGAAGACGAAGCTGGGGATGGTCTGGAAGAACTCCGTGAAGCGCATCAGCAGATCGTCGACGATGCCGCCGTAATAGCCGGCGATGGCGCCCAGGATCACGCCGACGACCACCGCGACCAGGGTCGCGATGAAGCCGATCAGCAGCGACACGCGGGCACCGTGCACGATGCCGGACAGGATGTCGCGGCCGAGCGTGTCGGTGCCCAGCACGAATTCGGGGTCGAAGGGCCGCTGGAAGGGCGGGCCGCTCATCTCCCACGGGCTGGTCGGGAACAGGAGGGGGCCGAACAGCGCCGTCGCCAGCACCAGGACCAGGATGAACAGGCCGACGACGGCCCCCTTGTTGCGGCTGAACCGCTTCCAGAAATCACGTGCGCCGCTCATGCGGGTCAGCTCCCCAGCTCGATGCGCGGGTCGATCAGCGAGTAGACGACGTCGGTGATCAGGTTGAAGGCGATCACCATGAACGACGTCAGGAAGAACACGCCGAGCAAAACGTTGTAGTCGCGCTGCAGCACGGATTCGAAGGCGAGCCGGCCGATGCCCGGCCAGGCGAACACCGTCTCCACCACGATCGAGCCGCCGATCAGGTAGCCGGCCTTGACGCCGGCGATGGTGATCACGGGCAGCACCGCGTTGCGCAGGATGTGGACGCGGACGATGCGGTTTTCCGCGAGGCCCTTGGCGCGCGCGGTGCGCACGAAGTCCTGGTCCTTCATCTCCAGCATCGAAGCGCGCGTCATGCGCGCATAGACCGCCATGTGGAACAATGCCAGCGTGATGGTCGGCAGGATCAGGTGCCAGGCGACATCGAGCGCGAAGGCGAAGCCGGTGAGGTTGGCGCCGACCGTGTACATGCCGAAGGACGGCAGCCAGCCGAGGGTCACGGAGAACAGCAGGATGCCCATCAGCCCGACCCAGAATATGGGTGTCGCATAGAAGAAGAGGGCGACCACGGTGATGAGGGAATCCGACCATCGCCCGACGAGGGCAGAGGCGAACACGCCGAGCAGCACGCCGGCAGCAAGCGACAGGAGGAAGGCGGCACCCGTCAGCAGCAGCGTTGCGCCGATGCGCTCTGCAAGGACATCGCTGACGGGCCTCTGCTGCCGATAGGAATAGCCGAGATCGAGCGTCGCGATGTTCTTCACGTAGACGAAGAGCTGCTCGTGGAACGGTCGGTCGAGGCCGAATTCCTTGCGGAGCTGCTCCAGGAAGATCTCGTCGGCGGCGCCGGCCTCGCCGGCCATCACCGTCGCCGGGTCGCCGGGCGCCATCCTGATCAGCGCGAAGTTCAGGATGATGATGCCGAGCAGGACGATGATGCCCTTCAGGACGCGCTGCGCGATGAACTCTAGACGTTGCAAGTCGTGACCTCGCCGGAAAGCGTTCGGCGCGCCCCGCGCGGCCGTGGCCGCGCGGGGCTGCTGTTCATTCGACCATGTACACGTCCGCGAAGGTGTCGCGGACGCCGATCGCGGAGGTCACCACGTTCCTGAACTTCTTGTGGATGAAGGTCGGGAATTCCAGCTCGATGACCCAAGCGACGGGCACGTCGGAGACGATGATCTGCTGGATCTCGCTGTACAGCGCCTGCCGCTTCGTCTCGTCGACCTCGACGGCCGCCTTGTCGAACAGCTCGTCGATCTTCGGGTTGTTGTAGCCCGACATGTTGGAGAACAGCACGCCCTTGCGGATGTTGCTGGACTGGTAGACGCGTGCCACGCCGAGCGCGGGATGGCCGAGCTGGCTGAGCAGCATGACGGTCATCTCGTATTCCCAGTTGCGCGCGCGGTCGCCCCAGGTTGCGATGTCGGCCTTGCGCAGCGTGGCGTCGATACCGACGCGCGACAGCGACTGCTTCACGAACTCGGCCATGCGGTTGTAGACGTCGCCATAGGGGATCGCGTCGAGCGTGATGCGCGCGCGGATCCCGTCGGGTCCGCGCTTCAGGCCCATCTCGTCCAGCAGCGCCTCGGCCTTCTTGGGGTCGTAGGGGTACTTCGGAACGTTCGCCTCGTAGTGCGGGATGCTCGAATGAATCGGGCCGGTGGCCGGCTTGCCGAGGCCGAACCAGACGCGGTCGCGGATCGCGTTGCGGTCGATCGCGTGATAGATCGCGCGGCGGAAGCGCACGTCGTTCATCGGCGCCTGACGCAGGTTGAAGTCGATCCAGACGATCTGGGCCAGATACTCGTAGCCCTTCGTCGTCAGGTCGAGATGCGACATCGCCTTCAGTCGAGGCACCTCGAACGTCTCGATGTCGGCGAAGGCGGCGAGATGGGCCTGGCCGGTTTCCATCGCGATGACGCGTGCGCCGGCATCGGGCATCACGCGGTAGTAGATGCCGTCCAGGTACGGCTTGCCCTTCTGCCAGTAGTCGTCGTTGCGCACCATGTGGATGTGCGAGCCGCGCACCCATTCCTTCAGCTTGAACGGCCCGGTGCCGATCGGCGTCTGGTTGGCGGGGTTCTGGCGGAAGTCGGTGCCCTCGTAGATGTGCTTCGGCACGATCGGCGCCGTGCTCGGCTCCCACAGCATGATGAACGGCGCGAACGGCTCCTTGAGCTTGAACACCACCGTGTGCGGATCGGGCGCGGTGATCTCCTCGCAGCGCATGAAGATCGGCCGCGAGCGCGGGTGCACTTCCTTCAGGTAGACGTTGGCGCTGAAGACGACGTCGTCGGCCGTGAATGGCTTGCCGTCATGCCACTTCACGCCTTCCTGCAGCTTGAACGTATAGGTCCTGCCGTCGGGCGAAACCGTCCAGCTCTTGGCAAGGCCGGGCATCGGCTTGAGATCGAAATCGTAGCGCAGCAGGCTTTCATAGATCTTGCCGGCGGCGATCGCGGTCGGCGTCGTCTGATTGATGCCGATCATCAGCGTCGGCGGCTCCGGGGTGATGAGCGAAACCAGCGTTCCGCCGCGCTTGGGCTCCTGCGCCGAAACGGATGTCATCGTCGCCGCCGCCAGCGCGAAGCTGCCGGCGAGGACGGTCAAGAGATTGCGTCGCGACCACATCGATCTCTCCCCCTGTTCAAATATGTCGAGTCAGAATTGTATACCGTACGGCATGCAGTATGGAATATCATTTATCGCGATGATGTCACACCGGATCCGATGGCACACGACACCGTATCGAAGCCTCTGACCGAGGCGCTTTCCCGTTACGTCAGCAGCTTCTCTCCCGACGCTCTGCCGGAGGTTGTGCGGACCAAGACCACCGACGTCGTCCTCGACGGCACCGCGGCGATTCTCGCGGCGACCGATCCGTCGCTGTCCACCGGCGCGCTGATCGGCGCGTTCTGCGAGGACCAGGGCGGGAGCGGGGCGGCGAGCCTGATCGGGCGCGGCGTGCGGGTCGATCCCGTCAGCGCGGCGCTCGCCAACGGCACGCTGGGCTATGCCTGCGATGTGGAGCCGTTCCATCCGGAGGCGATCCTTCATCCCATTGCGGCGATATTGCCGGCGGCGCTGGCGGCGGCCGAGCACGCGAAGGCCGGCGGCGCCGATTTCCTCGGCGCCATAGCGCTGGGCTGCGAGATCGAGTACCGCGTGTCGATGGCGCTGGGCCCGGTCGAGCAGTACAACCTCGGCTTCCATCCCTCGGCGGTGTGCGGCACCTTCGGCACGACGGCGGCCGCCGCGCACCTGCTTGGCCTGTCGGCCGATGCGACGGAGCGCGCGTTCGGTCTTGCTGCATGTCAAGCCTCGGGCCTGATGGCCTGGGAAAGCGACCCGACCGAGAACGCGCGCCCGTTCCAGATGGGCATGGCAGCGCGCAACGGCCTGACCGCGGCGCTCCTCGCGCGCGACGGGTTCGGCGGTCCGCGCGGCATCTTCGACCACGGCCACACGATCTTCGGCGCGTTCAGCCGCAAGCCGTCACCCGGCCGGCTGGTCGACGGCCTGGGCGAGCGTTACGACGGCGTGCTGCAGCTTGCGATCAAGCCCTATTCGTGCGTCGCGTTCCTGCATCCGGGCCTCGATGCGCTGCTCGGCATCGCCCGCGACAACGGCCTGTCGATCGCCGATGTCGATTCGATCGCGATGCACTTTGCCCGCTCCGGGACGCACTGCATCGACGCCAATCCGCTCAAGAGCCACTGCGCCCAGTACGTGCTTCCGGTGGCACTCACGCGCGAAGGGCTGCAGGTCCGCGACCTGTTCATCGACCGCCGCGTGGCCGACGCCAAGGTGGCGCGCCTGTCCGAGCGGGTCACGGTCGTGAAGGACGAGGGCGATCTGGAGCGCGCCTTTCCGAAGCACTACGCGACGGTCATGGAGCTGACGACCCGCACCGGCAAGACGTTCAGACGTCGGCAGGACATCGCGCGGGGCTATCCCGAGGCGCCGCTGTCGCGGGACGAGATCGCCGACAAGTTCCGGATGCTGGCGCGCACCGTGGCGAAGCCCGCGCGGATCGAGGCGACGATGGCGTCTGTCCAGTCGCTGTGGACCCAGCCGGGCGTCGCGGCGTATGCCGATCTCATGCGTGCGCGGCCCGATGCCTGACAAGGGCCGTCCGCCCGCGCGCGTCGGCATCGTCGGCCTCGGCAACATCGGTCGCCGCGTGGCGCGGCGCCTCGACGACGGCGCCATCCCTGATGCGCGGCTGACGGCGATCGCCTCGCGCGATCTCGGCAAGGCCGATGCGTTCTGCGCCGGCCTGTCGAGCCGGCCGCGGGCGATGGGGCTCGCGGAGCTGTGTGCCATCTGCGACATCGTGATCGAGAGCGCCACCGCCGCCGCCTTTCCCGACATCGCGCGGACCGTGCTGCGCGCGGGCAAGTCGCTGGTCGCGGTGAGTGCGGCGGGCATTCCGAACTGCCCGGACTTCCTCGAGCTGGCGTCGGCCTCGCCGGGCCGCGTGCGGATCGCCAGCGGTGCCATCCCGGGCCTTGATTCGATCCGCAGCGCCGCGGAGGGGCGGATCAGGGCCGCGCGTCTCACCTCGACCGTGCTGCCGAGTTCCTTCTCCGGCGAGCCGATCCTCAAGGAACACGGCATCGACCTCGCGACACTGGGCCGCGAGCGCGTGCGCGTCTTCAAGGGCACGGCGCGGGCGGCGGCCGCCTCGTTCCCGCGTCACTTCAACGTCGCGATCTCGCTCAACCTCGCCGGCGTGCCGCTCGATCTGATCGAGGTCGAGCTGTGGATCGACCCGACCCTGACGGGCGCCACCGTGCACATCGAGGTCGAGGCCGAGGACGTGACGCTCACGATGATGAGCCGCAACCATCCGTCGCCCGAGAACCCGCGCACCAGCAAGATCATCGCGCCAAGCGTGCTCGCGGCGCTGCGCGGCATGGTCGGATCGGTGCAGGCCGGCAGCTAGCGCCGCCGACCGGCTATTTCTGCGGCACCATGTAGACGTCGGCGAAGGTGTCGCGCACGCCGATCGACGACGTGACGACGTTCCTGAACTGCTTGTTGATGAAGGTTGGGAAGTCGAGCTCCAGGATCCACGCCACCGGCACGTCCTTGACGAGAATGTCCTGGATCTCGCTGTACATGCGCTGGCGCTCGGCCTCGTCCACGGCCACCGGCGCCTTGGCGAACAGCTCGTCGATGCGCGGGTTCGAATAGCCGTTGACGTTGCTGAACAGGACCTTGCGGATGTTGCTGGAGACGTAGAGCCGGGACACGCCGAGCGCCGGGTGGCCAAGCTGGCTCAGCACCTGATGCGTCATCTCGTAGTCCCAGTTCTTGACCCGGTCCCCCCAGGCCGCGACGTCCGCGGTGCGGATGGTGAGGTCGATGCCGACGCGCCCCAGCGCCTGCTTGGTGTACTCGGCGAGGCGCTTGTAGACGTCGCCATAGGGCAGGGCGTCGAGGGTCAGCTTCACGCGCACGCCGTCCGGCCCGCGCTTGAGGCCCATTTCGTCCAGCAGCGCCTCGGCCTTGCGCACGTCGAACGGATATTTCGGCACGTTGGCGTCGTAATGCGGAATGCTGGAATGGATCGGCCCCGTCGCGATCTTGCCGAGCCCGAACCAGATGCGGTCCTTGATGAAGTTGCGGTCCATCGCGTGATAGACCGCCTGGCGAAAGCGCACGTCGTTCATCGGCGGCTTGCGCAGGTTGAAGTCCAGCCACACCATCTGCGCCAGGTACTCGTAGCCCTTCGTGGTCATATCCAGATGCGGCAGCGCCTGGAGGCGCGGCACCTCGAACGTCTCGATGTCCGCGAAGGCCGAGAGATGCGCCTGGCCCGTCTCCATCGCCACGACGCGCGCGCCTGAATCCGGCAGGACGCGGTAGTAGATCCCGTCCAGGTAGGGCTTGCCCTTCTGCCAGTAGTCGTCGTTGCGCACGAAATGGATGTGCGAGCCACGCACCCATTCCTTCAGCTTGAACGGCCCGGTGCCGATCGGAGTCTGATTGGCGGGGTTCTGGCGGTAGTCGGTGCCGTCATAGATGTGCTTCGGCACGATCGGCGCCGTGCTCGGCTCCCACGCCATGATGAACGGCGCGAACGGCTCCTTCAGCTTGAAGACGACCGTGTGCGGATCCACAGCGACCACGTCCTCCGCGTGCTGCATGATCGGGCGTGAGCGCGGATGGACCTCGATCAGGTATTTCTTGGCGGTGAACACGACGTCGTCGGCGGTGAACGGCTTGCCGTCATGCCACTTCACGTTCTCCTGCAGCTTGAACGTGTAGGTCTTGCCATCCGGCGAGATGTCCCACGATTTGGCGAGGCCGGGCATGGGCTTCAGGTCGAAATCGTAGCGCAGCAGGCTCTCGTAGATCTTGCCGGCGACGATCGCGGTCGGCGTCGTCTGGTTGATGCCGATCATCAGGGTCGGCGGCTCGGGCGAGATGATGATGTTCATCGTGCCGCCGCGCTGCGGCGCCTGCGCCATCGCCTGGGAAGCGAACAGCATCGCGGCTGCGATGACAGCCCGGAACGCGAACGAAACGCGCATAGGTCCCTCCGGCTGATCGTGTGTCACTCAACTTAGGTTAGGTTGTATACCGTTCGTCATGCAATGTAATAATCCGGCTCCGGTCGCTGAACTGAACTGCCATGGGCTCGAACATGTCGCGTAGGCTTGCGGTTGCCAGGTTGTGGCTCGAGGTGAACTCTTTCTCGCCCGTGCCGACGGTACTCGAGGATTTCGAGGCGAAGGAGTGGCGCCGCGGCCCGGATACGCTCGCGGCGTTCGACGGTACGCCGACCGAGCTCGGCGCGGTCGCGGCCTTCGCGAAGGCCAATCCTGATTGGGACGTGCAGGTGCTGCGCTGCGCGGCGGCGGAGCCGGGCGGGCCGATGGAAGATGCGCTGTTCGAGGAATTTCTGGCGGAGCTGAAGCGCGACCTGGAGGGCGGCAAGTGGGACGCGGTCTACCTGTCGCTGCACGGCGCGCTGGTGACGCCGTCGCGGCCGATGCCGGACCGCGACATCATCGCCACCGCGCGCAAGGCGGTGGGCGCCGTGCCGATCGGCGTCAGCTTCGACATGCACGGCAATTTCGGGCCTGAGATCGTCGAGCTCGCGGACGTCGCCGCCGGCTACAAGACGCTGCCGCATCTCGACATGTTCGAGACGGCGAAGAAAGTGCTCGATCTGCTGATCGCGAAGGTCGAGGGGCGCGTCAGGCCGGTCGGCGCCCTCGTGCGGCCGGGCTGCATCCTCCACAGCTTCAACATGCGCACAAGCGACGGGCCGATGAAGGAGCTGGAGGAGATCGCGGCGGCGCGCACGCGCCCGCCGATCCTCGACATCACGCCCTTCGGCGGGTTCCCCTGGGCGGACTCGCCGCACACGGGCGCGTCGGTCATGGTCTATGCCGACGGCGACGTGGCCGCTGCCCAGCAGGCGGCGCGCGAGGTCGCGGCGGAGATGAAGCGGCTGGCCCCTGAATTCGGCGTCAGCCGCCCCGATGCCCGGGCCGGGCTGGAGCAGGCGCTGGCCGTGGGCAAGGGACCGGTCGCGGTGCTCGAATCAGGCGACAACACGTATTCGGGCGGCATCGCCGACACGACCGGGCTGTTCGCGGCCCTGCTAGAGATGAATCCCTCCGTGCCGTCGGTCTTCGCCTACTTCCACGATCCGGAACTTGTCGCGCGCGTCCACAAGCTCGGCGTCGGCGCCACGCTCGAATGCAGCCTCGGCGGCCGCGTGGCGCCGGATTTCGGCGCGGCCGTGCCGGTGCGCGCGCAGGTCGCCAAGCTCACCGACGGCGTGTTCGTGATCGACGGCCCCATGCAGCACGGGATCGAGGTGCGCATGGGCCGCACCGCGGTGCTGCGCGTCGGCGCGATCGACGTCATCGTCACTGAGCGGCGGCAGCCGGTGAACGACGTCGCCTATTTCGCGATGCACGGCATCGACGTGCGCAAGGTGCGGCTGCTCTGCGTCAAGGCGAAGAACCACTTCCGCGCCGCCTTTGCGCCGATCTGCGCGGCGGTGCTGGAGGTCGACACGCCCGGCCCGGCAGGGATCGACCTGTCGAAGCTGCCCTACAAATACGCGCCGCGCGCGGATCTGCCTTGAGGCGAAGCAGGGAAGCCGCGCGACCGATCAGTCCCGCTTGCGTTCCAGGATGGTGAACGTCTCGGGGTCGAGCTTGAGGTCGTATTTGGTGCCGTCCGCGGCGACGGCGTCGTCGACCTTCCACTTGCCGTCGTCGAGCTCGATCTCGTCCCATCTCTGAAAGCCCTCGCCGCGCAAGACGGTCTCGATCCTGGCCTGCTCGTCGGGCGTAGGCGCGCGATCGGCCCACGCCGGCTGGAGGGAAAGGACGATCAGCGCGGCTGCCATCAACAGCCCGGGCATCTTCACCTGGAAATTTTCCGTCATGCCCTCGGAACGTCGGACCGCCACGTTCGTTCCGGCATCGCGCCGCGTCGATTTGGCGCGCCCCGAGTCAGCTCCCCACGTGCAGCGGCGCCACCATCGAGCGCAACGCCGCGAGCACGCTCGGCGCGATGATGCGGCTCGTCTTCGGGTTCGCCTCGGACGGGCGGTTGCGGCTGGTCATCGACAGCACGACCTCGTCCGCCTCGATCTCCACGTTGTGGATGGCGCCGGGGATGGTCGGGTCGGCCCAGATGTCCACCTTGGTGTTGTCGAAGCCGACGCCGGCAAGGCTCAGCGAGATCGCGACGTTGAAGTGCCGGGGGAAGGCGGCCGCCGCCTCGCGCGCCGAGCCGGTGAAGACCTGCACCGATTCCTTCAGCGGCTTGGTGAAGTCGTAGCCGCGCTTCTCCAGATATTCCTCGCCGACGAAGGACGAGGGCTTGATGCGCGAGTTGAGCTGGACCTTGCGGATCGTGCCCTCGGCCGCGCACCGCACGGAATCGAGGCCGGGCAGGGCGCCGCTGGCGATGCGGATGCGGCCGGCATGCTTCTCCGCGAAGGCGACGATGTCGGGAAAGGCCGGCACGCCGCCGGCGCTCAGCGCCAGCAGCAGGCGGCCCTTCTCCAGCACCGTGCGCGCCACCTCGGGGAACGAATCCGCGGTGGCGCATTCGACGATGATCTCGGCATGCTCCGGCAGCTCGGCGAGCGGCACGATCTTCGGCCTGATCGTCTTGAGGCTGCCTGCGTTGCGGCGCGCCTTGTCGAGGTCGCGCGCGCTGATCGCGGTCAGCTCCGCCTGCGGCAAAGCCCCTTCGTCGAGCTTGCGCGCGAGGAACTGGCCGACGCTGCCGAAGCCGGCGAGGCCGACGCGCATCTTCCTGGCGGGTGCCATGACGTTCAGGCGTCCGGTGCGGCGCGCATCAGCTCCGCATAGGCCTTCATGTCCTTGGCCTGCCACAGCCCGGCGATGCAGTCCGCCAGCGCCTTGGACCGCGCCGGCTTGGCGACGGCGCCGGTGAGGCGGTCGAACTTGGTGCGGACTTCAGCGTCGGACATCGGTGCCTCGGGATAGCCGCGCGCGATGCCGTTCTTCTCCTTGAAGCTCTTGCCGCCGCGCGTCTTGACCTCGACGATCGTCTCGTAGCGGTTGGGGAAGCCCTTATCGAGCTCGTCGTCCTTGATGACCGTGACGCCCTTCGACAGGCGCGCGACCTCGCTGTCGGTCTTGCGGCGGTCGTTGAACAGGTCGATGACGCGCAGGCCGTCCTTCGACAGGGCTACAGGCAGGATGTACTGCGCGCAATGGCTCTTGAGCGGGTTGTTGTCGATGCAGTGCGTGCCCGAGCTGGGGAAGCGCAGGGTGATTGCCTCGACATCCTCGATCTTCAACTTCTCGCGCTGGGCGATGCCGAGCAGCGAGTCGAGGCCCGGATGGAGGAACGACACGCTGGAATAGGGCTTGATCGCCAGCTCCATGATGCCGTCGAAGCGGGTCCCCAGCTCGTCGGTCATGTGATGCTGGCTCGCCTTGCGGCTGAACGCGCCGAACACGGTGTGGCCGTGATCGAAGATGCCGATCGGGCCGCCGAAGCCGCGCTGCGCCAGCATCGCCGAGGTGACGCCGTTGCGCGCCGCCATGCCCATCTGGAACGGCCGCGAATTCTCCGTCTCGTCCGATTCCCACGCCATCAGGCCGGAGGCCTGGCAACCGGCGAGCCCGAACGCCTTGGTGACCTGGCTCTCGTTGAGGCCGAGCAGGAACGACGCGGCGGCGGTGGCCCCGAAGCAGCCGGTCACGGCGGACGGGTGGAAGCCGAGATTGTATTGCTCGACCGGGCCGAGCGCCATCGACAACCGGTATTCGATCTCGCAGCCCAGCACGACGGCGGCGACGAACTGCGCGCCGCTGGCGCCGATCAGCTCGGAGACCGCCAGGGAGGCGGGCGTCATCACGGCGATCGGGTGCAGCACGCCCTCGGGATGGTGCGGCTCGACATCGCAGGCATAACCCATCGTGCCGTTGGCGAGGGCCGCGTTGACGGCGTTGGTCTTGAAGCCGTGGCCGACGATGCTGCAATCCTGGTTGCCGCCGAGATCGTTGACGAACTTGGCGATCAGCCGGCCCGTCGAGATCTTCGGGTCGGCGGCGGCGAGCAGGGCGCCGCTGCCGTCCAGGATCATCTGGATCGCGCGGGCGCGCACGTCGGCGGGCACGTGCTCCGCCTTGAAATTCGCCACGTATCCGGCCCATGCCTTGGTCAGCGGTCCAACGTCGGACGATGCCATGTCCTGCGATCCTTCCTTTTGATGTAGCTGGCCGCCCCCGGGCGGCGTGGAAAACTGGTCAGCGGCGGGTGCGCGTTGCCGTGCCGTTCGGCTTGACGTAGTCGCCCATGTAGATGCGCGCATAGCCCTCGCGGATCACGTCGACGATCTGGTCGAGGCGCCGCGTGATGTGACTGTTCATCGCCTCCGATGCGCGCCCTGCGTCGCGCGCCTTCAGGGCCGCGAGCATGGCGGCATGCTCGTTCTGCGTGGCCGAGCGTCGCCCGTTCTCCATGTCGATCCAGCGGCAGAAGCGGATGCGGGCGTTGATGTTCTGCAGGATGCGCAGCAGCTCCGAATTGCGTGACAGCACGGCGATGCGCTCGTGGAACTCCTCGTCGAGCCGGACCAGCTCCATCACGGTGGTCTTCTCGGAGACCGAGCGGCTGCGCTCGATGAAGCGCTCCAGATCGGCGAGCTCGTCATCGCTGGCGCGCTCCACCGCCAGCCGTGCGGCGGTCGACTCGAGCGAGCGCCTGATCTCGTAGAGATCGAAGATCTCCTTCGCGTCCAGGGGGCGGCACTGGAAGCCGCGATTGGGCGTGAAGGTGAGGAATCCCTCTGTCACCAGCCGGTTGAGCGCCTCGCGGATCGGCGTGCGGCTGACCTTCAGCCGCTTGGCGAGGTCGAGTTCCGCCAACCGCTCGCCCGGGCGGAGCTGGTAGGTGACGGCCATCGATTTGAGCTGCTCGTAGGCGCGCTCGGAAAGATTCGCTGTCGATTTCTGGGCCTGCCGCATGCGTCGGATCGGCTGCAATTTTCTATGATCACTATTGTATACAAGTTTGTATTGTGAGCAAGGGACAGCATTGCTATAGCATCTGTCCGACACAACGGACGTACCCCTCGCCATGAACCAGCTTTCCGGCGCCGAAGCCTTCGTGCGCATGCTGCAGCTCCATGATGTGAAACACATCTTCGGCCTCTGCGGCGACACCAGCCTGCCGCTCTACGACGCGCTTTACCGCCTCGACCACGGCATGACGCATATCCTGACGCGCGACGAGCGCTCGGCCGCCTACATGGCCGACGGCTACGCGCGGGTCAGCGGCAAGGTCGGCATCTGCGAGGGCCCGAGCGGCGGCGGCGCGACGTACATCCTGCCGGGCGTCGTCGAGGCCAACGAGTCGTCGATCCCCATCCTGGCGGTGACGACCGACGTCTCGGTCAGCTCGCGCGGACGCTTCACGCTGACCGAGCTCGACCAGAAATCGCTGTTCCGCCCGCTGTCGAAGTGGAACGCCGTGATCGACCGCGCCGCCGACATCCCGAAGACGCTGCGCGCCGCGTTCACGCACATGACGACGGGCAAGCCGGGTGCTGCCCATATCGGCCTGCCCTTCGACGTGCAGAAGGACCCGGTCGACGAGACCGACGTGTGGGCCGACAAGACGATGGGTCGCTATCCCTCGCGCCGCATCGGGCCCGACCCGCATGCGATCGCGGCGGCAGCGGAGCTGCTGGCGGCGGCGCACAGCCCGGTCATCATCTGCGGCGGCGGCGTGGTCATCGCGGGTGCCGAGCGCGAGCTGCAGGCACTGGCCGAGGCGCTGGGCGCGCCGGTGGCGACGACCATCAGCGGCCAGGGCAGCATCTCCGATTCGCATCCGCTGGCGGTCGGCGTGGTCGGCAGCAACGGCGGCACGGTGCCGACGCGCGGCATCGTCGAGCGCGCTGACCTGGTCATGTTCATCGGCTGCCGCGCCGGCTCGGTCACGACCGAGCGCTGGCGCTATCCGGCCCCCGGCAAGACCAAGATCGTGCATCTCGACGTCGACCCGTCGGTGATCGGCGTCAACTACAAGACGGATGCGGCGCTTGTCGGCGACGCCAAGCTCTGCCTCGAGGCGCTCGCGGGCGCGCTCGTCATGTTCCGCCCCGACCTGTCCAAGCGGAAGCTGGGGCCGGCGGAGATCGCGGCGGCGCGCAAGCAGAAATACGAGGCGTTCAAGGCGCTCGCGACCTCGAACGAGTCGCCGATCCGGCCCGAGCGCGTGATCGCCGAGCTGCAGGCCGTGCTGCCGCGCGATGCCGTCATCGTCGCCGATCCGGGCACGCCGTGCCCGTATTTCTCCGCCTATTACGACCAGATGGAGACGGGCCGCCACTTCATCTCCAACCGGGCCCATGGCGCGCTCGGCTACTCGATGGCGTGCTCGGTCGGCGCGCATTACGGGCGCCCGAGCGCCAAGGTCGTCTCGGTCATGGGCGACGGCAGCTTCGGCTTCACCTGCGGCGAGATGGAGACGATCGTCCGGCTCAAGGTGCCGGTGACGATGATCGTCATCTCCAACAGCGTGTATGGCTGGATCAAGGCCGGCCAGAAGACCGGCTTCAACCAGCGCTACTACTCGGTCGATTTCAGCCGCACGGATCATGCCCGCGTCGCCGAGGCGTTCGGCGTCAAGGCGTTCACCGTGAAGGACCCGGCCGACCTGAAGAAGACGCTGAAGCAGGCGATCGAGCATGGCGGCCCGACGCTGGTCGACGTGATCTGCCAGCCGCTGCACGAGGCGAAGGCGCCCGTTTCCGAGTGGGTGGCGTGATCGCGGCGTGACGCTGCCGCGCATACAGGAGATCGAGCGGCTCGCGGCCGACGTCCTTGTCGTCGGCGGCGGTATCGCGGGGTTCCAGGCGGCCGTCGCCGCGGCGAAGGCCGGGGCGACGGTTGTCGTCGCGCACGCCGCCTTTGGCGCCTCGCCCTATGTGCTGGGCGTCAATGCGCCGCTCGCGCATGAGGACCCGGCCGACACGCCGGCCATCTATGCCGACGACATGGTGCGCGGCGGCTACGCCATCAACGACCGGCGGCTCGTGCGCGTGCTGTCCGAGGAGGCGGCGCCGGCGGCCCTGGAACTCGCGGCGCTCGGCGTGCCGTTCGCGGCCGCCAACGGCCGGTTCCGGCAGCGCCACCTGTCGGGCAACACGTATCCGCGCTCGCTCTACGTCGCCGACGGAACCGGACGCGCGATCCTCGACCGCTTGACCGAAACAGCGGAAACGCTCGGCGTGTCGCGGCTGTCGGGTTATCGCGCGTTGCGGCTGCTGCAGGATGACGGCGTCGTGCGCGGCGCGCTGCTGTTCAGCAAGCAACGCGACTCGCTGCTGGCCGTCAGCGCCGGTGCCGTGGTGCTCGCGACCGGCGGCATCGGCCGGATCTACGAGGACAGCACCTATCCTGTCGACGTCGCATCGGACTCGTACGCGCTGGCGCTGGAATCAGGCGCGCGCCTCATCGACATGGAGTTCGTCCAGTTCGAGCCGACCGTGACGGTCTATCCCACGGAGTGCCGCGGGCTGGAGATGCCGACGGCGATGCTGGGCGACGGCGCGCATCTCATCAACGCGGCCGGCGAGCGGTTCATGCTGCGCTACAACCCGGAGCACGCGGAGAAGCGCATCGAGAAGGCGAAGCTCTCGCTGTGCATCCAGCAGGAGATCGACGAGGGCCGCGGCTTCTCCGACCGGTCGGTGATCTTCGACACGACCGTGCTCGATGCCGCGACATTGGAAGGCTACGTCACGCATTGCCGGCGGCTGCGCGCCGGCGGCCTCGACCCCGCGCGCCAGTCGCCGCGCATCCGGCCGGCGGCGCACAGCGCCATGGGCGGCGTCCTGATCGACGAGGGATGCCGCAGCGACGTGCCGGGCCTGTCGGTGTGCGGAGAGGCCTCGGGCGGCGTGCACGGGGCGAGCCGGCTCGCGGGAAATGGCGGCGGCGAGATCGTGACGTTCGGGCGTGTCGCCGGCCATGCCGTCGGCCGCGTGCGCGGCGCTGCCTTCGATCCGGTTCCATCCGCGCGTGCCGCACTGGCGGCGCTGCGGGATCTCTGCCGCCGTCCCGCGGATGGTGATCCGGCGGACACGGCGGCGGCGCTCGGCGCCATGATGACCGCCTCCTGCGGCCTCTACCGCGAGGCGGGCGGCCTGACGGCATTGCTCGACCGCATTCGTGGGGCCCGCGCGGACTGGCGCGGTGGTGATGCGGCGGAGTCGCTCGCCGATCTCGCGGTCAACCGTTCGCTGAGCAACATGCTGCTGACGGCCGAGACGATCGCGGCCGCCGCCCTGATGCGCACCGAGAGCCGGGGCGCGCAGCAGCGCCGCGATTTCCCCACGCGCGACGATGCGCACTGGACCCGCCATATCGCGACGACGTACGGTAGCGGTGGCGCGCTCGTCCGCACAACCATACCCATACAATAGATCGATCCTATGACCGGCCCGCATGTCATCATCATCGGCGCCGGAATTGTCGGGACGTCATGTGCGCTGTCGCTGGTGCTCCGCGGCCATCGCGTCACCGTCGTCGATCCCGAGCCGCCAGGAAGCGCCACCTCCGCCGGCAACGCCGGCGGCCTGAGCGCCGGCTCGGTCGTCCCGCTGTCCGGTCCCGGCCTGCTGCGCCAGGTACCCGGCTGGCTCAGCGACCCGCTCGGGCCGCTGGCATTGCGCTGGGGGTATCTGCCGCATGTGTTGCCGTGGCTGATCCGCTTCATCCGGGCTGGCCAGCCCGCGCGGGTCGCGCGGCAGGCGCGCGCGCTGCGCGATCTGAACAATTCGGTGATGTCGGCTTACGCGCCCCTGATCAAGGCAGCCGGCGCTGAACGGCTGATCCGGCATGCCGGCCATGTGACGGTCTACCGTTCGGCCGAGGGCCTTGCGAAGGACCAGCGCGGCTGGGCGCTGCGCCGCAGCCTCGGCATTGATTGCCAGGCGCTGACGGCGGACGAGCTGCGCCAGATGGAACCGGCGCTGGCGCGCGACTTCACGCACGGCGTGTACATTTCCGCGAGCGGCCACTGCACCGAGCCGAAGGCGCTCGTGACTCTTTTCGCCGAAGCCTTGACCCGCAACGGCGGCGCCATCGTGCACCAGCGGGCCCATGATTTCGTTCTCGACGGCCATCGCGCCGTTGCCGTCCGGACGGAGTCCGACTCACACGCGGCCGATGCCTTTGTGATCGCGGCGGGCGCATGGTCGCGGCATCTCGCCGCGCGCGTCGGCGACAGGGTGCCGCTGGAAACGGAGCGGGGCTATCACGTCACGATTCGCGATCCGGGCTTCACGCTGGGGCGACCGGTCTTCGACGGTGAAGGGAAGTTCGCGGCCACATCGATGGAGCCGGGTCTGCGCCTGGCGGGCACGGTGGAACTTGCGGGTCTGAAAGCCGCACCCGACTGGCGGCGCGCGCGGCATCTTCTTGCCCAGGGCCGCAAGCTGTTTCCGGCGCTGCCGGCGCACCTGTCCGAGGATCGGCTATCGCTATGGATGGGGCATCGGCCGAGCCTGCCTGATTCGCTGCCGGTGATCGGCCCCGCCAGCGCGGCGCGGAACGTCTTTCATGCGTTCGGGCACGGACACACTGGGCTCACCGGCGCCGCACTGACCGGACGGATCATCGCCGACCTGATCGAGGGGCGCGAGCCGCCGATCGACATCGCGCCGTTCCGGCCGGACCGCTTCTGACGTTCAGGGCGCTCCCGCCTTGTCCGTCTCGATGTCGGTGATGAAGAGCTTCGACGGCGCGCAGGTGATCATCAGGTCGATCTTCGCGGCGATGGCCACTTCGAGCGGCGTCATGCTGCATTCCCAGAACACCGGGACGACGTCCTTCGGGATCTCCGTCACCGGCTGACCCGTGATCGGGTTGGCGAGATCGGCGCCGATCCCGGCCGGGTCGCCGATATGGAACGGGGCGCCGTGGTTGAACGGGAAGCGGCCGGTGAGCTGCGTCGCGATGACCGCCTCCTTCGGCGTCAGCCAGCGCATCGTCACCGCGAGCGGGCCCGAGAACGGTCCCGACGGGTCGGTCTGTACGGTCGTGCGCAGCACCCAGCGGTTCTTCTCGGTTTGCACGCCGGCGCGGTTCAGTGCCATGTCGCAGGAGGTATTGGAGCCGATCAGGAACGCGACGAGATCCTTGCGCCACAGCTCGGCGATATTCTCGACGCGGCTCTCCAGCTGGCCGCCGCGATAGACGTGATAGAGGGCGAGATCGGTGCGCAGGTCGGCACCCGGCGCGATCCGCTTCGGCTCATGGCTGCCTGCCTCCACGACCTCGTAGACGGGGCAGGAGCGCTGGTTGCGCTGGCAGAAGACCATGAAATCGAAGGCCTGCGCCCGCGGCAGCACCACCAGCGCGGACTGCACATGGCCGCGCGCGACGTTGCGCGTGGTCGGCAGGTTGAAGCGGCCCTCGCGCATGGCGAGGCGCACCTCGCGCGGGCTCATGCGCGCGAAGTCCGCGGCGGTCAGGGCAGTTTCCTTGGCGGCGAGCGAAGTGGTGGCGGCGTTCACGCGATGCTCCGGATCAGGGGCTGCACACCTTGTCGGATTCGAGGTCGGAGATGAACCCCTGCGAGGGGCCGGAGGTCAGCATGAACTCGACGCCGGCGGCAAGCGCCACCGCCTGCGGTGTCATGCTGCACGCCCAGAAAACAGGCACGAGGCCCTTCGGGATCTCCGGCACGGGCTGGCCCATCATCGGGTTGGCGAGGTCGGCGCCGATCGCGGCGGGATCGCCGATATGGATCGGGGCGCCGTGGTTGAACGGGAAGCGGCCGGTGAGCTGCGTTGCAAGGATCGCCTCCTTCGGCGTCAGCCAGCGCATGGTCACGACCATCGGCCCGCGGAACGGGCCGGCGGGATCGGTCTGGATCGAGGTGCGCAGGACCCAGCGGTTCTTTTCCGTCTGCACGCCGACGCGGTTCAGCGCCTGGTCGCACGACGTGTTCGAGCCGATCAGGAACGCCACGAGGTCGTCGCGCCAGTAGTCGGTGATCGACTCGAAATGCCCCTCCAGCTTGCCGTTGCGGAAGACGGAGTAGAGCGGCAGGTCGGTGCGCAGGTCGGCACCGGGTGCGATGCGGCGCGGCTCCGGATTGCCGGGATCGGTCACCTCGAGCACGGGGCAGGGGCGCTGGTTGCGCTGGCAGAACACCAGGAAGTCGAAGGCGAGCGGCTTGGGCAGCACCACCAGCGCGCACTGCACATGGCCGAGCGCCACGTTGCGGGTCGTGCGCTCCTTGAACTGACCGGCGCGCGCCAGCGCGCGGAACTCGCGCGGGGTCAGGCGGCCGTAATCGGGCTTTGCCGCTATGGGCGCATCGAGCATGGGATTCTCCCGTTCCGCGTGATTGCCAATGTATACAATCCATCATACAGTTTGCGGTGCTCGATTAGTCAAGGGAGGCGGGGATGAGAGTGACGCGGCGCGCGGTTCTGCTGGCCGGTGTGGTGGCTTTGGCGGCGGGAAGCGCAAGCGCGCAGCAACGGGGCGGCACGCTGAACGTCCTCGTCCAGCCCGAGCCGCCGACCCTGATGCTCGGCGTCAACCAGCAGGGGCCGGTCGAACTGGTCGGCAGCAAGATCTACCAGACCCTTCTCACCTACGACTTCGAGCTCAAGCCGCAGCCGGGCCTCGCCAAGTCCTGGTCCATGTCGCCGGACGGCCTGACCTACACGTTCAAGCTTCAGGAGAACGTGAAATGGCATGACGGCAAGCCCTTTACCGCCGCCGACGTCGTGTTCACCTCCAAGGTCTACCTGCCGGAGGTGAATCCGCGGGCGCGCGCGATCCTGGCGAATGTCGAGGATGTCGAAGCGCCCGACGCCTCCACGGTCGTCTTCAAGATGAAGCAGCCTTTCGCGCCGTTTCTCGGCGCGTTCGTGCCCAGCAACATGCCGATGGTGCCCAAGCATATCTACGAGGGCAGCGATTTCCGCACCAATCCGGCCAATGCGCGGCCGATCGGCACCGGCCCGTTCAAGTTCAAGGAATGGCAGCGCGGCCAGTACATCCACCTTGTACGCAACGAGGAATACTGGAAGCCCGGTCTGCCTTACCTCGACGAGATCTATTTCCGCGTCCTGCCCGACGCTTCGGCGCGCGCCTTCGCGCTGGAAACGCAGCAGGCCGACGTGGCGGGGCCGGATACGGTCGAACTGTTCGACATCGCGCGGCTCACGGCGCTGCCGCATCTCGAGGCGACGGGCAAGGGATCCGAGTTCGCCTCGCCGATGACGTGGATGGAGATCAACCATCGCGCGGCGCCGCTCAACGACAAGCGCTTCCGCCAGGCGCTGATGTATGCGATCGACCGCAACTTCATCAAGGACCGTATCTGGTTCGGCCACGGCAAGGTGCCGAACGGCCCGATCGCATCCGGCACCCGCTTCCATGACGCAAACCTGAAGCCCTATCCCTACGATCCGAAGAAGGCCGAGGCGCTGCTCGACGAGATGGGGCTGAAGCGCGGTTCCGACGGCATGCGCGTCACCCTCAGCTTCATCCCGCTGCCCTACGGCGAGACGTGGAAGCGGCTGGGCGAGTACATCAAGCAGGCGCTTGGCCGCGTCGGCGTGAACGTCAATCTCGAGACGATGGACGCCGCGGCATGGATCCAGCGCGTGTCCAACTGGGATTACCAGCTCACGACGAACCGCCTGCAGCAGTTCGGTGACCCAGCGGTGGGCGTGGCGCGGACGTACATCTCCACGAACATCCGCAAGGGTGTGATGTTCAACAACACGATGGACTACAAGAACCCGACGGTCGACGACCTGTTCGCGCGCGCGGGCAAGTCGACGTCGGATGCCGAGCGCCAGCAGCTCTACAGCGAAGTGCAGCGCATCCTCGCCGACGAAGTGCCGGTGGTGTGGCTGATGGAGATCAAGACGCCGACGATCTACAACAAGAAGTTCCGCGACATCATCACCACGGCGCTGGGCGTGAACGACAGCTTCGAATCGGCGCGGCTCGCGCGTTAGGGCCGATGAACGAGAAGACCGGCGGCTTCGACCCCAACGGCACCTGGGCGCAGCCGGACTATCCGCGCTCCCCCCTCGAAGGCAGCTTCGTGGGGGTGATGCGGCTCAAGCTGGAGGCGCGCGGCCTCCAGCTCATCCCGCAGGGCTCGCGCTGTATCCGGCGCTTCGACGTGCATGAGCTGATCATCACCGAGGAAAGGACCGGGCCTTCCGGCCGCGCCGACAAGGTCGCCTATCTCGGCTTCGTCGAGTTCGCGCGGGGCGGGGTGATGCTGACCGGTGACGAGGTCCGCATCGGCGATGCGCTTGTCGGCACGATCGCCGGCTACGACGAGACGCATATGCCCAACCACCTCAATATCGTCCTGACCGGCTCGGCCTGGACCAGCGGCGTGGAGCGCGGCATCGCGCTCGGTCAGGCTGTGCGCTTCGATCCCGTTTTCGACCGTGCGCGCCGCGCATGAGGGGCGCGTCCACGGCGCCCTTGTGAAGCCCCCCAGAAGGGCTTAAACCCATCGCGCAGCCCGGTTCGTGCCGCCGTAAAAGCGGGATGGCCGGGCTATTCGCGTGCGTATTTTATGACGCAAGGTCAGTGGCTTAGGCTGCGTTGGGTTAAGTTGATCTTGGCGACGGGACCAAGCCCGGAAGATCGTCGGTCCCGTGGATGTCAGTCGCATTTTTGACGCGCTCACGTTGTACTGAGGCCGAGCCCGGCATCGGCTGATCGTAGCGGACTATAGAATGAAGCGGATCAAGACTTCCTGGGTGATGGCAGGTGTCGTCGTGTTCGGCGCGGCAGCCTGGATCCTTTCCGGCCAGTTCGGCGCCGGGCCGGCGTCGACGCCGGCGGCGCAGCGTGCGGCCGTCGAGGTCTCGCAGGAGCTGCCGGCGGTGCGCGTGATCCAGTCCGTCGCCGCGCCGCGCGACGAGGTCGTGCGCATGTTCGGGCATACCGAGGCCTGGCGGAAGGTGGAGCTGCGCTCGGAGATCGATGGGCGTGTCGTCGAGGTGCCGGTAGCGCGCGGCAGCGAGGTGCGTGCCGGCGACGTCATCGCGCGGCTTTCGACCGACGACCGCGCCGCGCGCCTGAAGGAGGCGCAGGCCCTGCTCAAGCAGCGCCAGATCGAGTTCGAGGCGACGCAGCAGCTTGCCGCGAAAGGCCACCGCTCGGAGACGCAGCTCGCGGACGCCGCCGCGAAACTCGATTCCGCGCGCGCCATGGTGAAGCGCATCGAGGTCGAGGTCGCCCAGACGACGATCACCGCGCCGTTCGAAGGGATTCTCGACAGCCGCCCGGTCGAGCTCGGTACTTATGTGAAGGCGGGCGATGCCATCGGCACGATCGTCGACCTCGATCCGGTTCGCGCCGTCGGCTACGTCATCGAACACAACGTCCGCCGCATCCGCAAGGGCATGCCCGGCGAGATCGTGGTGGGGAACAGCACGGTGGCGGGCGTCGTCTCGATGGTCGGCGTGGTCGCCGACCCGAAGACGCGCACGTTCCGCGTCGAGCTGGATGCGCCCAATCCCGGCTACGCGCTGGCAGAGGGGCTGACGATCGAGCTGCGCGTGCCGGTCGGCCAGACGATGGCGCACAGGCTGAGCCCGGCGCTGCTCTCGCTCGCCGATGACGGCGCCGTGGGCGTCAAGCTGGTGGCCGAGGACGGCGTGGTGTCGTTCGCGCGCGTCACGCTGGTCGGCAACACGCCCGACGGCGCCGTGTTCGTCACAGGCCTGCCCGAGCGCGCGACGGTGATCGCGGTGGGACAGGACTTCGTCGGCGCCGGCCAGAAGGTGAAGCCAGTCCCGATGGGTCCGCGGGAGACGGCCAGCCGATGAACGCCCTGATCGGCGCGGCGCTGTCGCGCAGCCGGCTGGTGCTGGCCGGCCTGATCCTGCTGCTGCTCGCCGGCTGGACGGCGTGGATCGAGATCCCGAAGGAAGCGGAGCCCGACGTCCGCATCCCGATCATCTATGTCTCCATGATCCACCAGGGCATCAGCCCGGAGGACGCCGAGCGCCTGCTCGTGCGGCCGATGGAGCAGGAGCTGCGCAGCGTCGAGGGCATCAAGGAGATGCGCGCGACGGCCTTCGAGGGCGGCGCCTTCGTGCTGCTGGAGTTCGAGGCCGGGTTCAACGCCGCCAAGGCGCTCGCTGACGTGCGCGAGAAGGTCGACATCGCGAAGCCCGAGCTGCCGACCGAGACGGAGGAGCCGACCGTCCACGAGGTCAACCTCAGCCTCTTCCCTGTCCTCGTCGTCACCATCTCCGGCGATGTCGGCGAACGGTCGCTGCTGCACCTGGCGCGCGACCTGCGCGACCGCATCGAGAACGTGCCCGCGGTGCTCGAGGCCAAGATCGTCGGCAGCCGCGAGGAGCTGGTGGAGGTGCTGATCGACCCCGTGCGCGCCGAGGGCTACGGCCTGTCGGCCGACACGATCATCCAGCAGGTGACGCGGTCCAACCAGATCATTGCCGCCGGCTCGCTGGATGTCGGCCAGGGCCGGTTCGCGGTGAAACTGCCCGGCCTGCTGGCGCGGGTATCGGACATTCTCGACCTGCCGCTCGTCGTCGACGGCGACCGCGCCGTGCGCGTCCGCGACGTGGCCGAGGTGCGGCGGACCTTCAAGGATCGCGAGGCCTATGCGCGCGTCAACGGCACGCCCGCCGTGGTGCTGGAGGTGTCCAAGCGCACCGGCACCAACATCATCGATACGATCGAGCAGGTGCGCGCCGTGGTCGAGGCGGAGCGCAGCAACTGGCCGGCCGGACTTCAGGTCGGCTACAGCCAGGACAAGTCCGAGACGATCCGCCAGATGCTCGGCGACCTCGAGAACAACCTCACCGTCGCCGTCGTGCTGGTGCTGGTGATCGTGCTGGCGACGCTGGGTTGGCGCACGACGACCCTGGTCGCGGTCGCGGTGCCGGGCTCGTTCCTTGCCGGCATCCTGATGCTCGCCGGCATGGGGCTGACGGTGAACATCGTCGTGCTGTTCGGCCTGATTTTCGCCGCCGGAAACGTCGTCGACGGTGCCATCGTCGTCACCGAGTACGCCGATGCGCGCATGGCGGAGGGCATGGATCGCCGCGAGGCGTACAGCCTGGCGGCGCGGCGCATGGCCTGGCCGATCATCTCCTCGACCGCCACCCAGCTCGCCGCGTTCCTGCCGCTGCTGTTCTGGCCCGGCGTGGTCGGCGAGTTCATGAAGTTCCTGCCAATCTCGCAGTTCGTCACGATGCTGGCGGCGCTGATGATGGCGCTGGTCTTCGTGCCGGCGCTCGGCGCGCTGTTCGGCAAGGCCGGCGGCGGCACCGCCAGCTCCGACGCCGTCAAGGCGATCGAGTCGCATGATCTGTCGCGCCAGCGCGGGTTCACCGGATTCTATGTGCGCGTCCTCGACCGCGCGCTGCGGCGGCCGGCGACGGTGCTCGCCGGCGCCGTGGTGTTCCTTGCCGCCGTCGTGGTGCTTTACGGCGCGTTCGGCAAGGGCGTGGAGTTCTTCCCCAAGGTCGAGCCCGACCGCGCCATGGTGCTGGTCCAGGCGCGCGGCAACCTCGCGGTGCGCGAGCAGGACGAGCTGGTGCGCGAGGTCGAGATGCGCGTGCTGGAATTGCAGCGCGACAGGGGCGAGTTCGCCTCGCTCTACACGCGCAGCGGCCGCCAGAACCAGCAGGCCGGCACGGACGTGCCGGAGGACACGATCGGGTCCATTCAGCTCGAGTTCGGCAACTGGCAGACGCGGCGCCGCGCCGACGTGATCTTGGCGGACATCATCGAGCGCACCCGCGACCTCGCCGGCATCCGGCTGGAGGTGCGCAAGGAGGAGGGCGGGCCGCCCGTCGGCAAGCCGATCCATGTCCAGATCGGGGCGCGCGATCCCGATCTGGTCCCGCCGGTCGTCGACCGGCTGCGGCGCCATGTCGACCAGATGGACGGCCTGCGCAACGTCGAGGACACGCGGCCGCTGCCCGGCATCCAGTGGGAGTTCGCGATCGACCGCACGCAGGCCGCCAAGTTCGGCGCCGACGTGATCGCGGTGGGCAACGTGCTGAAGCTCGTGACCAACGGCCTCAAGGTCACGGAGTATCGTCCGTCCGACAGCGACGAGGAAGTCGACATCTCGATCCGCTACCCGCCGGAATACCGTACGCTCGAGCAGCTCGACCGCATCCGCGTGCAGACTGAAATGGGCCTCGTTCCCATCTCGCATTTCGTCACGCGCAGCGCCATGCCCAAGACGGGGCAGATCCAGCGCATCGATCAGCGGCGGATCATGGCGGTGAAGGCCGACGTGGCGCCCGGCGTGCTGGCGGATGGCAAGATCGAGGAGATCCGCGCGTGGCTGGCGGCACAGCAATTCGATCCGCGCGTCGAGTTCCGCTTCAAGGGCGAGGACGAGGAGCAGAAGAAGGCGGCGGAGTTCCTGTCGAAAGCGTTCGTCGGTGCCGTGTTCCTGATCTTCCTGATCCTGCTCGCGCAGTTCAACAGCTTCTACAACACCGGGCTGATCCTCTCGGCCGTCGTCATGTCGATCTTCGGCGTGCTGATCGGCCTGCTGATCGCCGGGCAGCCCTTCGGCATCGTCATGTCGGGGATCGGCGTGGTGGCGCTCGCCGGTATCGTCGTCGCCAACAACATCGTGCTGATCGACACCTACGACAAGCTGCGCAGGAACCACGCGCCACGCGAGGCCATCCTGATCACCGGCGCGGAGCGCCTGCGGCCCGTCCTGCTGACCGCACTCAACAACGTGCTGGGCCTGATGCCGCTGATGTTCGGCGTCAACATCGACATGCTCGGCCGCGCCGTGACCGTGGATGCACCCTCGGCGCAGTGGTGGGTGCAGCTCTCGCAGGCGATCGTCTATGGCCTCGGCTTCGCGACGATTCTTACGCTCGTGCTGACGCCGTGCGCGCTGATGATGCGCGAGAATGTCGCCGGGAGGCTCCGCGCCTGGTTCGGCCGGGCAGAGGCGCCCGCCCGCAGCCCGGCCAACGACGAGGCGCCCGGCCCCGCCGCGCCGGAATGGCGCAGCAAGGCGCGGCGCAGCCGCGAGCGCGGCCGCTTCTAGTGCGGGCCGGCCTCAGCTCTTGAGGCAGTTGCTCATGTAGCGCTGGCGGACGTCGCCGGTCAGCTTCTGATCGCTGGCCTTGGCGTTGCAGGATTTCATCTTTTCCTGCTGCGTGTTGCCTGACGTCCCTGAGGCCGAATTGCCGGACAGGCAGTCGCTCATGAAATCCTTGCGTGCGTCGCCGCTGAGGTTGCGCCGGCCGGCGATGGCGTTGCAGTCCTTCATCCGCTGCTGCTGCGTGCTGAGCTGCTTGTCCTGCGCGACGGCAGGGCTGGGACTGACGGCCGGCAGAGCGAACGCGATCGCGACGGCGACGATCAAAGGCTGCAGGGCGAGACGGTGATCCATGCCAACCTCCCTGAAATGCGTGCGCGCGCCATGGAGGGCGCGGGCTCGCGGCCACAGTCACCGGGAAAACGCGAGATCGATATCGGGGGGTTCCGCGGTCGGAGGCGGAAAAGTCCGGTATGCGCCGCCGTCACGCTTGGCGATGCAATCGCGGCAGGAGCGGGGGGCCGTTTGCAGCCCCCAGAAAAGCGAAACCTCGCCAGTACATCCGTGGCGAGGCCTCAACCCACGCGCGCGGCCTCTGGGGCCATCCCGCGCAAGAGCCACTATGCCGGGGATTGGTTTAAATTTTATGAACGCACGTAGAAGTAATTTAGACCCCGAACGGCCGGTCGGGCGGCGCTGGCGCGCTAGCGGCCGAAGACGACCGACAGGTTGTTCGCCGGCATCTCGATGATTTCGCGCAAGCGCAGACCGTGTGTGGATGCGGTTCTTTCGACCTCGTCGAGATCGCGCACGCCCCATGCGGGATTGCGGCGGCGCAGGTCGAGGTCGAAGGCCTCGTTGCTCGGCGCGGTGTGGCGGCCGTTCCTCTTGTACGGTCCGTACAGGTACAGCACGCCGCCGTCGGACAGGATGTTCGCCGCGCCGCGCAGCAGCGCCTCGGCGGCCTGCCATGGCGCGATATGAATCATGTTGATGCAGGTCACGCCGTCCGCGCGGTCGACCGGCCAGGCGTCCGATGTCACGTCGAACGCCAGGGGCGGCCGGATATTCGGCAGGCCTTCGGCGTCGATCCACGCGGCGATCGATGCGCGCGCCTCGGCATCAGGGTCGCTCGGCTGCCAGGTGAGGCCGGGCAGGCGGCGCGCGAAATGGACCGCGTGCTCGCCCGCGCCGCTCGCGACCTCGAAAATGAGGCCTTTTTGCGGCAATACCCGCCTCAGCACGTCGAGGATCGGGCCGCGATTCCGGGCGGTGGAGGGCGAATATCGTCTCGCATCACTTGCCGAAGGCATGGTGAGAACCCTAGATAGGCTGGACGCGTTGATCAACATTCAGCAGGAAACGGCATTCATGCTCGCTCGCCTCAAGGATCTGTTCGCAAACGGGGCGCCGCGCCGCCACAGCAAGGACGAGTTGCGCGTCGCGGCGGCGGCGCTGCTGGCGGAGGCGGCGCGGCTCGACGGTAGGATCGAGCCGCGCGAGCGCGAGGCGATCGAGCGCGTGCTGGCGCGCCGCTTCGACCTGTCGGCCGACGAGGCGGCGGATCTGGCGAAGGAAGGCGAGGTGGCCGCAGAGGAATCGATCCAGCTCTTCGGCTTCACGCGCGTCATCAACCGCGACTGGCCGGTGGACGAGCGCGCGGAGCTGTTCGAGATGATCTACGAGGTGATCTACGCCGACGAATCCCTGCACGATTACGAGGCGAACCTGATGCGGCGCCTGGGCGAACTCATCTACCTGACCGACCGCGAGCGCGGCGAGGCTCGCCAGCGCGTGCTGCGCCGGCTCGGCCGGACGTAGCGCCTCAGCGCGACGGAAGGATCGGCGCGACCTCGGCGCGGAACCAGCCGCTTTCGATCAGTTCGCGGACGGCCCGGATGTCGCCCGCCATGGACCGGTCGCGATCGAGGAACGGCACCCGTGCCCGGATCTCGCGCATCGCGCGGGCGAGGGCGGGGCTGGTCGTCAGCGGCCGGCGCATGTCCACGCCTTGCGCCGCCGCGAGCATTTCGATGGCGACGATGTCGGCGGCATTGCGCGCCATGTCGGCAAGCCGGCGCGCCGCATAGGTTGCCATGCTGACATGGTCTTCCTGGTTGGCCGAGGTCGGAAGGCTGTCGATGCTGCCTGGATGCGCCAGGGACTTGTTCTCCGAGGCGAGCGCAGCGGCGGTCACCTGTGCGATCATGAAGCCCGAGTTGAGGCCCGGCTCGGCGACGAGGAAGGCCGGCAGGCCGCAGCTCATCGCCGGGTCCACCAGCAAGGCGGTCCGTCGCTCCGACAGCGCGCCGATCTCCGCCACCGCCATCGCCAGGATGTCGGCGGCGAAGGCGACCGGTTCGGCGTGGAAATTGCCGCCGGACAGGATTTCGCCTGAATCGCTGAACACCAGGGGATTGTCCGACACCGCGTTGGCCTCGCGCTCGATCGTGCCGGCTGCGAAGCGGATCAGGTCGAGGGCAGCCCCCATCACCTGCGGCTGGCAGCGGAGCGAATAGGGGTCCTGCACGCGGTCGTCTCCGGAGCGGTGCGATTCTCGGATGGCGCTGCCGGTCGCCAGGCGCGCGAGGGCGTCCGCCACGTCGGCCTGGCCGGGATGACCGCGGACCGACTGGATGCGCGGATCGAACGGCGCGTCGGAGCCCTTGGCGGCATCGAGCGAGAGGGCGCCCGCGAAGAGCGCCCCGGCGAAGACGTTCTCGATGGCGAACAGGCCTTGCGCCGCGAGCGCCGTCGAGACCTGCGTGCCGTTGAGCAGCGCCAAGCCTTCCTTGGCCTCGAGGGTCAGTGGTGCGAGTTTCGCGTCCTTCAGTGCCGTTTCGGCGTCCATGAGCTTCCCGCGGACCCGGATCTCGCCTTCGCCGAGCAGGCCCAGCGACAGGTGCGCGAGCGGGGCGAGGTCGCCGGATGCGCCGACCGAACCCTTCTCCGGCACGGCGGGCAGCAGGCCCGCGTTGTACAGGGCCGCGAGCAGCTCGATCACCTGTCGCCGCACGCCCGAATGGCCGCGCGCGAGCGCATTGATCTTGAGCGCCAGCACGAGGCGGACACTGTCGTCGGCGAGCAGTTCGCCGGTGCCGACCGCGTGCGAGCGTACCAGCCGACGCTGCAGCTCGACGACGTCGCCGGGCGGGATGCGCTGGCGCGCCAGAAGTCCGAAGCCGGTGTTGATGCCGTAGACCGGCTCGTTCCTGGCGACCACCGTTGCGACGGTGCGCGCCGACGCGTTCACGGCGGGCCAGCACTCGTCCGGGATGGCGATCATGTCGCCCCCGGCGGCAAGCCTGCGCAGGTCGGACAGGGTGAGGGTGCCGGGGCGCAGCGCGAATCGGGCCATGGCCCCAATCGACGCATGGCAACGGGTGCAGGGTCAAGGCGCCGGACATGCGCGCGGGCGATGCCGGCCATGGCGCGCCGGCATCTGGAATCGACGCCCGGGGCCGTGGTAATTTGTAAGACGACTGACAATGGCCGGCAGCCGGATTGCACACAGGCCGTAGGGGAGGAACACGTCATGAGCCTTCGATCGATTTTTGCAGCATTGCTGTCGTTGACCGTGGTGTCCGCCGCCGCGTCCGCGGCCACACTCGACGACGTCAAGCAGCGCGGGGTCCTGCACTGCGGCACCGCGCCGAACATTCCGGGCTTCGCGTTCACCGACGACCAGGGTAACCGCCGCGGCTTCGACATCGATCTGTGCCGGGCGCTGGCCGCGGCGATCTTCGGCGATGCCAACAAGATCAAGCTGACGCCGCTGGGGCCGCGCGACGCCTTCGCGGCGCTGCAGACCGGCGTCGTGGACATCCTGACCCACCGCTTCACCTGGACCTATGTCCGCGACAATGGCGGCGGGCTCGAGTTCACCCAGGCACTGTTCTTCGACGGCCAGGGCTTCATGGTGAAGAAGAGCCTGAACGTGAAGAGCGTCAGAGAGCTCAACGGCGCCTCGATCTGCCTTGCGCAGGGCACGACGACCGAGCTGAACGTCGCCGACTTCTTTCGTACGAACAACATGCGCTATTCGATCGTGACCTTCGCCGATCTCGACGAGGCGCGCCGCGCCTACGAGGAAGGCCGCTGCGACGCCTGGACCAACGACCGCGCCAACCTCGCCGCGCGCGGCCTCGGCCTGCGCAACCGCGACGACCACGTCATCCTGCCCGAGGTGATTTCCAAGGAACCGATCGGGCCTATGGTGCGCCAGGGCGACCCGCAGTGGACGCACGTGGCGCGCTGGACGTTCTACGCCCTGCTGGCGGCCGAGGAACTCGGCCTGAAGACGGACAACGTGGAGAAGCTGCGAACCTCCAGCGAGAACCCCGAAGCGAAGCGGCTGCTCGGCGTCGATGGCGATCTGGGGCAGCGCATCGGGCTTCCCGCCGGCTGGGCCTACGAGGCCATCCGTCAGGTCGGCAATTACGGCGAGATCTTCGACCGGCATCTCGGCCCGAACACGCGGCTGGGTCTGACCCGCGGTCAGAACGCGCTGTACCGCGACGGCGGGCTGCTGATCGCGCCGCCGTTCCGCTGAGACGGTCGGGGGTTTGCGTCTGAACCTGCCGGCGCCGGCGGCGATCTGGCATTCTCCGCGCACCCGCGCGATCGCGATCCAGGCAGGGCTCGCGATCGCGCTGCTGGCGCTCTTCGCCTTCATCGCCGCGAACACGATCACGAATCTCCAGCGGCTGCACGTCAACAGCGGCTTCCGCTTCCTGTGGCAGCCGGCCGGCTTCGCCATCAATCAGTCGCTGATCCCCTACAGCGAGGCGTCGAGCTACGCGGCGGCGTTCCTCGTCTCGCTGCTCAACACCCTGGTTCTGTCCGCCGTCGCGATCGTGCTCGCGACCGTCCTCGGCTTCGTCATCGGGCTCGGGCGCCTGTCGAGCAACTGGCTGATCGCGAAGCTGGCGACCGTCTATGTCGAGACGCTGCGCAACATCCCGCTGCTGTTGCAGATCTTCTTCTGGTACTTCGCCATCCTGCGCCCGCTGCCCGGGCCGCGGCAGAGCATTCCGCTGCTGGGCGGCTCGGCGCTGCTGAACAGCCGCGGTCTTTACCTGCCGGCGCCCGTCGCGGAACCGGGCTTCTGGCTGGTCATTCTCGCCGGATTGGCGGGCCTCGCGGTGCTGCTGCTGCTGAACCGGCGGGCGCGGCGGCAGCAGGTTGCGACCGGGCGCCGCCCGCGCGTGCTTGGGCCGGGCATGGCCCTGCTGGTGGGCCTGCCAGTCGCAGCGACCCTCGCGACCGGATTACCGCTGCACTGGGACCTGCCGCGTCTGGCCGGCTTCAACCTCGAGGGCGGCATCGCGGTCATCCCGGAGTTCGTCGCGATGGTGCTGGCGCTGTCGCTCTATATCGCGGCGTTCATAGCGGAGATCGTCCGCGCCGGTGTGCTGGCCGTGCCGGCGGGACAGGTCGAGGCGGCGCGCGCGATCGGCCTGCGGCGCGGGCAGATCTACCGCCTCGTCATCGTACCGCAGGCGCTGCGCGTCATCGTCCCGCCGCTGACCAATCAGTACGTCAACCTGATCAAGGCGTCGTCGCTGGCGGCGGCGATCGCCTATCCGGACATCATGCTCGTTTTCGCGGGCACGGTGCTGAACCAGACCGGGCAGGCGCTGGAGGTGATGACCATTACGATGGCGGTCTACCTGTTCATCAGCCTTGCCGTCTCGCTGCTGATGAACCTCTATAACCGCCGCATCGCGCTGGCCGAGCGATGAGCCGCGTCGCCGCTAACGAGGGTTTCAAGGGCGCGACGACGGCGTCGATCGTGCGCGCCGCGTCGTGGGCACGGCGCAATCTGTTCTCGAGCTGGCTCAACACCGCGTTGACCGTGGCGGCGGTCTATTTCCTCTACCTCGTGGTGCCGCCGTTTTTGAGTTGGGCGGTCTTCGACGCGGCGTGGCGCGGCAGTTCCGGGCGCGACTGCCCCGACCATGACGCCGCGTGCTGGGTGTTCATCCGCGCGCGCTTCGGGCAGTTCATCTATGGCAGCTATCCGCTTGCGGAGCGCTGGCGCGTCGACCTGCTGTTCATCCTCGCCGCGGCTGCGGTGGCGGCGCTGATGGTTCCGCGCGTGCCGTTCAAGCGCTGGATCGCGCTGGCGCTTGTCGTAGTGTTGCCGCCGCTGGGCTTCCTGCTGCTGCATGGCGGCTATTTGGGTCTCGCGACCGTGCCGACCAGCGAGTGGGGCGGTTTGATGCTGACGCTCGTCGTCGCCGTGTGGGGCATCGCGACATCGATCCCCCTCGGCTTGCTGCTGGCGCTCGGCCGCCGGTCGGAGATGACGCTGCTGCGCGTGGCCTGCGTCGCCTTCATCGAGCTGTGGCGCGGCGTGCCGCTGATCGCGGTGCTGTTCATGGCGGCGTTCATGTTCCCGCTGTTCGTGCCGGCGGGCACCGATTTCGACCGGCTGCTGCGCGCCCTCGTGGCCCTGTCGCTGTTCAACGCCGCCTATATGGCAGAGGTGTTCCGCGGCGGCCTGCAGGCGATCCCGAAGGGCCAGTACGAGGCCGCCTATGCGCTCGGCCTCGGCTACTGGCGCATGATGGGCCTGGTCGTGCTGCCACAGGCGCTGCGCGTCGTCCTGCCGGGCATCGTCAACACGTGTATCGCGATCTTCAAGGAGACGACGCTGGTGCTGGTGATCGGCCTGTTCGACCTGCTCGGCGCGGTGCAGGCCGGCCTCGCCGATCCCGAATGGCTGGTCGGCGACCACGTACGCACCACCGGCTACGTCTTTACCGCCTTCGTGTTCTGGGTCTTCTGCTTCGGCATGTCGCGCTACTCGCTGCGGCTCGGCGGCAAGCCCAGCTCGATGCCGCCGGCGTGAGGGCGCGACAGCCGGCTCACCGCGGCCCGCCGATCCATACCACTCCCGACGGTGGACCGCGCTCGATCGTGCGCGGGCCCAGAAAGCCTCTCAACTCCCGCGGGACGTAGTTGTAGCGACTGTCGCGCGCGAACAGCGACATCGTCCCCGCATGGAGCAGGGCGGCGCGCACGGTGCCGTCATAGATCTTGACCCAGACGGTCGCCTCTTCGCTGCCGCCCTGGTGCGGCGCGAGACCTCTGAGCACGAGGTGGCCGTCGATGAAGTCGATCGGCCCCTGCACCTGCAGATTCCGGACGATGATGTCGACGTCATCGCCGGCGAGATCGCGAAGGGCGGTGGAGACCGCCGGATCCTCCAGCACGGCCTCGTACGCGTAGGTGCCGATGAAGCGCGCCAGATGCTGGAGCGCGCCCTGCTTCCAGTCGACCTCTTCCGCGCACGCGGCGGCAGCGGCGCACAGGGTCGCGATGGCGGCGACGCAGGTCCTGATGTAACGGATGCGGAAAACGGCACGCATGACCCCTCCTGATCGTGGCCTCGGCGCAGCGCGTTTGCCGTCGCGGCCGGTACGACCACTGGTAGCGACCCGCGACCGAGCGGCGCACCCCCCAAACGGGAGGCGCCGGAGAGCGCCGCGACGATAGGCTGGGGGCGCGCATTGCTTCCAACCGGTCCACCGGTGGAGCGATGTCGCGAACCTTGTGCCTTGTTGCCGGATAGAGGGGGAGTTTGGACGATGAATCTGCGACCTGCGCTTTGCGCGACGACTGTTCTGGTGCTTGCGGCCGGCGTGTTCCTGTTCGTCACCAGCGCTCACGCGACTGTCACCATCCCGGACTGCACGACGCTCGGCCGTTGGGTCCTCAAGTTCGATCGGAACGCTCTGTGGCAGCCCAATGTCATTGGCAGCCGCACTCAGATTCCCAGCCTTCTGGCTTCCGAAGAAACGACGATCCTGTTCAAGAAGCCAATGGTCTCCTGGACGGAAAGTGAGGCCAAGGCCATCCGCGACTCCGTCCTGGCCTGTCGCAAGGCCATCAAGGATAAGGCCGAGTCGAGTGCCTACAACGCGGTGCAGAGCGCCTTAATCAGCCGGGTGGCGAATTTCGCCAACGCCTTGGCGCAAGCGCGGCCCAAAACCGCGACCGCCCTGGAAACTCTGAAGACCCAGCCCGCGTCGCTGCCCCTGTTGCGTTTCCATGTGGCGCTGGCCGAGGCGGTCACGCTCAATGGCTATAATCAGGCACAGCGCGTCGCTGGCGGCCTGCCTGGCCCCGCCGCTGCCGCCGCGCGAAACCTCATGACGGCGATGCGAGAACTGCCGCAAGATGAAATCGTCCAGACGGTCGCCAAGCCGGCGGCAGCCACAGCCGAGGCGATGCGGGCAGGTGTCGTTCAGGGCCTGATCGCCGATGTGAAGAAGACACCGGCCACCAGCGACGGACTTGCGATGCTCGGTCAGATGGCGCAGGTTTTGCCCCGTGATTATGGCGCCGCCCTCGGCGCTGAAGCTCTGAAAACCGTGCAGCAGGCGGTGGCTGAACGTCGTGAAGGTGTCGCTGACGAAATCGCCACCGTTCTGGTGACGCAGATCGGCCAATCAAGTCAGGGCATGGACGCCTTCGCCGATATTGACCGGCGCGCCAATCTGGCATTCCTTCCGCAACTGCCGGCACCGCTGGCGGACAAGGTGCTCGCCGCGGCGAATGCCCGCCGTGAGGTCGTCACCGAAAAGCTTCTCAAGGACATGACCGCGAAGTTCGGCGCCCTCCCGGCGACCGACGAGTCGATACAGGCGATCGACCGTGAAGTGCTGCCCGGCATCCGCGCCTGGCCAGCCTCCGCCAACGCTGTGCGCCCGCGCTTCGAGGCGGCGGCCACCGAGCGGCGCAAGACGATCCTCGAAGCGGTCACGCGTGCGGAGCGGGGCTCGCTGCGCGGCCGCACCTATGCGTCCGCATCGGGCGAGATGAAGATGGAGTTCGTCGATCGCACGCGCGTCTTCATCACCGGTCCGGGCGGCCAGACGATCGCCGGCACCTATGAGGAGGAGGGCGACAGCCGCGTGCTCGTGACCGCGGCGCCCAATCCGACGATGGTGCTGACCCGCGAGGGCAAGCGACTGGTCGGCGGCCCGATGCCGCTCCGGCGGCTCGAAGCGAAGTGAGTCCGTGCCGCGCGGGTGCAAACCCGCGCGATGCGCTTGTGACAGGTACGCGCCGGTGGCGTCCGGCGCGCACCGACGGGCCCCCGAGCACGCGGTTTCCGGTTGTTTCGCTTTCTCCTCTCTGTTGAAATCGGCTCGACACTGTTCGCACGGGGGTGGTGAATAATTCTGGTTGCGTCGTGATTCGCGTTCGCAACCGGAATGATGTCGACGGTTCATCGCTTCCCCGCGTGTGGGTTTCGGGCGAGGGGGAATTCTGATGCGACCGGAGACAATGGATCTCCTGACGGAGTCCATCTACGACGCGGCGATCGAGCCCGCCGGATGGGCACGCGTCATGGCGATGCTGAAGGGGAGCTTCTCGACCGGCGCGGAAACCCTGTATTTCCTCGACTACAACCGGCATCGCTTGCGGCCGGTGCATGTCTGCGGCGTCGAGGAGCGATTCCTTCGCACGTTCAATACGTGCTTTTATGCCGATGACAATCCGTTCACGCGCGCGCCCGCGCTTCATCTACCGGGCGTCGTCCGCACCGACGAGGACATCCTCGCGCATGTCGGTGATCCCGGCATGCTGGGGAAGTCGAAATACTACAATGACTGGCTGCGGCCGCAGGATTTCCGCCACACGATGGGAACGACGCTGCTGGCCGAAGACGGCGTCATGCTCAATCTCTCGCTATTGCGCTCGGCGGGCGTGGGCTCCTACGGCGCCCGCGAGGTTGCGGATTTCAAGCGCCTCTGCCGGCATCTGAGGCGCGGGTTCCGTGTCGCGATGCGGCTTGAAACGCTCGCCTCGCGCCGCCGCGCCTCGTTCGAGGCGCTGGATCATCTGCGCCATGGGGTCGCATTCCTCGGGCCGCGCGACGTGGTCCTGCATTGCAACAGCGCCGCGGAGGCGATCCTCCGGAAGGGCGACGGCCTGACCGTCCGCAACGGCCGGCTCGCGGCCGTCGAGACAACCGCCCATCGGGGGCTGCGCAACCTGCTGCGATCCGTTGCCCAGGCCGGCGAGTCCGCTGTGAGCGCGAGCCCGTCGAACCTGACCGTGCATCGCCGCCGCGGGCGCCCTCTGACCGTCAGTGCGATCCGCCTGTCGGAGCGCGGGGCCAGCCTGGTCTCCGAGAGGCCCATGGTCATGCTCATGATCGCCGAGCCGGATTCCGTCCGGCGGCCGGGGTTCGAGCGCATCCGCCGCCTGTACGGGCTCACGCCCGCCGAAAGCCGGTTGGCCAAGGCCCTGCTCACCGGCAACGGGCTCCGGCACGCGGCCGAGGAAGCGCAGATGACCTATGAAACCGCGCGCTGGTACCTGAAGATCCTGTTCCAGAAGACCGGCACGCGTCGCCAGGCCGAGCTGGTCGCGCGCCTGCTCGGCGATCTCGTCGTCCCGTGGAGAGCCGGCCGCGAGAGCGACTAGGACGGCACGGCGCCGCTCGCGAGGGCTCGCGCGTTCACGCGCGCGTCTGTTGTTTCAATATGTCCTCGAGAACCTGCAGCACCGCATCGGTGTCGTCCGCCGAGCCGATCGTGACGCGGATGTGGCGGTCGAACGGCGCCGGGCCGACGGGGGCGAGCAGGATGCCGCGCTGCTCGAACGCCTTGATGGCGTCCGCGGCCGGCATCGGCAGTTGTCCCGAGACGAAATTCGCGGTGCTGTCCAGCGGCGTGCAGCCGAGACGCTTGAAGCCCTCGCTCAGGCGTCGGCGCTCGGTCGCGCATCCATCGAGGATCTTGCGTGTGTGCGCCTCGTCCTCCAGAGCGGCGAGGGCCGCAACCTGCGCCAGCATGTTGATGTTGAACATGCCGCGCACGCGGTTGATCGCCTCGGCGAGGCCGGTATCGCTCAGCAGGGCGTAGCCGACGCGCATGCCGGCAAGGCCGTAGGCCTTCGACAACGTGCGCACGATCGCCCAGCGGCCGCGCCGCGCGCGCATCGCGTCGAGCGAATCGGGGCCGCCGGCGTGGCGCGCGAACTCGAAATACGCCTCGTCGACCAGCAGCAGGATCTCTGGCGGCACTTCCTTTGCGAGCCGCGCAAGGCGTGCGGCATCGAGCATCGCGCCGGTCGGATTGTTCGGCGTCGCACAGACGAAGACGCGGGTGTCGGGCCGGATTGCCTTCAGCATGGCCGCCACGTCATTGGCGCCATCGGCCTGTACCGGAACCGCAATCGGCGCGGCGCCCGCGAAGACGGTGGCGGTCAGGTAGCGTGGAAAGGACGGTGTCGGCATCACGGCGCTGCTGCCGCGCTCGAGGATGACTTGCGACAGGAGCATCAGAAGCTCGTCGCTGCCGTTGCCGAAGGCTATGCGCGCCGGCTCAATGCCGGTCCGCTTGCCGAGCGCGGCGCCGAGGGCGCGGCAGAGCGGGTCGGGGTAGCGGTTGACCTGGCCCGCGGCCTTGGCGACCGCTTCGACCACGCGCGGCGAGGGCGGGAAGGACGATTCATTGAGGTTCAGGCGCCGCAGCGTGACGCCGGGCGGCAGCTCCGCGCCGACCGCACGCGCGCGGAACGGATTGAGCTTGCGCACGCTCTCGCGCAGCCCGCCGAGGTCGGGACCGGCATCGGCGGTGTTCGGGAGCTTGGCGTCGTTCATGTGGTCTGCTCGCTCTGAAGGTGGCGCGACCATAGCACGGCCTGCCTGCAAAACGATCAGCCGACGCCGCACATCAGGGCATGCATGCCGCGCACGGGTCGGCTTGCAAACCAGGCCGATCCCGCTACGATTGCCGCAGTTTCTGCCCGGCGTGCACTGTGCGAGCCGGTCCAAATAAACCTGATACAGGAGAGGTCCCAATGTCCTTCAGTCGATGGTCCGCCGGCGTGTGCGTCGCCGCCCTCATGGCGTGGGTCGCGGGACCCGCGTCGGCGCAGCAGCAGCAGGCCCAGGCACAGCCGAAGGTCGTGCTGGCGATGAGCGGCTGGACCGGCTTTGCGCCGTTCACGCTGGCCAGGGAGAAGGGCCTGTTCCAGAAGAACGGCGTCGACCTCGAGATCAAGAAGATGCCGACGCAGGCCCGCCATGCGGCGATGGCCGCCGGCGAGGTGCAGGCGATCTCGACCACCATCGACACCCACATCACCTATGTGGCCGCCAACGTGCCGGTGACGCAGGTGCTGGTCCTCGACAGCTCGACCGGCGGCGACGGCGTGCTGGTCAAGAAGTCGATCAACAGCTTCGCCGATCTCAAGGGCAAGTCGGTCGCCGTCGATAATCCCGGCGCCGTGTCGAATTTCTGGTTCAACTACCTGCTCAAGAAGAACGGTATGACGATGAAGGACGTCAGGTCGTCCAACATGGGTCCGCAGCCGGCCGCCAACGCCTTTGCCGGTGGCCAGTTCGATGCGGCCGTGACATACGAGCCGTACATGGGTGGCGCGCTCAAGACGGTCAGCGACGGCAAGATCCTGATCTCGTCGAAGGAGACGCCGGGCGTCATCATCGACACGCTCGCCTTCCAGCCGGACTTCATCCAGAAGAACCCGAAGGTGGTGAAGGCGGTCATCGACACGTGGTTCGAGGCGCTCGACCTGATCAAGAAGGACCAGGCGGACTCCTACAAGATCATGGGCGCGGACGTGAAGCAGTCGGGCGAGGATTTCGGCAAGTCGGCGGCGCTGGTGACCTGGTACGACCGCAAGGCGAACCAGGACTATTTCGACAAGACCATGATGCCGTTCATGCAGGAGGCGACCGACATCCTGCTCGAGGCCGGCGTCATCCGCCGCAAGCCCGACCTCGCGCCTCTCGCCAACGGCTCGTTCGTGAAGTAGGGGGAAGCGCTGCTCTGGCGGCGCGACCCTCATCCCCCGCCTTCTCCCGCAAGCGGGAGAAGGGGCGCGACCCAGCGCCCTTCCGGGACCCTCTCCCGCTTGCGGGAGAGGGGAGGGTGAGGGTGGTGCCGCGCCAGAGCTGCCTCTTGTGACGAACTGACTTCATGCGCGATCTGTTCGAGCCACTGAAGCCGATATCCCCGGGGCGCCGTGTCGCCTTGGGGATTCTCGGCTTCGTTCTGGTGTTTGCGCTGTGGGGCGCTGCGACCTGGGGCGGCTTCGTCAAGCCGTTGTTCCTGGCCAGCCCGAGCCAGACCTTCATCACCGCGATCGACCTGTTCGTCGAGTACAACTTCCTCGTCGATATCGGCATCACCATCTGGCGCGTCGTCGGCGGCTTCCTCATCGCCGCCGCCGTCGCGGTGCCGGTCGGCATCGCGATGGGCGCCTTCAAGCCGGTCGAGGGCCTGCTGGAGCCGCTGGTCTCGTTCGCGCGCTACCTGCCGGCCTCGGCCTTCATCCCGCTGACGATCCTGTGGCTTGGCGTCGACGAGGCGCAGAAGCTGTCGATCATCTTCCTCGGCTCCGCCGCCCAGCTCACCCTGATGGTCGCGGTGATCGTGGGGGCCACCCGCATCGACATGTGCGAGGCGGCGTATACGCTGGGCGCGGACCGCTGGGGCATCATCCGGCGCGTGATCCTGCCGGGGGCGGCACCGCACATTTTCGAGGCGCTGCGCCTCGTGCTCGGCTGGGCGTGGACCTATGTGATCGTCGCCGAGCTGATCGGTGCCTCCAGGGGTATCGGCCACATGATCATGGATGCGCAGCGCCTGCTCGACACGGGCCAGATGATCTCCGGCATCATCGTCATCGGTCTGATCGGCCTGATTTCGGATTTCCTGTTCAAGACGCTCAACGAGCGCCTGTTCCCCTGGTACAGCGGCCGTTGAGGCGGAACGCATGAGCAAGCTGCGCATACAGGGGGTCTCGCGCGTTTTCCCCGGAGTCCATGGCGGGGCGCCGGTGCGGGCACTGGAGCCGGTCGAGCTCGACGTCGCCGACAACGACTTCATCACCATCCTGGGACCGTCGGGCTGCGGCAAGTCCACTTTGCTGCGGATCATCGCCGGGCTGTCGCCGCCGAGCACGGGCCAGGTGCTCCTCGACGGGCAGGCGGTGACGCGGCCGGGACCCGACCGCGGCATGGTGTTCCAGTCCTACACGCTGTTCCCGTGGCTGACAGTGCGCGACAACATCTGCTTCGGCCTGCGCGAGAAGGGGATGCCGAAGGCGCAGCAGCGCGAGCGCTCGGACTTCTTCATCGACCGCGTCGGCCTGCGCGGCTTCGAGAACCATTATCCGAAGATGCTCTCCGGCGGCATGCAGCAGCGCACGGCGCTGGCGCGTGCGCTGGCCAACGATCCGAAGATCCTGCTGCTCGACGAACCGTTCGGCGCGCTCGACAACCAGACCCGCGCGCTGATGCAGGAGCTGCTGCTCGGCATCTGGGAGCAGGACCGCAAGACGGTGCTGTTCGTGACGCACGACATCGACGAGTCGATCTTCCTCGCCAGCCGCGTGGTGGTGATGAGCGCCCGGCCCGGCCGCCTCAAATGCGACATCGCGGTCGACCTGCCGCACCCGCGCGAATACACCGTGAAGACGACGCCCGAGTTCGCCGCCTACAAGGCGCGGCTGACAGAAGAAATTCGCGAAGAAGCGATCAAGGCGCTGCGGCTGGAGGGGTAGGAGAAGTCCGGCGCGCTTGCGGCCCATCCTTCGAGACGCGCCCTTCGGGCGCTCCTCAGGATGAGGTCTTGCAAAAAGAAGCGACCTCATCCTGAGGAGCCCGCGCAGCGGGCGTCTCGAAGGATGGGCCACAGGCGCAGCCTAACGCCGGCGGTAGACTTCCAGCCCGCCGATCTCGTCGATCAGCGCGTAGCTCGGCTTCAGCCGCTCCATGAGCGCGCGCGAGAGGGTGGTGTTGTACTTGTCGTTCGGTCGGAAGAAGAGCAGGGCCGGCGGATCGCGTTCGAGGATCGCCAGCGTCGCCGCGACCGCCGCCTCGTCGCGCAGGCCGATCGCGGTGTTGTAGAAGCGCACCGGGTTGCGCCGCTGCGAGAGGTAATAGAGCTGCGGCTCGAACGGCACCGCGAGGATGGCACCGTCCGCGGGCACTTCACGCGCAACTAGCGCGACGATCCGGCGGTGCGCCGCGGCATCCTCCGGCTCGATCCGCAGGCTGACGCGTGGCAGCGCGCTGTCGACGAGGGCGGGTATGCGCAGGCCGGCGACCGATTCACTCACGTAGCGCGTCGCGGGCTGGGCAGCGTGGTAGTGCAGCGCCACCGCCGCGGCGAAACAGGCCAGTCCGATCGCCGTCAGGCTCTGCTGCCGCCCGCGCGGGCACATCGCGCCGATGAACGCCGCCAGCGACAGGCCGGTCGAGAACATCAGGTAGACCGGAATCTGGTGGAAGACCGACACGAGGGCATGGAAGACCGCGAAGGTCAGGATCGGGTCTCGCGGCGCCTCCGGATTGCGGAGATTGCGCAGCAGCAGGACGCCGTTGACGGCGGGGAGCGCCAGCACGGCAAGCCAGTACAGGCCGTTGACGACGGCCGCGACGCTATCGAAGGCGAGGAGCTGCTTGCCCGACAGGAAGATCATCGCCGCATGCAGCAGGCGGCCTGTGAACGGCATGGCGTTGAGCGCCAGCGCGCCGCCGACGATGTCGTCGAGCCATGTCAGCAGCGACCCGTGCGCGAGGTGGTAGGCGAGAAGCGGCAGCAATGCCACCGCACCGCCCACGGACAGACGGCCGATCAGGCCCAGAACGGCGCGGTCGTCGGCTCTCGACGCATGCGCTGCGAGGACGAGAAACAGGAGCGGCCACAGCCCGAACAGGAGCCCGCCGGCGATATCGGTCTTGCTTACCAGGAAGGCGCCAAGCCCGGCGGCCATGACGCCCAGCACGATCCGGCCGAGCCACGGGCGGCCGGGCAGCGCCGATGGCGGCAGCGTCGTCAGCAGCCAGGCGACCGCGCCCATGGCGACGACGACGCCGGTGAGCTGCCGGAACAGGAAGGTCGTGACGAGCAGGAAGCCGACAGTTTCGAGGGCCAGCCTCTGCTTCATGTCGGTGCGGGCCAGCATCCACAGGACGACGATGGCGAGGAAGAGGCCGTACCAGTTGGCCGTCGGGTTGGGGAACTGGACGAAGGAATGCGCCGTCAGCGCAAGGGAGGCGACGACCGCCGCGATGCGGCCGCGCGGCTCGAGCAGCGAGAACACGAGCAGCGCCTGCGCGATGCCCATCAGCACGATCGGATAGCGCAGGCTGACGAGGTCGAGGCCGAACAGGCGGAAGGCGAGGGCGTTCGCGAAGTTGATGTAGCCGGCGTGCATGTCCTGCACGTCGCGGTTCAGCACATCGCCCTGCAGGATGCGCTCGGCCACATGGGCGTACGCACCCTCGTCGGGCCCCCACCAGAACCGGTCATGAAAGAAGAAGAGCAGCAGGGCCGATCCGGCCAGAGCGACAGCGAATGCGGCGATGCGCCGCCAGTCGGCCACGAGGCCGGGCGCTGCTCCCCGCAATTCCGTGGAATGGCCCTTCATGTCGGCCGGACCTTAGCCGGCCGCGCTTAACCCGCCGTTAATGAAGGCGCGCCGCCTGGAAGGCTCTCCATCCCCACCTGCGTCATGCCCGGGCTTGACCGGGCATGATGCGGGTCGAGCCCGCGGGTGACGCGTTGTTGTTTGTGATAGCGGAAAGAACCGCCGCTCAGTCCACAATGAACAACCGCGCCCCGTGTTTGGTATAGGAGCGGTGCGGTTCGGCGCCGTCGGCGACCTGGTAGCTGGTGCCCGGCTTCATCTTGAAGGTGCGGCCGTCCTTCAACTCCGTCTCCAGCTCGCCTGCCACGACGAGCAGGATATGACCCTTAGTGCACCAGTGATCGGCCTTGTAGCCGGGGCTGTACTCGACCATGCGCACGCGCAGGTCCCCGAATTGCCGCGTGCGCCACAGGGCGAAGCCCGTCTCGCCTTCGTGCCGCTCCGCCGGCAGCTCCGCCCACGTCGTCGTGCCGAACGGGATGTCGCTGATCTTCATGACTTGTCCAGCATCGGCAGTTTGAGTCCCTGTTCCTTCGCGCAGTCGATCGCGATCTGGTAGCCGGCATCGGCGTGGCGCATCACGCCGGTCGCCGGGTCGTTGGTCAGCACGCGCTGCAGGCGCTTCGCGGCCTGCTGCGTGCCGTCGGCGACGATCACCATGCCGGCATGCTGCGAATAGCCGATGCCGACGCCGCCGCCGTGATGCAGCGACACCCAGGTGGCACCGGATGCGCAGTTGAGCAGCGCGTTGAGCAGCGGCCAGTCGGCGACGGCATCGGTTCCGTCCTTCATCGCCTCGGTCTCGCGGTTGGGGCTGGCGACCGAGCCTGAGTCGAGATGGTCGCGACCGATGACGATCGGCGCCTTCAGTTCACCCTTCGCCACCATCTCGTTGAAGGCGAGGCCGAGGCGCGCGCGATCGCCGAGGCCCACCCAGCAGATGCGCGCGGGCAGGCCTTGGAACTTGATGCGCTTCCTGGCCATATCGAGCCAGTTGTGAAGGTGCTTGTCGTGCGGCATCAGCGCCTTCACCCGCGCGTCCGTGCGGTAGATGTCCTCGGGATCGCCCGACAGCGCGGCCCAGCGGAACGGGCCGATGCCGCGGCAGAAGAGCGGCCGGATGTAGGCCGGCACGAAGCCGGGGAAGGCGAAGGCGTCGGCAACGCCCATCTCCTGCGCCATGGCGCGGATGTTGTTGCCGTAGTCGAGCGTCGGGATGCCGGCCGCGTGCAGCTCCAGCATCGCGCGCACCTGCACCGCCATCGATTCCTTGGCGGCGCGCTCGGTGCCCTTAGGGTCGGAGGCCTTGCGCTGCTCGTGCTGCTCCAGCGTCCAGCCGGCGGGCAGGTAGCCGTTGAGCGGGTCGTGCGCCGAGGTCTGGTCGGTGACGATGTCCGGACGCGCACGCTTGTCGCCCGCCTTCACGCGCCGCGCGATCTCCGGGAAGATCTCCGCCGCATTGCCGAGCAGGCCGACCGACACGGGCTGCTTCTTCGCGTTCGCGTCGGCGATGATCGCCAGCGCCTCGTCTAGGTCCTTGGTCCAACGATCGAGATAGCCGGTGGCGATGCGCTTCTCGATACGGCTGGGCTGGCATTCGACCGCGAGTATCGAGGCGCCGGCCATGGTCGCGGCCAGCGGCTGCGCGCCGCCCATGCCGCCGAGCCCTCCAGTCAGAATCCAGCGGCCGGCGAGATCGCCCTGGTAGTGCTGGCGCCCCGCCTCGACGAACGTCTCGTACGTGCCCTGTACGATGCCCTGGCTGCCGATATAGATCCACGAGCCGGCCGTCATCTGCCCGTACATCATCAGCCCGTCGCGATCGAGCTGATGGAAATGGTCCCAGGTCGCCCACTTGCCGACGAGGTTCGAATTGGCGATCAGCACGCGCGGCGCGTCCTCGTGGGTCTCGAAGATGCCGACCGGCTTGCCGGACTGCACCAGGAGCGTCTCCGTCGGCCCGAGCGTCTTCAGCGATGCGACGATGCGATCGAACGACGCCCAGTCGCGCGCCGCGCGGCCGATGCCGCCATAGACGACCAGCTCCTCCGGCTTTTCCGCCACCTCGGGATCGAGGTTGTTCATCAGCATGCGCAGCGCGGCTTCCGTCTGCCACATGCGGGCCGAAAGCTGCGTTCCATGCGGCGCCTTGATGCGGCGCGCATTGTCGAGGCGGGGATTGATCATGCCGGCCTTTAGGGTTTAGACCGGCATGATGTTACGGGGGAAACACTCGCGCGGGAAGCTCAGTCCTGCCCGTCAATCGTCGAAGCGCTGGAAAGTCGAGTACTTGCTCTTGTAGCTGAGCTCATGCCCATTGTGTTCGAAGACGTGTATGTCCCAGCGGCTGTCGTGTGCCCGCGGCTTCTCAATCATATGTGCGAACAAGACGTTGTTGCCGTCGGTC